>Ga0058701_10000081_pt1 | contig 75092 bp, 66 predicted proteins | sample AgamicOrMae_FD_97039 | JGI IMG/M metagenome (GOLD analysis project Ga0058701, IMG submission 97039) | Agave microbial communities from Guanajuato, Mexico - Or.Ma.e | ecosystem: Host-associated > Plants > Phyllosphere > Phylloplane/Leaf | place: Guanajuato, Mexico | collected 2012-06-04
AGACGAACGCGAGGGGCGCCTTGGCCGACAGTGCCCCACCCAAGAGGAAGATCTCGCCGGCCGCCATCGCCAGAGGCATGGCGCAGTGGGTGGCCCGGCCGGCCGGCGGCGAGCTCGCCGCCGAGCCAAGACTGAGGCGCCACGCTCCAGCCAGCCCCTGGGCCTCGGTGGGCGCCCCCGACGAGCTGGCGAGCGGCCCGGCGCCGGAAGTGGAGCTGGGCGAGCGCTCGGCGGCGGCGGCGGCGCGCGAGCACGAGGCCACCCTAAGCAACCATGTGGACCTGTTTGGGCCTGGGCCGAGCGCTCTGGACGAGGCGGGCCAGCCGCAGACTCACCAGCCGCTGAGCACGGCCGTGCTCGAGAAGGCCGAACAGTTCAGGAACAGGCGATATCCGTTCACCTGCGAGCTGCACCTAGACCACAACTCCATTGGCGAGCTGCCCGACTCGTTCCTGAGCCAGCTCGACCAAGTGGCCGGCTCGTCGCTCGTGGCCAGTCCAGCGGCTCCTCAGGCAGCCCTGCCCAGCAGCATGCAGGAGCCGCCCGTGCACAGCAAGCTGAGCCACCACCACCTCATCTCGTCGGCCGCCGAGCTCGCCGCCGAACCCATGCAGCCGGGCGCCTCCGACCCAGTGGCCTCGCCGCTCACCAGCGCCGCCCACGAGGCGCCGCGCGCCCCCGCCGAGCCCATGGACGAGCTTCCGGCCGCGCTGGGGCGCCACGCGGCGCTCAGCCCCTTCGGAGGGGCCACGCTGGACGGCGCAGACAGGGACTCGCCCATTGATGTTGCGGGCGAAAATGGCGACCAATTCAACGGAAATCCGCCCCACAGGCAACACCCTAAGCTCCGGCTCACCCTCAGCCCCTCGCTGGTGCTGCTCTCGCTGAGCCACAACAACATCGGCCGGCTCAGTGCGCGCATGCAACAGCGTCTCAGCAAACTCATCAAAGCCTCAAACACCAAACTCTACCTGGGCCACAATCCCTTCAACTGCTCCGAGAATTTCCTCCCAGAGCCGCCGGTGCTACCCTCTAGCTCTCTCGACGATAACCACTCGCAAGACTCCCCCAAAACGTCGAGAAACGCCGCCGGAAGTGAGCATATTGGACACGATTCCGCTTCTTCCTCATCGCAGTTGGAGGGGAACCAGCTTGGCGCAATGCCAGGCGAGTCTGACCAGGCGCCAAGCTCGACCACCAGCGACTGTCCGGTGGGCCAGCTGAAGGAGTGGCTGACGAGCCACCACTCGAACGTGGCCGATTTGGACGAGCTCTACTGCGTGCACATGCCCGACGAGTTGCGCGCCAGACTCAACCTGAACGCCACCGCTCGACTGCAAGGCTTTGGCGGCCAAGACGAGCCGCTGGTGAGAGAAATTGCAGCCCACTCGTCGCCCTCGAGAAGCACAAATGGGCCGACAACTTGGGCCAGTGCGTGGGGCCACAACTCGGCGCACCAGAGCCAGCCTGGAATGGATTCCAACGGGTCTTACATAAGCAAAAATGGGTTCATTTGGAACAAGGACGTGCTGATGGCCGGGGCCAAACTGATCGACATTGATCTCTACAAACTTTGTCCATATTCGGGCAACCAAAACGGGATTGCCTTGGGCTTTTTGTCGGCCACCAATCAGCAAATCGTGCTCAGTGTGGCCCTGCTGTTCATCCTAATCTCGCTCTGTCTCCTGCTCATGTTGGTCTACTTCGGCGACACACAAACCATCCTGGCCTTCATCTACATCCACATGAACCCACTCTACAACTGCATGCACCTGAACGAGTCCCACTTGGACGGGGAGAAACTGTACGACGCCTTTGTGAGCTACTCGAGCGCCGACCGTGACATTGTGATGGAGCTGATCGAGCGTCTCGAGCAGCAGCAGCACACAATGTCGGCCTCCTCGAACGGACTCAGCGTTGAGATGACAAACAGACCAACCAGTTTGGACAAGTCGCGCGACACTCTGGTCACCGAGGCAGACCTAAGGCCCGATTTGGGCCTGACAAATCGGGCCGCCGACTTCAGCAACGAAACGGCCGCCGAGCAGCCCAATGGAAACAACCGCCGCTCGGCCTCCTCCTTCCAGGACCTGAGCACCATGTCGCGCTCCACCTCGCGGGTCACTCTCTCTGGCGGCAGCCACACGGGCTCCTCCACCGCTTCCGGCCTGGAACTGTCGCCGCCCGGACGGAACCAGCGCCCCAGTGGCCAAGCGGCCGACCAGCGTCCCTACAAGCTTTGTATCCACGAGCGCGACTGGCTGCCTGGCCATCTGATAAGCTGGAACATAGTCAATTCGGTGCAAAACTCCAGACGAACCATTTTGATCTTGTCCAAGGAGTTCATCAAGTCCGTTTGGTTCCAGGTGGAATTTCACACTGCCTACTACCAGATGCTCGAGGACAAGATGGACCGACTGATTGTGATCGTCAGGGGCGAGCTGCCGCCCAAGAGCGAGCTTGACAAAAATCTCGCCTTCCTGCTCACCACCAAGACCTATTTGGTGTGGGGCGAGAAGTGGTTTTGGGAACGGCTGCACTATGCTCTCCCTCACCCATCGGCTGGGGCGCCAGTCTCATCCTTTGGGGTGTCTCAGAGACGATCAGCCGCCAAGCTGGGCGCCCCACCACTCAACACCTACGGAAGCACCAACCAGACCAAGTCGAGTGGCCCCAAACGGAAGGCGCCCCAAGGCTCTTTGCTGGGCCACGCCCTCTCCAAGACAAACTCCTCGAGTGGCGGCCAGCCGAACGGGAAGCCGCTGCTCATGACCAACATCGGCAAGGACTGCTCCAACCTGTTGCCCATAGTGAACGGCGCCTACCAGCAAGGCTCGTCTGGGGCGGCCACCTCGTCGAGCTCCTCCTCTTCCTCGTGCTCCTCGTCCAACGGCTCGCAGGCCACCGGTTCGTCGAGAAACCAGCTGGTGGACCGGAAGGAGCTCGAGCCGAACGGAAGCAGAATGAGAACCACCCACAACGATCTGCTCAGCAGTCTCACCAACGACTCACCGATGACACTCCTCCCGGGCAACAACACCACCAGGCTCAATATTCGGGCCTCCAGTTCAGCGGCGGAGGGCAAACCGGCGAGCGTGAGGACGAGCTCGCCCTCCCAGATGGACAGTGGCCGGCTGACAGGCACCAATCTTTCGTCCACCTCATTCGCAGTTCTCGAGCCGCAACAGACCAAGCTGACTCGGTCGAGCAACGGAATGACCAGCATCCTGCTCAATGCCGCCGGAAGTGGCGACAAAGCGGCCCCAACCGGAAACGGAAATGGAGCCGGACTTAATAAGGCTTCTGTGACTCTTGTGCCGAGTTCCATGGAGCAGTCGGGCTCTGGTTCGATGTCGAAATTGCGGGCAAAGAAGCAGGAGAGGTTGCAGAACTTTGTGGACAACGAAATCTCAAATCATTTCAATTTGTCCGAACTATAATCCGAACAGTGAAGGCATAGAGCGAAAAGCTATCTGTCTGTTAGTGTGGTTGACTAGAACTGGAAAAATCTTGCAAAAATGGAGTCCAAGTGTGCAGTGGAATCTTCAGAAAAATCCACTGTGACGAGCTCTCTCACTTTGTTAATCATTGGCACTAGATTAAATGTATAATGGACACTTGTGAACAGCAAACACGGAAGAGAATAATTGTGATAATCTAAATGAATGAACAAAAGAATGATCTTTAAGTAGTCAAATTTGACTCTCACCAAGTTAGTATCTTGCACTGTCTGTCTCCACTACCAACAATCATTCATCACACCGTTTCCATGGGAACAAACACAACATACAACAACAACTAGCCACCATAAATGAGCGAACCAAAACATGACGGGCCACAGAGAGCTCGTTTGATGGACAAGAAGTGGATATTATTTGTTATTTCTCATAAAATTAAAACGACCATTTATCAAGAACTTAGTTGCGGCCATCATCTGATGATGCAGCGAACGCAAATCTTGTCATGAATTCGTGAATTCTACTTCTACTCACCTACAACTGTTGCTTTCTGCCCCTGTTGCACGACTACTCAATTCTTTCCTTCTCAATCTTGCGGTCTGATTAAATGATGTGAATTCTCATACTTAATTCGACTGTACTCAGATTCGTATTCCAGTTCCGACTGAATCTGAAGTCTGATACTGTAGAAGATCTCGCGCCTTAGCTCATCAGTCGGCCAAGCAGTTCTGGTCAGTCAGAGTGTCAATCCGACTGGGCTATTCGAGGGCCCAATCGTCTTGGTGGCGAGAATCTACTTCCCAATCAATTTGGTTTGATTCCCCATCAAATCGGACTAACCAAGGACTACTTATCCGAGCAATGATACAGTGGATCTTGTGATAATCAATCAGAACTGGACACTTATTTTCGCAAATATCATTGCCGATGGACTATCTTTCGTTGAAGAGACCATTGACTCATGTCAAACTCCGCGCTCAAGCATTAACAATGCCAAGTCGCAACAAGTCTTTTGCAGCCGATCTTCATTAGTAGTTAGAATGCACCACTGCCATGAGAACAAAGAGAGCAATATGGCGCAATAATACAATGCCGAGTCAGTCATTAGAAATGAGCACTTTTTCCAGTTCTCCGAGGTTCTCAGCACAACAATTCAATGCAAGCCACACATCAAGAGACTATTGTTTATAATCTACTATCGCGATTAAACTTATTGGCAAGGCTAAATTCACATTTTCGTGGCTGATAGCGCACCAGACAGATGGATAGTGACATACTTTCATTCCAACAGTTAACATTAGCACATTAGCATGTCTTCAATTGATGAGGTAGTGGAGCCTTTGTAGCTAGACTAAACAGAACGAGCGTAAAAAGAAGCGCAACTCGACTGGCTGCGAACATTGTGAACATCAGCATAGTTTCCTTTCCTCAGACTGAACACACAAATTTCTGGCACTCCTGACAGACACAACATTGCAATCGAGCAGCCAAAGCTGCTCGATTATGCAACTCTCTGAGGTCATCAGAAAAGGACTCTGGTTGTGAGCGGGATGATGCACTCTTTCAGACCAATTTTATTCGGTTGGTATTTTATTCTAGACCCCAGGGATCTTATTGGGCCGACAAATCTTCGGAGCTCTTACCCAAGGAGAGCTCAGATGTTCCCCAACCTTTCCTCTCATTTTCCTCTAATCAGGTGGTATGCAGCCGCACATGTTGTTTACTTCTCTAATCGGTAGGAGTCTCATATCGTTGCAACATCTGCGGCAATGCTCACTGAAAGAGAACCTGTTGCATTCAACACTGATGCCGATGAGTTGGAGTCTGGATGCTTGGGCCAAGCACGAGCAGAGCAACAAGCACAGAGCTGCGATTGATATTAGCTGAAGGGATTTCATCGCTCCGATTTGGATCACTTGTTTGCTTAACTGTACTCCTCTCTGATTGGTTGTTTTTCTCTTGAACAATAAGCAGCCTATCGACTTGTAAGAATCGAGCTGTGATCACTTGATTGGTGTGAGAATTGGTGAGTGAAAAGTGCACTAGAGACCACAACTAAATAGCTGCGGTGGAAAGTTTTTCCTCTACAAAGATGCGCTATTTTTGTCTCGCTCTCCCAATCCTGAAAGTAAAAAGGAAACAAGTGTCTGCATGGGAGTATGTCTCATGCCCAGCGAGTCTGAATTTGCAAACGGACCCCACCTGCCCCTACTCTGAGCCAGGCAGACCTTATCCCATCCTATCCGATCCACTCTTTTTTGCCTTCTTTTGGACAGTCCGCAATGAGGCAGCGGAAATGAGCTATCAGTTTGAGAAGAGCACAGGTGACAACAGCCGCAGACTGGGACATCCAACTCTCGACCTGCGCGCGCGTTTCCCGGCTCAGTCTGGCCGTCTACACACAAATGTTTAAAGACCTTCGAACCAACAAGATGAAGTCTCACCGGATGCTTCCTCTGGCGGCCTCTCACCCAGACGAGGATCTTGAAACTCAGTTAGCGTGGTTTGAGTGGAGCATAAGTTGGGCTGATTGGGCCTCTTTCTTCCATTGAGAGCTTCCATCGATCGATTTTCATCTCGCGCGGTAAACCTACTATGGCTCGGATTCCCTCCCTTTGTTTTTCATTGGTTTTCTTCTCATCTGCTTGAGTTGTTGGGCGAAATCTGATTCCGATGGATCGACAAGATTCAAGTTGAGGGTCCCTGGACAGTAACAAAGGATTCCAACATCAAATGCATGATGAGAACCTCCTCAGGCCATGAATGGCCGGATCATCAGCTCTCGAAACAGCGGAGGAGCTGTAGTCATCAGTAAAGTGTAGAGGTTAACATTCAGTCCCTGATCACATATATGGATGGCTGCTCACATCGAGATCAACCTCAGAGGAAGATTAAGAGCAGATATAATAGAGATCGCCACAAAAACAAAGCATTCACGGCGTCGGCATAACTAGGTGATCAACAGTTCATATTTATTTCATCGGATGATTCGTCACAGTTTCTAGAGTGAGCAAAGAATTGCCAGCGGACAAGTAATTTGGACCATATGGGGAGCGCGAAATCTGTCACATCGTTCGGTTCCGAGAACTATAGAACATTGAGCATTCATTACAGATTTCGTAAGGAGATAAGTAGAAAAGTAAGCATTCAATCTATCTAGGCCATGGTTGAGCAAGTGTCGTTATTAAAGCTGCTTGTGCTGTGGAAATCTATCTTATTTCCAGATTGCCTCGAGCCTGCCCGATGGTATTGCATCGGTTTTTTACCACTGTGATCCCTTACATTGGGGTTGGCGCGATATATTTCGACCAACAATCTCGCAGCATCCAGCCGATCAAACATGTACGCCACATGGAGTGGGGTCTGGCCAGAACTTGACTTTATATTGCTCGATACTCCATGAGTACCCGAGATCAACTTTATGATATCTAGATTGCCAAACTTTGCTGCCCAATGTAGAGCCGTGTAACCGTTGACGATGTCTTTGTATGAGGCTAATTTTGGATCCTCGCGCAATAAGCTAACGAGACCATTGTAGTTACAGCTACAAGCTTCCATGATCCATTTTCGTCTCAGGGGATCCAGTGTTGGTTGTAGTGAGCTCGAGTCGCTTTCGTCTTCTCCTCGATGCGACGATCTTGATCGTGTCGTGAGGTATGAGCCATTACGTTGTAAATTTATTGCTGATAATCCGCCACTTGCCGCACTAATTGGTCCTGGTAATTCCCTTCGATTGACCTCCCTCAGAGACTCATTCCTTCTGGGCATCGAAAGATGTTGCTGAGAATGGAATTTACTGTGCAATTCGTTTGCTGGTGGAGTTGCCAAAGACAATGAGGAGCCAGAACTCTTCACATTGAACTTCAAAGCATGCTCCCTCACTTGGCCAATAAGGGTCTTCTTAAAAGAGTTACTCACTCTTACCGAAGAATTAGCGGGGTCTTGTGTCTCTCTTCTTCCATCATCAACCACTTTGACACCACCGGTTGGTGGCTTGAATAATGAGGCTGAGCTCTGACGTCTTCTTGGAGGTGGTCGCGGGGGTGGCATTTGTTGTGGTTGTTGCTGAGAGTCGTCGCCAACTGTTGCTGGAACTCGCGAATCAGATTTAGGCAGTTCTTGTTGCATTGAGACGGAGCGATAATGGAGAGATCTGTTTTGATTAGCAGAAGGCGTATGCGGGTATGCTCTTGGGGAAGGTAAAGAACAATTGACTTCTCGCATGCTTCCCCCGATATTTTCTTTATCGATGGATTTGGCGTCGAACTTTTGTTCACCAACAAGAGCCGAGCTTGTTGGCGGGAATTGGCTTGGCCGAATGGGAGACATTTGAATCTGTTGTGGACGATTGGGTGGTGGGAGATTTGGTGCGCGTATTTGAGAGCCCTCCCGGGTCATCATTGGGTGAGATTGGTGCTGAAATTCCATCATTCGTTGATTACCAGCTTGCTGGCTGATGGGTGAGTTGTCCGAGTGAATCATATTGCTGTTAAACCTTACACCACTGGGGGCTACGACATTTGGGTAACTTTGTTGCGTTTGTTGGCGGTAGTTTGCACTGGATGATAGATGATTCTCACTAAATGTGAAGGCCTGGTTAGGTTTATGTCTAACTGGAGATGAGATGGTAACGTTCTGATCGATGGACGGTCGATGTGAACTTGGAAGGCGATTATTAGATATAGAGTTATCAGGGATGGATTTATGTCTCTCCGGGGGTGGATTCTGAGGTGGTTGCTTGATGGGGTGTTGTTGTTCTTGCCGACTCGATGGCTGTGGTTTCTGTGCCATATGAGAGGGGAGAAACTCCGGCTTGAGACTAATAAACTTCATATTATTTTCAAGACTGACGGTCGCCAATCGGTTGACATAGTCCTTGAATTGTGTCCTAATTTTTCCTTGTACATCTGGATCTGGATTGTACAAATGCTTCCTGAAAGCGTTGACTAATATGGGATATTCAATCTTGCATCCCACACTAACAAGATACTCGTAGATCATATCGATATTGAGAGAACCCATGTTGTTCAACTCGTAGATGTGATCCTGTTCACCTCATTAGCCTCGATTCTTTCTATTGATTCATAAATTCGTTGTTGTCACACAATGAGAACACATTGTGGATTAGATATCAGACCCAGATGTTTCATTGAGCAGTTGAGAATGAAATTGCCCAACTTCACCTCTGGATGTAAATAAGAGATTCATTTGGTCAATCCTCAAGTGGCCTCGTATGCGCAGCACTTTTCCACGATACGTAGCGCCTTCGTGGGAGAACGTTGGAATTTCCCATTGGCGTACGCGATCTCCTTCGATGGCAAACAGATGCACAGAACCATGGCCAAATCCAGCTCGCACTTTCCACTCATCCTGCTTCTGGTCTTTTCACATGAGTCCATTTGATCCTAAACTTGATTATGCAAGTCATGTTTGATCAAATCTTGGGTGAACTCAACTCAAACAGTGTCGATTATCGATGTCATCGATATAATCTGGTGGGGAGGGGAAACTTGTCAGAACATTTCCCAGAGTCGCGTGCCTTTGAGTTGGGAATTGATGATAAGATGCAAGAGAATGAGAATGAGAATATGCAGATTTTGATCCAGTAATTATTCAATCCAGATCGAAACGGAACGAGAAAATTAATGCCTTTTATGTTTGGATCTTTCTCGACTTTTCTTTATTAGAAATGATACTGAGCCAAGCTCTTTTGGCGTCTAGAGATCCTCGCCATCTTGGTCCAGATCGAAGTGGTGCTCGTTAAATTTGGCTGCCAGTTTTTCCTCACAAAGTTCTTGAAGCTCGAGCACTTGAATGAAAACATTCTCGTCCACATCTCCAACTCCTTGATAAACACGTTTAAAGTCTTCCACGAGTTTATCCAATGCGCTGTCACTGCAACGCTCTTGGATTACCTTTGCGTCAACCTCTTCATCCGTTTCAGACTCCTCTGGCAAAGGATTGGCTCCGATGAGCACAATCAAACTTAGCAGGGCGAACACAAGCAGAAGTTTCTTGACCATCTTGGATTTGTATCTTCGGGCTCTTCGATGATTTGGTTTCCTATTGAGGTAAGATTTGTGTAGCAAACAATCTCCGCTTGATTTTGCTATGGATCCAAATATATATTCCAACTTGGTCCCATCTACCACAGACTGAGATGGAATCATGAACTACTAATGCTTGGTTCTAAAAATATTTCCGACACTAAGGGCAAGCTAAAAAACTGCCATTTCGTCATAATGACGAGCTAGAGACTGTTCTGGAAGTGGAATTTTGAGCTAACCCTTCTGGAAAACAGTGGCCGACACTATTTCGGTCTATGAATTTCTGTCTGAAGAATGTCACTGTGAGTCTATCGAGCTGAATATCGAGCTGAAATTTCCATCATCCATCTGGCTATCATGTCGTTGCTAACTACTAACAACCCGCATCAAGTCTACTCCAACTGATCAACGAGAAAGTTCTTGAGAATCATTCAACTTCCACAGTGATAGAAAAATCTGCAAAGTTCCGCAATTCTCTCATAAATTTGACCCATTTGGGCCGGAATGAATTTGAGAGTTCCGAAAAAGACGGCTCAAGTGAATTGAAATTGCCAACTTTCCTTTAACAGATCCTAGAGGTGACTTGGAATTGAGGAGGAATTGAGTTTCCTAGGCTCAGGACACAATTCGAATTCGATTTTGAAGAGTGGGTGTATGGTTTGGCTTTTATTTAGCAGAGATGTCTAGCATCCTATAGAGACAGTGTAGATTGATGCGCTCTTGGATTAAGAACTCGCTTCATGTTGTGTAGAAATGAACGTTGTAAATGATTAAACGAATCATTGTCAACAAGAACGTTGTCGGTTTCTAATATCCTGATTAGCGTTGCTGTTTGTGCAGGTTATCATTGCGCTAACTATTATTGTTATTATCATCAATTGTTGTCAAGACACAACATGAGATATTATCCTTACTGTTGCTGCCTCGACAGTTGTGCTTGATAGAGGTTTGCTGTTGTTGTTGACGCTGCTTCACCGTGTTAACCAGCCTGATTATTTTTGTCTCTTGGCTTTCCTTCTGGAAAGGCTGATCACCGGAAGCTGCAAAGGTCATCTGCTCGTTCTGGAAGGGCCACCTCTTTGGTCTTGACAAGAATCGCAACAGCAGCAACAGAAGCACGCCGAGCCACTTTGGACGCTGGCCGAGGGGCAACACTTTTGCCCACAACTCCCCGACGACTGTCCCGACTTGTTGACAGAGGCCCCAGCGAGCTCCTGGTTCGAGCGGGTGTGCAACTGCGACTCAGCTTCCGGTGGCTCCAATAGACAAGTTCCCGCTCGTCCCGATTTGTTGTAGACTGTCACGGACGGTCTGGGAGCTCGATTGGCTTGATGGTCCCTCGGCCTGCAACACTGTTGCTCCTTGCAGTGTGTGCGCCGTTGTGTGCGGCCCGTGATCCTGTCGAGCACTCTGGTTATCGGATTGTCCGAAGCTTCGGGCCGGCTCTTGTGCACGCCAGAGACAGTTGTGGCCGCTTCTGCAGACACTGACCCCGAAGCCGCCGCTGCTTCCGCTTCCGGCAGCCTTGGTTGTGAGCCGCAGGAAAAGCAGCTCAACTTTCCGCTCTTGCTCACCACAATGCTCGTCTCCCAGTCTCTGTCCACCTGGTCGCACTCGTCCTCGTCTCGGTGGGCGGCAGCCTTGGGCCCGGGCTTGCATCTGGAGCGGCCTCCTTTGTGGCGGTGGCGCCGGAACTCTTGGCAACTTGTCTTGCACTTGTCGGCGGCCGGCGAGACACTGTCTCGGCCGCGCAGACTTCCACACTCTGGGGCGGACTCGAGATCCAGCTGATTGATCCTGCACGCTCTGAGCTGGCAGGCCGCCTGAGCTTCGGCCGCCTCCTCCTCCTCGCCGGAACTCGAGTCGCTGGAGTCCATTTTGTCGCCCAACTGGCGACCCTTGTCTCTGGCCGGCTGGTCGCCAATGATCGACTGGACGAGTTGTGATTTTTTGCTCGCCAACACTTGCTGCTCTCTCGACTCGCCGCAATGCTCTGCAGTGGGAATTTGCACAGCCCACTCGGCGGGCCGCCCCTTATCCTCCGCCGCCAATGGACCACCGTCGGATGCATAAAGCCGAGCTCCTCGCCACGAACGAGCGTCGCCAACACCTGACGGCGCCTCTGCCGCCGAGCGGACCTCATTATTATCCGGCCCACACTCGAGGGCAGGCACGCAGCTGGGCCCACACGCAGCGGGCGCCTTTTTCGAGCCCGCCGGCAAGCCCAAGAGGCGCAGCTCGCCCGCTTGCTGAGCCCCGCCTAACAAGCTCCTTGTGGTACCAAGGGCGCAATATTTAAGTGGCCCATTGGTGAGCCACCAGCTCGTCTCGCTGCATTGGGGGCGCCCATTTTGGATTTGGGCGCAAAACTGGAGACTCCCGAGCGCCTTGTGGGCCAGATGGAGCAGGAAACGGAGCCAAACGAGGCCGAGGCGCCGGTCTGACGCTCGCTCCAGGTTTAGAGGAAACTCTATGGGGCCCTCTTTTGGAGCAAAAACACTTGCCAAACTCGAGCGCCCGCCTCTACCTCCACTTCCTGTCCCTCCAGCCCCACTCTCTTCAACCTCCACCTCCATCTCTGTCTCCATCTCTGTCTCTATCTCTCTCTCTGGCTCTGGCTCACCCTCAGCCTCGCCCGCAGCCACAGAAGCCGCCGCACCTACTCTTCCGACAGCCAGCCGATCGCCTGGCAGCTCGTTAGCCGCATTTGCGCCGCCCGGGCCTCCACTTTGGGCGCCTTTAGTTCCCACTTCCGGTTGGCCATTTTCAGCCTGATGCTTTGTTGTTGCTTTGGGGCGGCCTCGTTGGTTGTGTTCCCTTTGGGCTTGGCTTTGGTTCCCCTCTTGGTGCTGTCTCTTGCAGTAGCGGGCGAGCAGGTTTGCCAGCCGCCAGACATTGTCTGGCCCGACGAGCTGGGCGAAAGCGGCCATCAGGCGTGTGAATTCCTCGCCATTGTTAAATTTAAGCAGTTCGTTGAATTTATCGTTATCGCTTTTCTGATTGCCGCCAGCCAGCCGAGTTAGTGGCTCGTCAGTGGAATTGGAGCCAAATTGGAGCAGTTGTAGTTGTAGTTGTTGTTGTTGTTGTTGTTGTTGTTGCTGTTCTAGAGACTGGCTCTGCTGCAAAGAGTGCTGCAGAGACTGCCTTTGCACAGACTGCTGCCGCTCGTGCTGCGGGCGGCGCGCGTTGCTGCAGTGTTGCTGCGCGCGGCCGCCACTGTGCTGGCGTCTGTGGGCGCGCTCCCTCGAGGCCTGTCTGTTGTCGGCCGAGTCAAACCTCTGGGTGGACCGCTGGGCTGTTGTTTGGGGCCCGTTTCGTTTCGTTCCATCGGTCGCCGAGTTTCGTGATGTTTTGTTTTTCCGGTTTGTTTTGTTTTTCCGTTTGTTTTTCGTTCCGTTTTTCGTTTTGTTTCGTTTGTTCATTGCGTGCGGGCAAACAGTCAGTTTGAACAGTGGTTAGAGAGGCGCAAACAAGCTAGACGGATGGCAGCAAATGAGGCAAAGATATCGGCAAAGATTGGGCCGGAAAGGATGCTCATGGGCGCCGATCTGAGCGGCGCCACTCGGCTCCACTGGCCTCTTGTTTACACCGTCCACTTTGGTGTGGACAAGGCGGCAAAAGAGTCTGGTACTGGTCGGCCCAATTGGATCGGCTCATGAACTCACCTTGAGAGCGCTTGAAGTGTGTCTGTCTGTCGAGATTTTCGGCCCGCCTTATGGCCAGCAAGTGTTGCTGGATGATGGCCGTCTTCTGGGACTCCCTGCGGCCCGTGAACATCCAGCAGACTGCATCGAGGAGTCTCCTCGGTCCACTGCTGCGCGTCCTGCGCGTCGCCCGCCCGCACGTGTGCGCCCCCCGCAGCAATCCTGTGGGCGCGCCCGCAGAGTAGGGCTGCCGCGCGCCACTCTGCACCTGGCCCTGCGCCTCGCCGGCCGCCCACTCTGCCGCAATGCCCGGCCGCTGGCGGGCCTGCTGGTGCTTGTTGCGCGCCGCCCGCCGTCCCCGCCGCAGGTTAGCCTCCCGGCCGGGCCGGCAAGCTCGCTCGGCCAGCGACCAGCAGGACGCGTGGCGCCTCGACCACTGGGCGCGCTGCTGCTCTCCGTCGGGCGACTGCTCGCCCGCGCCCACCGCGCCCGGCAAGCTCAGGCTGCTCCCGGCGAGCTCCCCCAACGGATGGGGCCCCACACGCACGGGCGACACTCTGCCGCCCCAAGCGGACGGGCGGCCCTTGCTGCAAGTGTTTGGATTTTTGGAATTGGTCACAGAGATTAGTTGTCTAGTCGGTGGATTGTTGGGCCTGTTCTTGGCGACATTCTCGCGATACTCCGCGTCTTGTGATAGCTCACTTCGCGCAGATACAGCAGCCCTAAGGGTCGGCTGCGAGTGAGCCTGTTTGTGCGCCCAAATGGGCGCACAAACTGAGGAAAAGGGCAGATTCGTTGGAAAGCTTGGCTGCTTGGCCTTGGTGCAGCGACGCCTAAGCTACGGGCCACTCGAAGCGCACAATGCTTCGAGAGCGGCCAGACTGAGTTCGTGCGCTGGCCAGTGGGCAGCAAAATTGAATCAATTACGCGCCCGCCGAGGCCACAAAATGCACCGGCGGCCCAAGATTGGCGCTCCTAGATGCTGGCCAGTGGGCGCCAAATGATGTGGCCCAAGAGGAAGGGAGTTCCAAGTAGCTCTAGTGAGTCGCATGAATCGGCCGCCGGCATCTTTAATGCATCTAATGCAATAATGGCCCCCAAGTTGGCCGCTGGAGAGGAAGTGCATCCTTCTGCAGCGCCCAAGCCAGAAGGAGATCGATTTTGTCGCCCTCAGCCTGCAGACTGCAGACTGGCCATTGTGGGCGGACTGCGCACTGTGGACTGTGTGCGGCCAGAGACTGTGTTGCGCAGTTCGTGCTGCACTTCTGCTGCAGCTCAGGGCTCGCAACCCTAAGCATCGGATCCCACTCCAAGCCATTTGGAGCATCTCCCGTTGGACTTGTACTGGGGGCAAAGGGCGGCTGCACAGGGGCGGCCACTTGGCAGAAGAGAGCACAACAAACAGAGACAAACAGTGAGATATTTTGATCAGATTTTAATCTCGAACTGGGCGCCTCCATTGGCCATTGTTGTGCTGGCCCAGTGTGACAGAAACTCTCTGGAACTAATTCATGATATGGATTAACGAGAGTGGCTGGCCAAAGTGAACGAGGCTCGCCAATTGGGCGCATCCATCAGCTGGCCGCAGTTGACTTGAGACTGGGCGCCCTTAGTGTTTGTGTGAGCTGCAGACTGTCCTCTGCGTACGGCGCCCACTCGACTAATGGGCGCCTCTGGGTGGCCGCCCTCAGCTCGCCGCCCTCAGCTCGCCAGCCTTAGCCCGCCGCTCGTGCCAGAGCTAAGGGCGAGCGAGATGGGCGAGATGGGCGCCCCTCTGCGCAGTGGGGCTGCTGCTCGGCCGCTTGTCCCAGTTGGTTTGTCGTGTCGTTGTTGTTCTTCTTCTTTCCAGCCACTGCCACCGGCCGGCCCACTTCTCAGAGCGTCCGATTTATCTCGAATCGGCCTCCTCTGTCCGCCAGCGACGAGACAGTGGGCTGCACACGAAGCCGCTTGGGCCCAGCGGGAGGAAGGCCGCTAGAGACTGTGTTCCACACAGCGCTGGACCCAAGCTAAGGCTCAGTCTCAAGCTCAGCCTCAAGCTCACTCTCAGCCTCAAGCTCAAGCTGCAGACTCCCAACTGGCCAGATCTTGGCCATAAAAATAATAATACAAATAATAACAATGGCAATAATGATAATAACAACATACATATACAACAAATTGCAGCTTTGCCTCGGCCTTTTTGGCCCACAAAAAGCACCCACTTGGGCGACGAAAGCTGCACTCGCCAAGCCAAACTGGCCAAGCTCAGTTCGAGCAGCACAACTCTCGCAGACTGTGGCCCCTTCTGGTCTGGGCTTGTGGGCTCCAGTTTGCGTTGTATTAGTTCTCTGGCGTCCAGTTGTGATTCATTTGTGTGCATTTTTTCCCCATTACTAAGGGCCCGCAAGACAGTTGTCTGGCTGAACTGCAGGAGCCGCACTGAGTCCAGGCCGGCCCGGCTGGGACCCTAAGCTGCGGCCGAGCGGGCGCGAGTCTGTTGGCCGCTCGAGGGCCAGATGCAATAATTACACGCGCTCTATTGGGCAGCGAGCGAGCGGCCCCACAGCTAAGGGGCGCCCGCATGGAGAAGATGACGAAGGGGCTTCGGTGGGGCTGGAATGCAGCTCAGTCCAGTTGACAGAAGCGCCAAGATTTGTCCACTTGCTTGGCCAGTTAGAAGGGCGTTCAGAGTGGCCCAGACCAACAGGCGCTCAAGTGGCCCGCAAACAACTGGCCCAAATGGACTCCAGCCGATGGGCCGTCTTTGCGCAGCTCATTTGCCTTCTCGTTTCGGCTCATTTGGGCTGCCATGCAACAAGATGCAGCAAATCAGATCCAGAACTTCATCTCGACGCTCAGCAAGCAGCTCCAATGCAACGCCGCCCAATTAACACGCAATCTCAATGTCAATGGGCCGCCCGAGCTAGACCCTGGCGCATGTCACTCGCTCGCCAGACGCAAGCAAGGCCTCTCTTATACACACTGGCCGTTTGGCCACACAGCTCGCACAAGACGCTCTGGAAAAAGCGAGAAAAATCGGACAAAATTGGCACCGGAAGTGGCGCCCGTTCGATGCGCCCAAGGTTGCCGAACGGGTTGAGCTTTAGCTAGAGTGTTGCTTAGGAGTTGTGAGACGAGAGACAGACAGTTATCACTGTCTTACCAGGAACAAGTTGGCCGGAAGTGCGCCCCTGGTTGAGCAATGCCGGCGGGACCTTTTGGGGTGGAGGCGCCGCAGACAGTCTCTGGCTGGAAGTGGGCAAAGTGGGCGAAGTGGCGGCGCAAACCGCAGACTGACACCGGCGCTCACTCGCTCGCTCGTGGCCACACCATCAAATGTCAGCACCCATAAGGTCACGTAGAGGCAGACTTGTGGCAGCACTCTTTCTGAGCAAACCTTTCGAGATGCACCCGCAAGTTGCTTGCAGGTTGGCTCGCGAGCAACGTGCCCAGATGGGCGCCCACATGCACGGTAGCAGTAGACTGTGGTGAGCAGACGCGCCACAGCTAAGCGGCGCCACTTGGAGCCTGAGGGCTGGCCGCAGACTGGCCTTGCTGAGACCGCGCACTTGCCTCTGCGTGCACATAAGCGCGCGTTGAACTGGCACTGAAGGCGACCGGAAAGGAGTGGGCCCCCGAAGGAGGAAAAAAATGAACCAATTGGAGGCGAGAAACGGGCGAAGGTGAGCCCAAGTGGGGCGGCTCAAGTGGGCCAATGGGGCGAGGAATTCATTAACTAATGAGAACAGGCACGCCTTCGGGAGGCCATTTGTGCGCGAGCAAGACTAGACCTTAGGTGGAGGCCAGAGGTGTCTAGCGGTGGCACAAAAGTGGTGTGTTTGCAAATTGGGAGGCGGCAAATTTGGAAAAAAAAGAGAAGGAATATTGAGCGAGAAATTGGAGGCGTCAAACAATGCGCAGATGTGGCCACAAGGAGGCCTTAGGTGGCCCGCCGAGACACGCTCTGAGCGCCACCTGAGGTCTAGCCTTTCAGGCCGCACAGGTAAGGCGTCATGTCTTGTACAGACGAGGTGCACGAGGGTGCTTAGAGGCGGCCCAGAGGGGCGAGTTTCGTGCAACTTGGGGCGCTCAGTTCGCGCTTGGGGCCGAGGACAAGCTGCGGCCGGCAGTTAGGCTCAGGAGGGGCCCACGAGAACTGACACGAATGCAGGAGAATGAGGCCAGATAGCAACAAGCGGAAACGAGCAGCTGCCCGGCGGACAAACTGGGCCATCGAGGTGGGTGGCCATTGTCGCGCGGCTGGTCGACGGGCGTGCGACAATTGGGCGCATCAATTGCAATCGGCGCCACACTGGAATGGAGCAGAGAGGCAGTAGTAACAAGCAGGAGTAACGGGACAGAGTTTGGAGGACAGTGGTGAGCGGCCGGAGAGAAGAGAGAGAGAGAAGAGCAAACGGCAAGCGGAAGGGAGACAGCCAAATGGGACAGTGGCCGATGAAATGCAACAACCGGAAGAGACGGAACGCAGATAGAGATCTGAGAATCAATGCGGACTCTTTTTATCTTGCGAGCTTTCGGCGAGCTTTTGGCGAGCTCGAGCTTGAGCTTGGGATGGGCAAGAGTTGGCGGGGAGGAAAAACAAGCCGCCATTTGTGGCAGACACAACACACACTCTGCGTGTTGTTCCCAAATGGAACAGTTTGGACCCCACTGAGCTTAGGGAGGGCGGCAAGTGCACCGACTGGAAGCGCTCGCTGGAAGTGGTGCACACACGAAGGAGCACACAAACACCAGAGAGAGCAGCTCCCCCGGGCCGCACGCGAGCTGCACGGTCCGGGCCGGAAGTGGGCGGCGCGAAAGCATCGAGCTCGCCAATGCAGCCTCTGCATTGGCGGCCACTCGGCTGGCTGCATGTGGCAGGAGAGCTTGTTCTGTGGTGCAGCAGCGAGCAGGGAGTAGTGTGTGCGGCAGACTGGGGGCGCCTCTGCCTCTGCCTCTGGCGCCGAGCAGCGGTGTGCAAGTGATAATTTTTGAACTGACACTTGTCTGCGCGTGTCAGCCGGCCGCCAGTTCAGCGGGGCCCATTCTGAGCGAGCGGGGCCCACTCCGAGCGGCCAGAGAGTGTCTGCGGCGAGCGCAGTCTCGCGATCGTAATCAAATTGGCGCCGGGCGAGAGTTGCCCGCACACAGCCAGCTGCACCGAGCGAGCTGCGTGGAGGAGCCACATGGGCCGAGCTGCACAGGCAAGTTGTAGAGGCAAGCTGTGGAGACGAGCTTAGAGGCGAGCCGCAGACAAGCTCGGCCCGCACGCTGGCCGCAAACAAGCGCCCACTGGCTGAGATAATTTATAAGTTCAATCGATTAGGCGCCCACTCAGAGCGGCGCCACACAAATGCCGAGCGAGCTGGGCGGCAATTGTTTTCCCAGCAGCAGTCTTGCTTGCAGCTGGACCACTTTCAATTGGCGCCCGCTGAGCAGCGCCGCAAAAGTGGAGTCTGCCTAGACAGTCTCTTCTCTCGACGAGGTGCACTTGGCGGCCGACGATTCGCAGACGCCGCTCGTGTGTGGCAGAGGCGCCCAGTTGTGAGTGCGGTCTTGGCGCTTCTCTGGGCGGTCTTGCCAACGCCGCCGCTGAGCCGCCGGATGAAATTAAAATTAATCTTTTGCGCCCTCAAAGCTGGACGCGCGCCGAGTCATCGCGCGAGCAGTGGGCGGCGAGCAATTCTCGCAAGAAGCGACCAGAAGGCGCCAATGGGCCCCCCTTTGCAGCGCATGCAAATTGGTATTCTTTGTCGCCTCGAGAAATGAGCCCAGCCCAAGGCCAAAGGGCTCGAGGAGGCGGCGAGCATTGAGGGCGAGAATTGAGCGCGAGGTTCGAGGGTGAAAGAGGGGCAGCCAAATGAGCAGTGGCCTGCTGCTAACTGGCGGCAAGCGGACGAGATAATGAGCTTGACGTTGGACGTTCGGGCTCAGAGTCGTTGGGCCGCGTCCGCAGGACAATCATGCAGAAATTTCCCATTGTTGTTGCAGCCCACAGGCCAAGTTGCCCGCAAAGAGCCTCTGTGCTAGAGACTGTGTGCGGCCTGTGCAAATTTGGCCCCGCACACACAGTCTGCAATGCAGTTTGGCCTCCTTTTCTGCGAGCAAGAAGCCCAAACGGGGAGGCAGCAAAAAGAGAGCACACTCCATTTATTGCCCAGCGTGCGGTCCTGGTCGCCGATCGGCCAGCCTCTAATGGTCAGCCGGTCCAGTGGGCCCCGCGGACACGCTCAGGCCCGAGCAAGGCCGGACACTCAGCGGCGGCGGCGGCGCTGGACGCACAAAGGGCGCCCCTCTGAGCACCTCGGGCCAAGTGGGAGGCGGCCAAATGATGATGATCAGCTGGCCACTGTGTCCGGCCGGCTCCTTGGGGCGCCGACGCTCGAGCTTGGGCTTGGTGGTGACGTTTTGGCCGAGGCTTGGCGGTGGCGGCGCCTCGCTAGACGCCACTCGACACGCGCGCCCAGGCCGCAAGCTGGCCGCCGCCAAAAACAATGAGCCCCTCGAACTCCCACTGGCCGGGGCTGCCCCCTCTGACACGTATGCGCCCATGCAAATGGGCCCCAATTTGGCCCTCGGCGGCCCACACGGACAAATGGACTGCTCGCCAGAGACTGTCTGGCGCAGCAAGACTAGACGAAAGACTAACACTGCGTCGCGGGGGCGAGTTTTGCACTCGCCGCGGGCTCGCGCCGAATTTGCGCGGGGGCGTGGCGCCCGCGGGCTCCCGCACAATACTAACCTGGTGTGGCTGGCCGCGTGCGACCAGGGCGGGCCGCGCGCGCGAGGGGGCGGGTGTGCCGCAGGCAAACACTGGCTGGTGCTCGCGCTTGGCTGCCGCTCGGCTCGCCTCTCGTCGGGCTGCTCCTGGCTCCTGTTCCAGGGGGGACTGTAGTCGCCCGAGCCAAAGCAAGCCTCTGCCAGCTGGCAGTTGGGCAGCCCGCAGGCGCAGAGCAGGGCCAATTGTTGCTCCTCGAGCTCGCGGGCGTCCAGCACGCGCTGGTTAGCTCGGCCCAAGCTCGCTTGACCCGCCCCCTGCGAGCTCCTGAAACTGTGGCTCCCCTCGACTGTGATTGCATTTGCGTTGGCATTTGTGGTGGTGTTGTTGTTGTTCGTGCTGCTGTTGTGGCTGCTGTTTGCTCGAAGGGAACCTGAGGCCGAGTAGCCGATGTGGCAGCGGACATCTTTGGTGGTGGTGAAGTAGCGGCGGTCGTTCTTCTGTGGCTTGAAGATCATTATGTAGCAGCGAGGGAGGAAGAGCAGAAACAGCGCAAAGAGGGAGCTGAAACTGACGCACAGACACATGGTGGTTATCTTGTGCTCTGAGCTAAAGTAGATGACCAGAAAGGCGATCCAAATGACCAGCGTTGTGTACATGGTGAAGCCGATGAATTTGGCCTCGTTGAAGTTTTCGGGCACGTTGCGCGTCTTGAAGGCGTACCAAGTGCACATTAGGATGAGGAAGAAGTCGAAGGCGAGCGGCACTGTGTAAGATTTTGTGCAATATTTTGCAATTTTTGCAAATTTGTCCAATTTTCGGTTGGAAAATTTTAGATAAATAGTTCAGAATTGGAGAGTTCAGGTTGGGTTAGATTGAAGTTTAATGATTGAAACATGAACTATCAAGTCCTAATAGTTGATAATAGTTGAAAATTTCCAACTATTTCCAACAACACTCACCCATCAAGCCCAACGCTGAGGTGTTGCAGACGAGGAGCACGCGCTCGTCGTTGGGAAAGTCGAACATTTTGTCGGCCGGCTCTCTGATGAGCATGGTGACAATGACCGCACACTCGACGCAAATGATGAGCCAGGTGATGGCCACTTGGGCGGCGGGCGACATGAAAATAGGTCTTCTGGTGATGATTTTCTTCTTCGAGCCGGCGAGAATGCGCGCAATCCTGTTCGTCTTGGTCACCAGCGCTCCATAAAGCATTGAGAAGGAGAAACCGGGCAAGATGCGCCCAATGGCACAGGTGCGTCTGCTTGGCTTTGCAACCATGACGAAGGTGTTCACATAGCAGAGGACCATTGCGAAGAGGATCATGTAGCTGAGCTCGCGCGTGGACGACTTCACCACTGGAGTGCCATTGTGTCTGATGAAGACCAAACCAGTGGCCAGAGTCAGACACAGGCCCATTATGGCCACCGCAATGGCCACCAGCGCGTCTGGACTGCGCCAGTCGAGAAACTGGATGGGAATGGGCTCGCAGGCTGGCCAGTTGGGCACAGTAAGCAGTAGAACAGTTAGCACGGAAGACGAGGAGCCAGAGGAAGACGAGGAGGAGCCAGCGGAAGACGGACATAAATAATTGAGCAGGTTTGTGTTGTTGTTTTGGTTTGGCGCAATTTTGCGCCGTTTTGGTGGCGAGAAGAAGGAGAGATTTTGTGCATTGGTCAGTTTTGTGCTTGGTGGTGGCCAAAAGATTGCGCAAATGACCAAGCAGCTAGCTCGACGAGCAGCCACCTGATGAGGCCAGAGAGTGTCTCTCTGAAGCTTCCCTGAGACAGTGTCTTGCTTGCGGCGTGCGTGCTGCTGTGCGATTAGCATTTTGGTCTATCCAATCCTAGTTTCACGGGCGAGCTTGCGGGGGGCGCCTCTCTGCAATTGTGTGCGTGTATGATGTGTGTGCAGCCACTCAAATAGATGCACTGAACTACTCAGCCAGTCTCCTCACTTACCTGTTTGATCCGAATTCGGCCACCAGCCCTTCTCGCAAGCCTTGCACCTGAATTCATTGAACAAATATTCGCGCGGCCTGCAGGGCACACAGACCCAGCAACACTTGACGCTGTCGCTTTGGATTTTCTGCCCTCCATTATGATGGGGAGGATTTGGCGGCCCATTCAATGAGAGTGTGAGAGTGGATGAGATGCGGGCCGGTTGGAGTCCCGAGTTGGAGAAGGCGCACGAGAAGTAGTGGCATTGTGCGAGCCAGTTTGGGGGCCAAGTTTGGGCGCGATGTTGATTTATCGCAACGAGTTGGGGGGCGCATTGTGGAAGCGCACGTGTGGGCGCAACCAACCACGCCAGCCGGTTGTTATCGAAAGGGTGCGAAAGGGGACGAATGAATGTATTAGTGGGCGATGAGTTGGCTTGGCTTGGCTGGGGGGCTCCCATTGAGGCATAGGACTAGACACTGTGTGTGGGGCCACACTTTGGGCTGTGCGCAGACTAGCTCGCCTCTCTGCGCTGGGGCCAGGTGCCTGTTTGGGGCGCCACGCGCGCCCCGCCGAAGATTGATTGATTAGAGAGTGGCGCCGGTGCAAAGTGGCCCACTGGCACCATTCTTTCATGCTCCAGTGGGCGCTCTTGGGCGCCTCGTTCGCCGGCTCGCTGGCTGTCTGGGGGCCCTCTGGCGCCGCATCACATTGGCCCAACACTGGTGCTGCTCTGCTGGCTCGTCACTCGGCGGTAGAGGCGCCCCGTCGGAGCTAATCAAATGCGCCCTCCAAGGGCGAGCCAATGGGCGCCCGCCGAGCGAGTGGGGCGCCCTTAGAGCCGACGAAACGAGCGCCATGGACTAGCGCCCGCGCAGACTTGCACACACACACACACTGGGCCGCACCTACACTGACACTGACACACTCCCACACTCTAGGAAGCACAAAGCGAGCCCGCCGGAAGTAGCTACTCACCTTCGCGTGTCCCTTGGCGCATGGCAACGAGCAAACTGATTTGGGCTTCATGTTTGTCATCGCGATGGGCGCCTGAGGAGGCAGCCAGAGCTGCGAGTTGGGCTGCACTTGGGGGCTGTTGGGCGCACTGAGGCCGCCCAGTGGGGCTCCACTTGAGCCGCTTAGACTGGCATTGGAGTTGGAGGTGGGCCCGTCGAGCTGGGCGGGTCTGCGCGCGCTTCCGGCCGAGTTGGCGCCCGGCGAGCTGGACGAGTTGGGCTGGGCGGCGGCGGGCTGAGCGGCGGCGTCGCTGGAGGAGGCGCTGTTGGCTGGGCTGTGGCTCGGATTGGATTGATGCTGCTGCTGCTGATACTGTCTCGTTTGCTGCTGCTGCTGCTGTTGCTGCTGGTAGTTGCGGTATTGGTGCCGCTGGAAGTGGTTCTGGAAGGCGGCCGGCCACTGGATCTCGCCGAAGATGCGCAGCCCGTCCGTGGACTTCCACGAGCCCACCTGCACGTACTCGTACTCGCTGGTGGCCGAGTAGCCGGCCGCCCCGTCCGCCAGGGGGCCTCCACTTCCGGTTGGGCTTGAGAACCTTCCACTTTGAGCTTGGGCTTGGACTTGAGCTTGGAGTTGGGCGCCAGTTTGGGCGCCAGTTTGGGCGCCAGTTGTTTGGGCTTGGCGGCTCAGCTGGACGAGCTGGGCGGCTCGGCGCTGGCGCTCGCTCGGCCGCTGCGCCGCCCTGAACACCTTGAGACTCGAGTAGGAGTCTTGGGGCGCTGCCAAGACTGCGGGCCGCCCGCCCGGCCCCTGCAGGCCGCTGGCCACGCCCCCTTGGCCCGGTCGGACCACAGTGGCGTCTGGGGCGGGCGCGAGCTCGTCTGGGGCGACGACGGCGGTTTGCTGCGGGCCGAGGGGGAGGGAGTGGGCCTGGAGGTGGGCGTGGTGGCGGCGGCGGAAGTTCAGAATCTCGTACTTGCCGGGCGGGTCGCCCTGTTCGTCGAAGTAGACCTGCTCGTTGAGGAAGGAGAAGGAGACGTTCATGAGGTGTTGGAGGAAGATGGAGCCGTTGATGGGCAGCATCTCGGGACAAAGGCCCACCGTTTGCGACTTGGAGGAGCAGATCTCGCGCTGCATACTGTCCAGCCCCAAGGCCATGGTGATGATGGACTTTTGCACGAAGGCCATCTTGGCGTCCTGCTTGTGGTTCTGCCTTAGAGACTCCCTTCCGGTGCAGCTGCGGTTGTACAACTTGGCCCCCTGCGGCCGAATGAAGTTGGCCAGCCGCTGTTTCGAGTGACTCGTCTGGTTCACCTGGCTCCTGGCACTTCCGGCAGACTGTTGCTGCTGCTGCTGGAGACTACCATTTGGGGCACCTGTGGAGGCGCTGGAAGTGTTGGAAGTGTTCGAGCCACTCGGCCACTGTTCCACCAGGTTGCACTGGAAACGCTGCTCCCAGAACTCGGCGAACCAGGGGTTGCGCGAGTTGTTGTATGGGTTCAGCTGGAAATAGTAGTCGTCGAAGTCGTGCACGTAGGGCGAGTGGATGCGCACCGAAATGCCGCCCAGCGCCACTTCCTCCTGGCGCTCAACCACGTCGAACCGGTCGGACCAGCCGTCGCTTTGTTTTGGTATTTATTTTCGTATTTGTTTTGGTATTTATTTTCGTATTTATTTTCGAATTTAATTTCGTTTTTTGTTTTTCTTTTGTTATTTTCCAGTTCATGCAGAGGAGCTGCGAAGAGCTATACTGCGATTAATGCAGCAGATGCACACAGTATGCACAAGATCGCATTGGCAATGGTAATTAGTTCGCGAGAATTGGCGTCCAATTTTCTGGAAACAAAAGTTTCCAGAAAATCTTCCGCCCAGAGCTTCTCGCAAACAGAGATTCCTCATGAGAGCTTTGCACAGGCACAAGCATCGCTTCCGCTTCCGCTTCCGTTTTGCTTTTTCTTTTGCTCCCGAAAGAAAAGGGTTTTTAAGAGCAAAATAGCAAAACAGTTGGAAACGCAGAAAACAACTGCAGAGAGAGAGAGAGAGAGAGTGTAACGTAAAACTTACCTGCCGACAACTAGGTACTCGTTGGTGACGTTTTGGCGCTTGAATGCGGCAAAGAGGCGGCCAACTGTGCGCCCCTCGCACATGCAGATGACCACCCGCGAGTTGCGGTGAGTTTGGATTGCCCAAATGAGTTCGTCGAATTTCGTGTCATCTGCATTGGGCGGCATCGATTCAAGCGTTGCAAAACAGATGCCAGACTCTTGGGCGCGCTCCCTGAAGGCAGTCATCAGGCTCGATCCATAGCTTCCTGTGATTTGTTGGAATTTTCATTTGGGAGTGCCATGCGCAGTTGAGGACGATCGTTTGCACATTGCAACAGCGGTTTTGATTGGCTTGAATTAGCATGATTATTGAGAGTCACAAATTGTGAAATCCAAACAATTTGTGCGCAATGAGAGCGCCGGACGAGCGAGAGACTAGGCGGAAATGGACACTTTGAGCGGGCGAATGAAAATGAATGAAGGATGAGAACCACCAAGCAGCAATGGGCCCCAATTGGGCGCCCAGCATCGTTTGTTCAGATTGGCCTGCAGACGAGACAATCTGGCTCAGATCAGCCCGAGCGGAAAAGACACCAGCGCCAAGCTTGCGCGAAGCCCAATTCTCTCAACGTGCACGCCCATCGATTGGCCGCTTTGAAGACTGCAAAGAGTGGGCGCAAATTGGCTGCCAAACAAGCAGCGCCACACGCCAGACAAGAGCAACTAAACCAACACAGACTCCAGCTCAGTTGCGGCCACTAATCTTGGCCCGCTCAATGGCAGCAACTGGAGCCCAAAGAGTTGAACTGAGGCCGCCTCCTTTTTGCCCAACTGGAGCCCACCAACCAGCGCTCGCTGATGGGCCCCGCAAGAGCCATTCGGCTCTCAGTCTGCCGAGAGACTGTCTGTGGAGACAGTCAGTGTTTCGGGCAGTTTGCAGTGCAGTTCACGGCCGCAGTTCGTGTGTGGGGCGCCCTCATGTCACGGAGGCCAATTTGATCATCAAGTGTCAATGTGTAAATGTGCGCCCCGCACACTGCGGCCCATTGTTTGGCCACTGTTTGCATGCAGAGCGCAGTGTGCGGCCCCTCCGACTACACACAGTCTGCGGCCCGAGGTGCTGCTCGGCTGTGTGCGCTGTGCTGGCCAACGTGCAACCCTCGCAGTCCTCAGGATGCGACCGGCAGCAGATAGGCAGCCCTAAGGACTGGGCGCTCTAAGCACTGGGCGCCGCCCGCACCCAAGAGATCGATCGAGAGTGATAAATCTGAATGGGCCGGCCGGCAAGTGGCCCAAGCTGCGTGGAGGTGGCCGCGAGGGGAGCCCAGTTGGCCGGTGCTTGGCTGGCGTGTGGGCCAGCTGGCAGGGCTGCTCTTTGTCGGCCTCTGCCCCTTTGCGCCCAACTGCTCGAACTGGGGGGGAGCCCGATTAACGAGGCTCCGATTCCGCTCGAGCTGGCACACACGCACGCCCGCACTGTGCTCTCGCTGTGCCGGCCAGAAAGTCACTCTGTGCCTCGGCGGCGCCGCTAATAATAATAGTGATAATAATAATAATAATAATAATAAAGGACAAGGGCGGCCCGCAGGCTGGAAATTGGGCCTCGACACAGTGTGCGGCGGCGGCAGACAGAGAGCGACGGTGGGCCTGCAACAAAGGCAACTGCGACAACAAGTCGGCCGCCTCCACTCCACTCCACTCGAGCCGCCAACTTGAGCCTAACAAAACAACGGCCGCTCCTTGACGCCCGCCGGTGAGTCTCGGCGGCCCAGCAGTTTGGGCCCATTGGCAAACCGGAAGCGGCCGCGCGCCCAGACAGTCGCGGGACAGTGTTCGGGCGGCTGCTGGGGGAGCCAAAGGCGGCGAGCTGCAACTGCTGAGGGCCGCCCGGGAGCCGAAAAGTCGATGAATCATTTTAGATGCTCCCCTCGAGCCGGAACCAGTGGAGCAGCGCAGGAGGAAGGCAATTGGGGGCCGCCCATTCGAGTTGGGGCCCATTGGAGGCAGTCTGCAGTCTAAAGGCCGCAGCTAGCAGCTAGCAGCTCGCAGCTCGCAGCTTGCCGCCTGCAGACGCCAATTCGCAATTCGCAATTCGCCTGGGAGCCGGAAGTTGGCGGCGCGCGCAAACACACACAGTCTCTGTTGGCCTCTTGGCCCTTTGTTGGCTCGGGGGCAGAGGTTAGACGCGCGGGAGTTGCCGCTTCGCACGGCTCGTGTGGCGCTTGAGAAAGGCTGCAGGAAGACACGTTTGCGCCCATCAGCGCCCAGCGGCGGCGATGCGTTTTCAGGATTATTCGAGTTTCCATTTGGCTTCCGCCGGCCCATTGGTCTTGGCGGCGAGGGGGCGCAGCTAGTCTGCGGCAGCAAAGCTAGTCTGTGCAGTGCAGCTAGTCTGTGGCGCACGGCAAACACTCAGAGGCCAAGTGGGAAGTGGCGCACGGGCGAGCCACCAAGAGGCCACTTCTCTTGCTCGCTCGGCGCCCATTCGGCGAGCTTGAGGGTGATGATGTTTTTGTTACACTGTTCACAGCTGGCTCTTGGCGCAGTCTTGGCACTCTGAGCTCACTGCACTTTGCCCACTGCACACTGAGAGCTGAGAGCTGAGAACTGAGAATAGCCAAGAGCTGAGAACCAAGAATAGCTAAGAGCTAACCTCCGGCCGGCCGGCCGCGAACAAGTGGCCCACTCGATCGATCGGCTCGAGGGGGCCCCAAGTCGGCGGAGTCAATTAAAAGGCGCCCCCGCCAAGATTGATAGCCGGCTAGCTGGGGGCCCGCAGCTGGCGCCCACCGGAGGCCTGTGTTTAGCTCGTTGAGGGGCGCCAAACGAGCCAGCCGATGGCCGACAACAGACGCCCCCGAGCGCCACCAAGACGCTCCTTGGGGGCCGCCCAGACTCGACAACAATCCTCAGCTGCCGGGCCTTCCGGTCGGCGGCCCCCCATTGAAACAGTGCGCCGGCAAGTGGCGGCCGCGCGCCACTCGGCCGGCGAACGTAAACAAATCTATTAAGTAAACATGCAGGCGCCTCCAAGTCGGCGCCCACTGGGCCCCCCCAGCTCAGCTCAGCTCAGCTCGGCGGCTTCGATCCCATTCGGCGGCGCCCAGATCGCTTCCTGCTCGCGGCCTTTGGATGGCGCTCGGTTCAGCCTGGCGAGCGCCCTCAGGATCATTGGTCGCCCCCACACCAGTGGATGGATTGCGCCGCATCCAGCGCCAGTTCCGGCGCGGCTCCCATGCAAGTGCAGCAAATTGTCTCCCGCCGGCCAGGTGCCCCCATGGCCCAGGGCTGCAGGGCGGCCCCAGAGCACAACTCTGGAGCCCGCGGCGGATCGTGGGGGGCCCTCAAATGGTTTTGTCGGCCGCCAGTCAATATCAGTCCCGGTTGACATTTGCGGGCCGCCGCTGGGCGCCACTTCTCGCCCGGCTCGCCGCTTTTTCTCCCATCAGCGACACCAATCCGTAATGGCCTAATGGCCGGCCGGGCGCCCCCTCGTCTCGCTGGTGCTAATCTAATTTGCAATTGATTTACATTGGATCTGACTGGAGGCGGCGCCAACCATTAGGTGCGGGCCTGCGTGGGGCGCTCGCTGTCTGGAGAGCGCGCAAATCCGTGCGCTCTGCTGCGGGCGCACCTCAGCACTGGGGCGCCGCACTGTGCACTGTGCTGCACACAGTGTTTCGCGCGCTATACACAGTCTTTCGCGGGCTATACACACTGGCTCGCAGGCCGCACACAGTCCTTTGCACGCGGCACACAGTCCTCTGCACGCGTCGCCCCCGCAGGCTCCCCCGGAAGGAGCCTCTTGGCGCCTCAACACCCTCGCCGGGCGGCCCAAATCTCGCCCCTCGCTCGGCCTGCGGTCACTTTAAAGCGCCGGCTGCACTCCTCAGAGAACGGGCGAGCGTCTGTTTGGGCGCCACGCCAAGCAATGTGCCAAGCAGCGCGCCCCAAGGCAAGCAAAGTGGGGCGTCGGGTGACAATGTCTGGCGGGTGGCCGACGAGTTCATGTTTCAGTGCGCACCAGTGGGCAAAACTATATCGACATCAGTGGTCACTTGAGCATGAGCATTTGGGGGTCGCGAGGTGAGCCGCGTTGAGGGTTGGGCGCTTGTCATCGGGGGGCCGAGCAAATGTTTGCAGTGAAAAATGAGAGGAAATTTAATCTGCCGGCCCGGCCAGATGAACAGTGATAGACGAGGGACAATGAGCGGAGGAGGGAAAACAAGGCCCAAGAGGGAGGGAAAGAAATGAACGAGGCTTGTGAGGAAACAGCAAGGAGACTGCCAGAGCCAAGGTCTGGCCGTCTGCGAGCTGACGATGAGACGGGCGCTGAAGGGGGACGACTGTCTGCGCGCCTCATGTGCCAGTCTGGCCCATTTCTGTTCCTTGTCCGCACAAATCGGCCTCCAGCCACACGCTCTGATGCTTCTGAGACTTCGAGGGCCAAGCTTGAGCGCAGTGCAACCGTCTGACACTGCACATTCGAAGCGTCATCAGAGGACAGTCCTGTTGAGATTTTCTGAAGTCGCTCGCTGAAGTCGCCTGCCTGAGGACTGCAGACTGTCAGAGACTTGCTCAATCTGGCCCCAATTTGTCCCAAATTTGTCCAGCGGCTGGAAAAGGTCCCTCGAAACATGATCTAGTCCCAAGCTCATTGCTAGGCATAAGATCAATGCCTAGCAATGATAGCCAAATACAAATCTCGGCAAACCTATCCAGCGCCCAGTGGCACACAACCACACACAGTTGTGACCTTGAGGACGAGCCGAAGTCTGTCCACCGTGGTCACTGTTCACCTGTTACTTTGCGGCTTCTGAGCAGAGCACTTCGCGAGCTCATCGCTTTGCAGTGACGTGACAGTAACACGTGTTCATAGCGATCAGTTTCAGCGAAAAATAAATAAGATAAATTGGTGTACAAACTGGACTCGATTGGAAGACTGTGGCCAATGATTTCAAGCTTAGGACACCTCAAGTGATATCGCACTCAAGTGGAATCTTGAGTGTGATGTTTCAAATTTTCAAGAAGCCTAGTCTTGAAATCTGGCCAAACAGCACGAGGTTGCTACAATCAGAGCTTGACTGATTGTAATAACCAGTGTTGCAACAAAGTTGGAAGTCAAATCTTGACCCAAATCTTAGCTTGAGACCAGACAGAAGTGTCCCAAATCATGCGAGCTTGCTCCCATTTTGCAACCAGCACAGAGAATGCACACGTTTGGCCTCGTGTCAAGAGCGCGAGTCTCAAGGACTGGCGGCAGTGTCTATTTATCTGTGTCCAAATGGGGCCCAAATTCAGCGCAAACCGAGAACCATTCATCTTGATTGAGTCTTGCAGTCTTGTGCAGAGTTTGAGGCGCCGCATTGGTGCGACCAGATGTGAGCTCTGCCTAGTGTGTCAGAAAGACAGAGGAAGTGGAAGGGCGGATCTTTCTTTTTGCAGCGACGACCAAGACAACGTCCGGCGAGCCACCTGGACGAGTGTTGGCCGCAAGTTCGCCGCCAGTTGACTGCACTGGCGAGCTCGCAAAACGGACAGTCGCGCAACAGCAGGCGCAAGCGGCGAGCTCGCTGTCTCAAAGCTCGACAGATAGATACATATAAATGGACGTGCCTTCGCAGAAGTGCTCTGGAAAGCCGCACAGATGCTTGCACCACACACCAACGCACACACTTCGGCTCTTGTCCACGAGACATAATGGTCACTCCGGAAATGGTAGTTGTAAATTCGCGCCGGCCGGGAAATTGGCAGCCTTGCTTGAGGCTTTGTGTGGCCAGGCCGCTTGTGTCTTGGCGAGCAAAGAGACAAAACAGACAGTCTGGTGCTGGTGGCGAGCCAAATCTATTGCTCTGCTTGTTTCAAGCCAGTGGACAGCGAGCGAGCGGACGACAGATTTTGCAGCCGAGACAAGTGGACGAAGCGAGGAGAGGGCGCTGCTATGGGTGTCTGAGCTCAGTGGGCGTACTGAGCCTAAGCTGGCCTGTGGAACGATTTGCAGCCACCAAGACTGCTGCTCTGTGGGGCTTCTTTGGGCCACACAGAGCTCGGCCGGCTTCCTGCGCAATAATATCGGCCGGCAATCATTAAGCCGGCCGATTTGGAGAGCTCCAGAGCTCTCGGCCACAGACTGACGCAACTCTAGCTCCCACTCGAATCCTTCCTGCTGGCACACTGGCAAGACAGACTAGCTACCAACCTCAGCTTGGCGCCCGGACGATTGTCGCACCTTGGCAAGACCGATCCTAAGGTTCGGCCTGGCTGGAGGGCGGCCAATTTTGGCGAAGTCGCTCGCTCGTTGTGTTCCATTGGCTCGTGTCACTTGTGTGTGTCTGTGTGTGTGCGCCTGTGTCTTTGTGTGTGCGTGTGCGGCCCGTCGCCACATAACATAATCGTTATTTTTCATAACCCACAAACACAAACAAGTGAGCAGCCGAGTGGGGCCAGTTTTCGTTCCGGTTCTCGGCAAGTTTTTCTCTGCTCACCATTTTTTCACCCACTCGAGAAGTCTCCAGAAGCAGCCCAAAGCGGCGACTCAGACGAAGGAGGCGCCACTTTTTCAACTGCATCATTGGGCTCGCCAGTGGAGACTCTCTTGAGCTGGAGTGGAGCTCCAGCTCACTGGCTGCAGTTGGAGCCAAGCTCAAGTGGGCGCCTTCCGCAAACGGAGGTAAAATATGAAGCCCAGTTGGAGGCCGTTAAAGTTGCTGGCAGGGGCAAGGAAAATGGAGGATAGCTCTTGTGTTTGGGGGCCATTTCTCTCCCTTTGCCGCTTGGCCACTGTGCTCCAGTGACACATACAGACACACACACAGAGCAGCGGAGTGGCCGCAAGAATGGATGGAGGGGGACCTTTTTATGGGGCCCCTCCAGTGTGGGCTTGCTGCTGGAGACTGGAGGCGCTGGATCCAGTCCCGAGGCTTGAAGCCTGGCCCAATGTCGACAATAAAATGGTTTCAGAAAGAGTGGGAGAGAGATAAAGAAAGAGACGGACAGTTGGAGAAAGGATGATGGAAAGTTGAACGCCGCAAAACAATGCCCCTGCCACAGTACAGTGTCCCGTGGGAGAAGGGGAAAAGGACGGTTATCACTCACCCTCAGTGTACACCACTGTTATGTAAGTCCAATTGTGGGCTATCATCAGATCTATCAGGACCTTTGCTTGCAGTTTATCCGAGGGCACAACTCGAAGGAAGTATTTGAAGAAGTTTTTGTTGCTCAGATCGCGGCTGGTGGCCGAGTATCCCACTTGAGGCATATTGAACAGTTGCAATAGATTCTGGACCTGAGTTTTGGCGCATTTTTAGCCCAGTTTAGAGCGAGTTTTTCACACAGAGATTTTGCAATAGTTTGTCATTTTTGCAATTTTTTGTAATTTTTGGGATTTTTTTTACAAATTTTTGGAATTTTTTGCAAATTTTTGGGCAAAAAGGGGCGAAAAATTGTTCCAAACTATTAGTAAAAGAACTTTTGTTTCAGTGCTTCTTCCAGCAGCTCCGGAAACCATTCCAGATTGGTCTTCGAAACTGAAGAGACTAAAGAGTTGGCCCTAAGGACACTCTTCAAACTGGATAGCTTACCTGCACTGTGTCGCCGGAAGAGGCGGGCCCCACCACGCCGACCAAGTTTTTGATCTTCTTCTGCTGTTGTCTCACTAGAGGTGCACAAAGGGCGCTCACATTCTGCTCACTGGCGCTCTTCTGGGCCCCACTCGGCTGGCTCGAGCTCGGTCCAAGCTTGGCCACGTTCCGCTGCTGCTGCTGCTGGAACAAGCTCGCCGTGGGACCACCCAGGACGGTCGGATGGGCGCCCGCCAGGCTGAGCAGGGGCCCCGCCGGTTGCTGCTCGCTGGCCGCCATTGCGTCCCTGATGAACTCGATGGACTGTTCGAGGGCGATGGGCGAGTGCCAGCAGGAGTCGCGGATCTCGAGCCCCAGTGTGATGTTGGGCAGGATGTTTGGATCGGCGTTGATCGATTCGATGGTCTTGAAGGCCACCTCCACCCTTTGGATGCCATACTGTTCGCGGACGGCGCCACACGTGCGCGTCTGGGCCTGCTTGGGCGAGGGCCGCTCGTGCACCGGAACTAGAATGCCCAAGACTAGATCGCCCGGCAAGGAGGCCACCGTGTGACGATTTGGCACCTGCACAACCGAGTGCACTAACTGGACACAGTCGCCGTGGACTGTGAGCAACAAAATGGCTCCAATTATCAATGCTTTGGCCGTCCTCAACGGGGCTACTCTAGTGGCCGAGTGAACCATCACATGATTTCCTCCAGGCTCCCCAAGTTTGCTTCTTCTTACTTTCTTACTTTCTTTCTTCTTTCTTGCTTTTCCGATTTTCACTCTTTTTCCTGCTCTTCCTAGTCTTCCGTTAGTCCTCTTCGTGCTTCCTATTGCACTTCTTCCTCCTTTTCTTCGTCTATTTTGACCCTTGATCACTCGATCTAAGATGACCACCAACTGTACAATCTAACGAGCAACTTTCCCTTGTTAGTCGACACAAACTCTCTAGCTTATGCTCGTTTCTTGAATGAAGTTGCTCCTTTCTCGACCACCTTTGATGATACTGTAATTAGCAAAAACAACTTTCGTAACGAGCTTAGTAACAAATCAAAGACTGTAACAATGCATTCTGATGCATGATTTCATTTAAACATTCAAGGCCAAGTATTTGTCGTTTCTGGAACTCTTGTCGTGCAATTGTTCGAAAGAACAATTCTCCAAAGTCTTCAAACAACGACAACCAGCTCACTAGGGGTTTCAATCATCGGATTATCCGTCAAACAGCTCATAGTATAATCATGGCAATTTCTTTGCCGAGAAACAACGTAACAACTGAACTAACAATGAATCCTCCTCACTGCCCACCGCTTGCCTATTACTTCCCACTGGTGCTTATCGCCTTCTGATATGACTGGTGGCTCTCCAAGTGAACAGTTCATCATTCTGCTGAGACTGGCCTTCCCCACAAGTTCCCCGACCTTGTGGATGGCGATGAGTGGGCAAAGTCCACTCGCCAGGCCTCTGTTTGGCTCCACCACTTGGCGGACATGCGCAACTGCAGCCAATTGCAAATCTAAAGCCGCTACAGTCAAGCTAGTGGTCTTGCTGAGGCTCAAACTCAATGGCCAACACTCACCACAGGCTCCCAGCGCTGAGAGGGCCCCAGTTGCTTCCGCCACTGGTTGGTTGGCCAGTGCCAATGGTCGGCAAGCGACCACTAGCGCCCACTTTAGGCCACCAGCTGCGCATGTCCAAAACGGCTCTCAATTGGCCCCTCTTGCAGCATCACTTCCTGTCCAGCATCAGTGGCGCCCCCAATTGGCTTGGGGGCCCCAAACTCTGCTGCAAGCCCACTGAAATGGTGAGCGGGGAACTAGCCTAAACCGGAAGCAGTCCACTCACCAATTGTCTAGCTTTGATTCGATTTTGAGCTGATTATCGTCCAGGAGAGCAAATTGGCGGAATTTGCTCTCCTGGAAGTGTGAGACGAAGTCCAGCTCAGAGGCGACCCATGTCGAACAAATGGGGCGCTTCCTGGACGCTTTTAAGTAAGTTTTGTTAGAGATAAGAAAGTAGAAAGAGCTCGACGCACAGAAAAAGAGAGAAGTATATTAATATCTAAAGACACACAATCGATTTTAGTCTGGAAAATTATTTACGGCAAACTTTATCTATGATGCGTCTTATGCTTTGGTTGACTATTACTATAACACCAACCAGCGCAAACATCAAGCCAATTCAGAAGAAGCTATTTCACAACTAATTTCCTAATTCTAAGCCCACAACAAGAGGGCATCATCTCTCGCTTTCTCTCTCTCTCTTTCGCTCTCTCTTCTCCAATGTTCAAGAACAATCTTGTCTCACCACATCCTTGGGCCGCCGCTTAGCATCATCATTCAGAAATCTCAACTTGTGAGCTATCAAGAGAATGAAGAATCATTATGGTCCTGCTTTTTCATATCAACATCATTTCCACACCACCTTCTTCTTCTTCTGCTTTCCTCCTAAGAATCAGCTGGGGGATTTTTCCAACTCAAATGGCTCGCCGCATTGTTCCATACACTGGCGCTGGCACTGGCTGTTGGTTGTACCTTAGTTTTGCGTTGCTTTTCGCGCGCCAAACGCTCCTCCTCCTCCTTTTGAATCTCAGCCAATGTTTTCACTGGGGCCGCCTTCGACTGCTGGGCCGCATTGGCCCAGGTTAGCTGGCGTTGCTGTGCTGCTTGCTGCTGTAAGGATTGCTGTGATTGTTGTTGCTGTTGCTGTTGTAACTGGTTTGATTGTAGCTGTTGTTGTCTCATCTTTTCCCGCTCGCGCTCTTTCTCTTCTTCCTGCAGCCTTTGCAAGGTCGCTAGCGAAACTGGCTCCCGATCTGGCTTTGATACAGTTGACCAGGCTGTCTTTCTATGTTGTTGCTGCTGCTGCTCTTGTTGTAACTGTTGGGCTTGAGCAGCTTTCTTGGCACGTTCAATCTGTTGTTGTTGTTGCTGTTGTTGGATTGTATTGAATGGTACAACTTGTTGCTGTTTCGGCTGTTGTTGTTGTTGTTGTTGCTGTAAGAATTGCTGCTGCTGCTGCTGTTTCTTCTCCTCCTGTTGTTGTTGTTGCAACCTTTGCTGATTTTGCATCTGTTGTTTGAATTCCTCTTGTTGTTGCGCTAACTGTTGTTGTTTGAGTTGACTTAATTTCAATAAGCGCTCCTTTTCTGCCTCCTGCTTTTGTTTTTCATTCTCCTCCATTTGTTTCTTTTGCCGCTGCTTTTGTACCTCCTCCATAAGTCTCTGTTTTTCCTCTTCAGCTTTCATACGTTGCTCCATGATAAGTCTACTCTGCTGCTTCTCGGCCTCCTCCTTCTGGCGTCTAACCAACTCGTGCTGATATCTCAGCCGCTCTTGTTGGTCGTTGGATAAAAAAGCAGGTTGGAATGGCATCATACGAGCACGCTGCTGTTGCAATAAAGCGGCCGCTTGTTGATCTTGATCCTGGAGACCAGTTGATGCGGCAACATTGTTGACACCAACATTATTCACTGTACCATCAGCAGCCTGAGGTAGGCTAGTTCTGGTGGCCACAAATTGGCGCACCAACACCTCCTGCTGCTCTTGGGCATTCAGATTTGAGAAACCCTCTCTACTCTTGAGTTGAGCTAACAATTGTCTCAGTTGGGTTTGCATTTCACTTTGATCAAGAACATTGACAGGCATAGCACGCTGCTGTTGCCCCTGGACGATGGATGCGGCTTCATGTTGTTGTTGTTGTTGTTGTACCTGTTGTTGTTGTTGCTGTTGTTGTGCCTGCTGCTGTTGCCTTGTGGCGGCCTCAATTATTTGTCTAATGTTAGCCTGCTGGTCAGGCGGAGCAGTGGAGTTTTGGTTCAAAGAGGCAGCAGCCAAAACTGGATGAACTTGCTGCTGTGGCGCCAATGGGCCATGAAGTAGAACGGGACCAGTGTGAGCAATATCCGCAAATGCATTGGGCGCCATCCGAACTTGAGAGGCGGCCATCTCGAGCTGCTTTGTAACAGCTCTGAATTGTAAGATTGTTTGTGTTGTTATTGGAGGTGGAGGAGGGAGATTCATTGGTAATGGAGCGAATGGTATGCAATCCCACATTTTTATAACTTCGCCCAATTGATAAAATAATTCATCACAAGCACGACGAACCAGCAACTCCTTGATGAAGTAACCACCCTTATACCATTCAAACATCTCTGAAGCACTAAATGGTCCCTGGATGACCCCTTGAGTGTCTCGATAAAACCACTGCTGAGAATCCTCATGATTGAATGGTAACAATACAAGCTTTTGCTGATTATTAGCTGTTGGATCAGCTAATTGTTGTTGCTGCTGCTGCTCCTTAACAACTTTTTGCTGCAGTTGTTCTTGCTGTTGTTGTTGTTGTCTCTGGCGATTGGCTAACAAGCGACCATTGATAACACTATTTTGTAACATGTTCGCTTGTTGCGTCTCATGTTGCCGTAAATCTCTGTTGGTTAAATTTAGCTTATTGTTGCAATCGTTATTACCTAAGAAGTCATGAGATGAAGAAGACTCCCGTTCGTTATCCTCCTCGGCGGTCCATTTTTCGACCATAATCTCGGCCGCTCGCTCAAGATGGTCAAAATCGGATCCCTGAGCTGGTGGATCCTGTTTTCGTTGCTCTATATTGTGCTGTTGATGTTGTTGCTGCTGTTGTGGCTGCTGCTGCTGCGCTTGTTGTTGTGGTCGTTGATGTAGTTGCTTTTCTGACCTGTTGCTACCATTAGCATTAGAATTATTACCATCCTCACGGGGAATCTCCCTGAACGCACCAGATGCATCAAAACTACCCACTTTGTCTCCAGATAATGGATCACTTATGCTCCATTCTGGTAAACTATCACGCCGGTTCCCGGATTGATGTAAGCCACTCATGCCTTGACCACCAGCCCGGGCATGATCATCCTCGTTCTTTTCATCGCCCGAAGGTCTCCTAGTATCACGCTTGGAGCTAAAAGTTTGATTGAGATTATCCTGATTTTGAGGTTGATTTGGTTGGCGCGAAGATAAATTTCGCTGATCATCAGATCTAACGTACCATGAAGAGGATGCTGCGGCGCTATTTGTGCTATTACTACGCCAATCCTCAACAGAACCAGCGCCACCAGCACGAGTATTACGCCAAGATGGACGCTCCTCAACCGCTGACGAAGTCAACCCGCTTTTACCTCGACTATCTGGACCCCCGCTTGCAGCAGTTTGTCCACTCGAGGACCATGATTCGCGTGATCGCCAATCGCTCTGCAATGGTCGCCCATTGACATCCTTCCGAATTATTTTATCATTATCGGCACTGTATTTCCCTGGCAACCTGTCGAACACGCTACGGCGCTCAGTGGTTAGATCACCTTCAATCCCTGACTTGATGTCTAATTGTTTATTTGAAACTGGTTGCCCTATGCCAGAAGGGTTTGAGACACCAATAGTCGAGCGATTTTCAAACCGTGCTCTCAGGGAATTTGGTTGCCTGGGTTGACCAGACGATCCAAAACGACCTTCAAAAGCAGCACCCCCTGGTCCACCCAAGCTGTTAACATTGGAGTCTCCAGCAATGTTATCATCATCATGCGACTGAGATCTCATATACAAACTGGTTCCCCGCCCAACTAAGTTCCTAATACTCGATGGATGACCCCTCGAGCTTAGGCTACCTAGCAAACCACGTTGCTCTCCAAGGGGAGCCCTCGTGAGAGAGCCAGGAGGGCCTCGTGGGCTTGAAGATAAAACTTCTGCAACTGTAAGAGTGCCTCTCTCAGAGGCCTGTCTGCTATCACGTTCACTTATAGTTGAATTCACATGACCACCAGAGGCTGGGTTCAATCCACCAGGGCCCTGACCTGTTCCAGGGCCGCCATTACCAGCAGCCATCTTTCCCAATGATCTCAATACAGCATCTGAATTCCAACTTCGTGCACTCTGCTTAATCTCTTCCTCAGACATAGGTGTCATTGCCATTGGCATACGTGGCTTTTCAACAAATAGGTCAGCGAACCGCCTTATGTCATCAAGTTTGTCATCTGATCCAACATCAAATAGAGCTAACATCTCCTCTCGGCCGTAACGATATTCGGCCATTTTATACTTGCTTGTGGTTGTTGTCCCATTGTTGTTGGCACTATTCGATGAGGATGTGCTATTGAATGTGTTACTGCTATTATTGTTATTGTTGTTATGATGATTTTGATTGCTTGTAGCAGATGATGATGTAGATGAAGATGATGTTGTGTTAACATTTGGGGCATTATTATTGGTCGGTGCAGCACCATCAGTCAATGTCCTGATCCATTGTGGACCGAATTTCATAACAGTGCCGGACATTGTGTCTAAATTTAATGTGTATTCAAGTGTAGATGATCGTTAGCAATAATTATATGTATTAATAAGGGTTTTTACTATGATTGTATCGACAAATTATTTAGTTATAATCCAATGCTGATTTAATATGATGAAGGTAGCGATAAGTCGTTCTTTGTATGTTCAAGCAACTTGCCAGCTCTTCGTGTATTTTGTTAGTAACGCTAATGCCGCTATCGCTAATGCTGCTGGATGGAAAACCTCAGACGCGGCTGCAGTAGCTCGGCTGCCAAACTGTATGTGCTTGTTGTTGTGTGTGTCCGCCTGTGTGTGCGTGTGTGTCTGTCTGTGTCTGTGCTTGTCTATGTGTGACTATGTTAAAGGCAGCAGCACTCTATCCTGTGGAAAGCAGAGAGGGTCAGTGCATTCGAATGGCACCGAGGACACTGGATTCAAATGAATTCTCACATTAGATTCCCTGAAGTGCATGTGATGAGCGAGGAAAGCCGGGGCAGAAGGAACTACGTAGAGGGCCAATTGAGGGTAATTTATGGGGAAAAGGTCCACCAGTGGCAGTGAATTGGTCCCATTTTGGGATTTTGCCTGGCGCGCACAGCCCCACATTCATGGTGGTACAGTCGGTGGTGGTAGTGGAAAAGAGCAGCAATAGTAGTGAGTTGCCTGCATTCGCAGTGGTGGTAGTTCGACTAGGGCAGAAGCTCACGCATCGGCGGCGGCACTGCTTGCGTTGGCTGCTTCCACGGGACGGATTGGTAGCAGCAAATAGGAGCGGGCTTTTGTCGCTTGTTCATGTTGGAAATGTCTTACAACCTCCAGTACGATCTGGCCCTCTCTCGCTCTCTAGAAGCCAACACTGTCGTGCTAACAGGTTAACTTGTCTACCTCTTCGAACCAGACTTTAAGGGTTATCGCAAACTAGAGTTGCAGTCCTCAGGCACTCCTCAAGATAGTCTAAGGAGCTCATGAAAGGAATAGGGAAAAAGTTCTGAAAATGGAAACTCTTCAAAGAACAAGAACGGGATCGGTTGTTTTGTCTGCTCCACATAGTGGCCTCATGTGGTCATGTGGGAACCTAAAATAATGCAGATCTAGAGAAGGTGCATTGTTCCCAAGTGGGGCAGTCTTTGGTTGTCCAGAACCGGGGGGCAAAATATACTTTTCTGCTGCAAAAGTGTATTTGTGGGAGATGCGCACGCACTCTGAAACATATGAGCCACTCTTGGCACGCCTCACTTGATACTTTTGCCTTCCCCTTGGCTTTAACGACGCTACTGTGCTTTGTGATAAGCCGTCCGAAATAAAACGGCCGCAGAAGAGCCCACCACTTGGAGGCATCCAAAGCACGCACTGCTTCCAAACAAGCCGGTCACTCTCTGGGCTCCCGCTCGCCACTGCTTTTGTTTTGGTTCCAGAGACAAGGTGCCACTCTGGTTGCTACTTTTGGCCCGGCCTTTTTTTCCACTCCCAAAACCAGTGATTGTTCCCAGACCAATAAGTCGCACCACAAGTGTCCAACCATAGATTGGGCCTATCGCAATTAGATGTGCACCTCACAACAAGAAAAGCGCCCCAAGATCAACAGTTACCATCTGGCCCTCATCGCCTGTGGACCAGATTGCCCGTTTTTCATACCTATTGACTCATAGTATTATTCGAACAGTTAGACATTCAAATATTTATTTTTCTCCACCACGAAGCTAAAAGACTGATGCACATGTTCGTTTTTGCAACAATCTTAGATGAGTCTAGCGTACCAATCGATCACCCAACAACTACTCAAGCTGATAAAACTAAATGGTTCCCTCAGAGGCATGCAATCCGAATGCATCCCGATACTGTGGACCTCAAATCCATCAGTGTCGCTCGGGAAAGCGGATGAAAACGTCGTCCCGAATGGCAGCATTCACCAAGAGACCAAATACGCAAGAATTTGAAGAGACCAACACTAGAGACACCGATGGATCTCATCATCACCGGACTGAAACGGGAATTGCCTCGAAAATTGGTGTCTGGCATTCAAAGGAGCAACATGAGCTCCACATGCGAATGGAAACTATGTTGGACTTGACTAGCAACGTGTTCTTTCAATCTGAGAATAAGATATCCAATTATCCTGAAAATAACGATTCCGTTATCGACCAGAATCAAAACAAACAACTTGTTAGCCCCCAGACACTGGGTAGCCATTGCCTTGTCGTTCGCTCGAGCCAGTGGCATAGGAACGAGGAGGAGGACTATGTGATGACTTCGAAGTGTCGAGGAATATGTCTGATTATCAATAATGTCACATTTGACACAAACATCTTCCCGAAACGAAAAGGATCCGATATGGATGCGTTCAGGTTTAAGAAAATCTTCGAACAGCTGGGCTTTGAAGTGGAATCGAAGAGGAATTTGACGGCCGAAAAGATGAAAAATTGTTTCAAACAAAAGGCAGCTCTTTGTACATCAAGACACGATGCCTTGGTTGTCATCTTATTGTCACATGGAACAGAGAGTGGCATCTATGGGACAGACAATATAGAGGTTGACATGAACGATATATTGACACAATTTGACAATAGAAATTGTAAAAAACTGTTGGGCAAGCCAAAGGTTTTCATCGTTCAAGCTTGCCGAGGTCGAATGGCTGATTATGGGGTGAAAGAGACCCAGACGCTGTTCTCGCAACCGGAATCCCAGCAGCCAGCCTCTCAGCTGACCCAGAATATAAACTCACAATCGCCCGTCTTAACTCGCATTCCTAGATGGGCAGAGGAGGACAAGGACTACTGTCCAACAAGAACCGACATGATGCTCTGTTTCTCCAGCCACACTGGTTTTTTGAGCACGAGAAACGAGGAGGACGGCTCCTGGCTGGGCGCCTCATTGGCAAGACATCTTGGAATGGAGGCACACCGGAGACATTTGGTCGACATCCTTAACATGGTTAGTAGAGATGTGAAAAAACGTCGCTCAACTGATGGGCATAAACAAGTGATAGAAATAACAACAATCGGATTCGACAAGAACTTATACTTCAATCCGGGCCTATACGACGAGTAGTGATGATTCGCGAGAAACTATTGCAAAACGTTATCCACACTAACAATTTAGGCGCATTCGAAGCACGCGTTAAACTTATTTGTCCATTTGATATTTCGTAAACACAAACTCATGTATCCACTACTTATTTAGTTCAATAAACGACACATTCACTGCAAAATGCCTGAAAGGACCCAATTCTGTTTCCTTGAACCAGAATTATCCATTTCCGCTCCTTCTTCATCAATCCAAAGCCTTTATTGGTTCTTACAGAAGCTCAACCAGGCCGGTGGCTGATGGCAGCGCGATATCAGGTCGCTAGGTGTCGCTGGAGCCTCTTTGTTTAGGCAGCCACGGAGCGAGCACAGGCGGTTGGCCTCCCATTTGGTGCCCTTTTGGCAAGCTCGCCCAGAGACACTCTCTCAGACCTCACTGCACATGCGCCGCTCAGACAACAAGGGCATCTAAACGAGTCCAGACCAACATGCTCACAAGGTCTGGGCGAGACTCATTGTTTCTGGCGAGCTAGTGGAGACTGCCCTGCTGAGATGTGCGCCCCAATCATATGTCATGTTCTATTGGGAGTTGATAAATAAATTTAAATGATAAAAATCTACAAATAGAGTAGTGGCGCGTGATGCAAGGGTGGTGCAAAAGTCGACAAGAGTAGCGTAGTGGGCCGCAAATGATCAAGTCAAATGAAGCACATTCTGCAGTCGCAATCAATGTCCTGCTAATTGAAATCAATTCAGCTTCGTTGAGGGAGTGAGATTTTTTCATATTGTTCCGCCAACCAGTGAATTTCCCTTATTAACGCCGGCCTTTACTCATCCGTTACATCGTTAGAATACACACATATTTATCAACAAATAACGTGATCATAGGGTAGCTGATGAGCCTTAATCTGTGGGAAGATGTTCTTATTCCCTGTTATAGCACTCGTTACCTTGAGCTGCCTTGCCAGCTCAAATCAACCAGCTCATGGTGCCCCTCATCTAGCCTATCTTGATAAGTTAGCATCATCTAGCACGCTTGGAGAGCCTGTTTTTCGTCTCCAACCGCCGAGCGTGGTGAATTTCTCAAATACCAAGGGTGTGACCATCTTGTGTCTTGCATCGGGCTCGCCAAAACCAACCATCAGTTGGTACACAAGTCCCGCCGGTTTCGACACAAGCCAACAAACAACTCTTGGGGATGATATTACGGGTGATCAAAGTAGGCTAGTGACAAATGTGACAAATTTAAGAGTTATATTACATAATGGGTCCGCAATTAGATTATTACCCTTTGAAGCGCACGAATATCGTCCAGATATACATTCGGCCGAATATAGATGTGTTGCAAGCAATCAAGTAGCCACAATACATAGCAGAAGTGCCCTGGTCCAAGCAGGTAAGTTGAAGACTCACGACCCAAACTGATAGTCTATTCAAATCCGACAGTTGTTGATCCGTTTCTTTAGGAATGGGCTAAAATGATAGTTATTGACTGCAGATACTTTTCGCCTCATTTTTTGCCCCTTTTCTTGTTGCGATTCTTTTTCCTATTTTTGCTATTGTTCATACTAGCTCCTTGATTCTGTGACTCACTCTGTTGCTCTTTGTCGTTGCGATCTCTTCCTAGTTGACCATCTAGTTCTTCGCCCTCATCGCTAGATGAATTACCATTTGACGAGGCAACCGCGGGAGACGGCGGTCCACTTGCAAAAGCCTCATCCGGTGACTCAACAGCCATTCTTGGCTCACTCGAATCTTGCACCACCAGATTGGGAGGCTCGAGATTGCCTGAGTTAGACTCTTGACTAGGCTGAATGGCTGAAGTGGACTCTTGCACAGTCATAGATGACTGATCCTGATCAGAGCTCATCGGCATCGGCGGATGCTGCTCGCTAGCCTGACCCCTGGGATCACGTCTCTCAATGTCGTCACTCTCGAGCTCGATAGCTCTTCGTTGCTCTTCATCGATCTGTGGCTTCTTCGGCTCTAACTCAATATCTTCATTTGGATTATCATAATTGGCCTCTTCGAGAGCAGCTTCCAATGCCTCAGTAGCTTCTTCAAGGGCAGCCTCCCGTTCCCAGTCAATTTTGATCGCTGTTGGTTTTTCCTGGTTTACTGATTCATCCACCGAATCGACCACCAAACTTGCTCCAATCGATTGATCTAGATCAGAAACATCCGAGGCTTTCCTCTCAACCACTTGTCGAGCCCGATCGCCCTGTTCGACAAAACTCTCAATAGTTTCCTCATTGAGGCTCAATGCAGCTCCCAAATTCGACGAATCAGTATCTATATCGACAGAATTAGAAGGCATGAGAGAAGGCTGGGTACCAACTAAATCTGTTGCTCGGAGTATATCGTCTAGAGTACCATCCATGTCGCTACTTGGCGGATCAGCGGCGTTTTCCTGAACGCTAATAGGACTTGATTTGTTCAGCGTTGCACTCGGTTGGCTCCCATTCTGCTCAACCACAGACTGGCCCGGCTGATCATCCGTGAGCTCCGTTGTTTTCTCCTCAACTCTGCTTTCGGGTCCACTTTCAGCCGGCTTCGGAGGACATGCCTCTCGTATAGTAGTATCGTCCGTAAGCTGAGCTTCTTCCATCGATCCCACATCGTAAGTCTCGATCGAGGCCTGATTTGGGTCTCTCTGACGTTGCCGACTATGCCGCCGTCCAGCGGCGGCCGCCCTTTCGAAGCCATCTCCATCGCTCTCGCTATCCACGATTTGCGATACATCCTGCTGACGTACTAAGTGTCGACTATCCTGGGACGATATATTGTTAGACTCGATGTGGTTACCGTTAATAGGACTCCTAGGAGGTGTCGAAGAATTTGGCGATCGCCTTCTATAAGGTGAGTGCTTGCGAGTGTGGTAACCACGGAATGCCGACTGAATCCTGATGGCTGCAGCCTCGGCAGAGTCAATCGAGTGCGAGCTCATGAGGGCACCGGGCACCGTTGGTAGAGGAGGCGACGTATCGCCCCTAGTCGATGGCTCAATAACCAGAGGGGCAGCTGCTTGCACAGTGTCATCAGTCTCGTTCTCTCTTTGAGACACTGAAGGCGTCAATTTAGGATGAAGCACAGAAGCCATCTTGTAGTTCGGTTGGATGTTATGGTCCATGATATCAATGGAGGCTGAGGCCGGAGTGTCACAGTTTAGGTCAATGCTAGCATTCGCCTCGCTCGGTACTGGCGACACTGAGTCTCTTGTATCGACCCTAGTATTAACCGATAGATTAGTACCCGTACCAGCATCACCATCGAACTCTCCCCTAAGGCTGTCTCTCTTGTCTGAGGTGATCAAATGCTGCGTTTCTTCAGCTATCGATTCTAGTTTGGTCGTCATCCGGGCTCCTCCTTGTGGGTCATTTTTAGCTGATGAAAGATTTGAAAAATCCACGTTCAAGGGCGATGGGAGGGAGAATATGGCGCAAATGGCTAGTCAGTCGATATGGCGCTTGCTAAATGTCAGTATGATATTCAATCATGCACTATTCATTGGGAATTAGAACATTCCATTTATAATTTATGAATTCTAAATCTACTTACGACTTTTAGTCAGACTATCCTCATCAAATTGGCTTTGGCCGAGCGCATTAGGCGAGGGAGCGACGTTTTGATGCTGGGCATCCTTAAGAGCTTTTCTAGTTAGATGGCCTCTGACATATGCCTGAATCTTGATAACTGCCTCCTCAACTTGAGGCGTATTTTCATTGTCCTTCGTTGCTGAATCGTCATTCGGAGCGTTTTCGACTACAGATGCGTTCTCTTCATTGCTTCTTTCTATTCTCTGGGGCCTCTCGTTGGGTTGAGTTGATTTGGTTTCTTGTTTGTTGTTGGCTTCAAATGCAGCATACTCGGCGCTATCTATTGATTGGCCCACTGGAATCGATTGAACTGTAGGCTTCGGATCTGATTCGGAAAGATTTGTTATGATATCGTAAGGATTCTTAGATTAACACATGATCGTTTATCGAATTTGAGCGAATCAGTTCGCTGGGGACAGAGAACTTACCTGTCTCTTGCGGCTGCGGTTGACTTTGGTCGCTGGTGTTCGTTCTCTCGCTGTCCCGTTGGTGCGCCTGGTTGCTGCTACTGTTGCATTGTGTAAGACGTCTTATTGCTCTAGAGAGTAAATGGCCCATGGTTACCGTGCTGACTCAATGTGTCACGATTTGTTTTATTCGCTGGGTTCTAAATTAGAATCTATGTGTTACTTCAATGGGAGGGACTTTCAGGTAAGGTTTATAGGGAGATTTCTTGACAAGGTTGATGTTTGTTTAGGTTATATCTTTGTAGATTCAGTAGTACTACAATTGCTCTATTAAAATATTTTTTTCTAAAAAGAACAGCTATCTTCTCTTGTAGGAATAATCACCAATTTCACAGATATTTTTGTGTCAGTAATAAGTGTGAGATAATTATTTTCATATGAATGGGTGAACAATCTAAATAGGCATACAGTGTATCAAACAGGCAATTCAAAAAAAGAAACAAAGGTCCGCAGAAATTCGAAGAAGTGGTGAGAGACCATGGGAGCGTAGAATTTAGGCACACATTTACTTATGTTAGTTGAATGAATCGGGGCTCCATGTAGAAGTCGAGATACTATTGAGTTAGAGACTGATTAGAGCAAGACATTCATGAGCGAATCTCGGCATCTTGTTGTGGCAGCAAAATGTTCTATTCAAAGTTAGCTGCCTCAATGTTATACTGAAGCCCAATAGTCACCGGTCTAACTGGCTGGCGGGTATTTGTCTCGGCGACCACGAGCATATCCAGTGAGGTAAGAAGCAGGAGATTGCCTTTGGGACAAGGGTGAGGCCAGTGAAAAGGAAGAAGAAATCCAAGTAAGAGTCATATATCGTCATCTTCGTTGCTTGGGGGCCATGGCTATGGGGAGAGGCAGTGAAATGAGTGAGCAAGTAAGGGGACGAGGATGCGCGATCTCTCTATCTTGTTTAACCTTCTAATGGTTTAAATTAGCTTCAAACAGAGAGCCTAGTGTGCATGTGTGATTGTATGCATCCAGGCAATTGTCGTCTCTTCGGGGTCTGTTGGCGACGAGTCGGTGCACTAAATTATTCGCACTAGCTCCGATGCTACGGGCCGCTCGCTAGCTTCGAGATGAGGCTACGCCGAGATGAAGTCGACTGAAGGGGGAGCATGAAAAAATATAACGCCCTCATGCTTGCTCCTCATAGGGCTCCCCTCTTTTCTTGAAGAATATCTTGCCTACTGGATCTCGTTCGAACAGACCAGGACGCGGCCAGCAATGCCATACGTTGTGCCACTTCACCGCACATAGGAACCATGCCTCTTTTCATCTGAACCTCTGCCCTGCAACTCTGGCCCGCCTAGTCTAAGCTTTGGGGATGCAAAGTAATGGCGCCTCAGTTTGTGCTGTATGTGTGTGTCTGTATGTTTGTGTCTAGAGCTCCATTTGTTGCACAGACTCCGCTTGGAGCTCGCCGGGCAACTAGCTCCTAACCTAGAGACTCGGCACGCAACAAGAAACTCATGGGGTGGCATATTGCTCTCGTTCATGGCGATGGGGAAATCTCCATGCCACAGAGCGAGAGCTTGCATATAATGCCCGCAAACCAGGGCTATGTGTTAAGTGGGGCTTTCAACTAGAGAAATTCATGAGCTGATGGAATGATAATAGGCGCTCCCTCTCCAAGAGTGGTGCCAAAGTGAGATGCAGATGTCTGGCCGGCGCCAATGGAGGCTACTGTTTCTGCTCTGCAAAGTGGGTGGAAGTGGGAACTTCATCTGGTCTAGTGCACAATCAGAAGTGAAAGTGGCCCGAGAGGCTGGAGGGAGGATAATTGCCGGTTGTCTGTAGCCAGTTTGGGGCCCATGCTTGCTCCTCGAACTGTTTGGTCCGTGGAGAGTTGCAACTCAATAGGCGTTGGCGTCGGCGTCTTGTCGCTGTCCGATGATCGATCGTGACCATCTAATTCATATTAGTCGAAGATGTAAGTTGCGCTAAAATTTGAACAGCGCCACCAGAAGAGGGAAAAGGCTCACCAGAAGAGGAGCTAGAAGGGAGAGAAGTTGGAGGCCAACTCAAGGGAACAGATCGGCTCCATTGGCTTGTTGTGTGCATGCATGTGGGTCTGCATAGTGTGCTTGTACCCTGGAGACGTGCACATACATAGTGGCAGCGTGTCGGCTTTGGGCAAGGAACTAGAGACTCAACAACAACTTTGCATTCTATTACCAATGGTCCGGATTTGCACATGCACACATAGAATGACGATTTTTTTCTCCCCTCACCGAAGCACAATCCAGAATGCGATTTATTCAACTAGAAAACTAATCTAAGGAAGCCCACTAGGCCGCTCACTGGCTCGGATAGCAGTGGTGGTGGCGGCGGCGGCGGCGGCGGTGGCGGCCCTCCATGGTTTCCCAGGACAGCTAGTGGCAAATTTAATTTGTGAATCCTCTCCAATGGGAGGCATTAGTGGGCCTGTGTGTGTGTGTGTGTGTGTGTGTGTGTGTGTGTGTGTGTGTGTGTGTGTGTGTGTGTGTGTGTGTGTGCATTGGTGGTTGTGGTGTATGTGTGATTTGCTGGTTAAGAGAGGAGAATGTGTGTTATTGGGAAGGGGAGATGGAGTAGAAGTAGCGTTTTGCTTGATGGGACAGGGCCACCAAGTTGCCTCTGTGTGGTGCCGGAGGTTGGGCAGGCAGACGAGCGGTGGCCACCGGCAGAGTCTGCTGGGTTTTCCATAGCTTGGGAGCCGAGTGACAGGATCCCTTTTTTGAAAATTTGCAACCTCGCTGTTTCTGGCCAAACACACACAGACTGCAGGCCGACGGCTAACACGAATCTGCGCGGCCCCACCGGGCTCGTAAGCCAATTGTGCGTCCGTGAGAGCCCATTTGCCTCCCATTGGGGCCCGCGAGACCTGACAAGTTTGTGCCAACACAAGAACGAGTGTATGTATATATATAGAGAGATATATATATATATATATATACATACATACTGCCTTTATGTTGGTGGTCTCGAGGTGATTGGGGATGTGGCTTGGGGGTCTCTCTTGAGGGCTGGCTGGCGTCTTGTGGAGGCGCCAAGCCGCGTGTCTTGGGGGCTGGTTGGCGGCAGATAAGAGCCACACGAGTGGAGCTTGTGTGCCACGGACAAGGAGTCTGAGTTTGGGTTTGCGCAGAAGTGAGAGTGTCTGCAGACATAACTCTTAGTTGCTTTTATGAGAGGCACAGAGTGGTCCCAGTGGGACAAACAAGTGCAATAAGGGTCGCCCATAACAAAGTAACGAGACGGGCGCCCACAGAGGAGCCAGTTTTGCCGAGCGAAAAAGGGGCGAGGGGGAACCAATATGAGTTTGAGGCTCGGCGCCCAATCGGGTTCATCTTCGTGACGGCGCGTGTTCTCGCGCTGAGATGGCCGAGGGATAGAGCAAACAAGTACGTGAGTGAATCAGTTTCATTCTCATTCTCATCAGCCGGTTGGGTGAAAAATAGACCACCAGCAGAGGCGGCGCTCAGTGTGTGTGTGTGTGTGACAAAGAGTGGAAGATTTCCGCCAAAGCAACATTTCCGGCCCCAAGCAGTTCGAGGAGCTTGCTTGCGGCTGCCTGTGGGCCAGTGAGGCGAGCTGGCAGACAGTCTGCAGAGGAGAGGGGCGAGGAAATCTATCTATCAATGATTTGGCACGCGCAGGAAGGGGCGCAAGAAGAGGCGCAAGAGGAGGCGCAAGAAGCGGGACACAAGAAGAGGCACAAGGAGCCTGGGCGGCGAGATGTGAAAGGGGGGGGGGGAGGCAGAAATGGAGGGGCCAGAGTTTGCTGCGTGTGCAAGGGCGTTGAGGTGACGAGAAGGGGCCGAGACTGTGTTGGGACGAGCACGTCTCGCCGCCAGACACGTGGTGCAAGTGGGCGGCCACTCTGCGCCGATTGCGCTCGTCTTGCTTGGGGGCTCCGAATGGGCGCTTTCTTGCGGGCTTGGAGGAGGGGAAATGGGATCAAATGAGAATGGATGAGAGAGAGTGTTGCAAGTTTGCTGGCTGGCTGGCTGGCCCGTTCGCGAGACGGAAGGGGCGCCGAAAATGATTGAATCGTCATTTGTGCGTGTGCGTGCGCCTCAGCCAACCCACACAGCTCGCCCCCAGTGGCTGGCTGGCTGGCGCAAGTGGCGCCGCCCACTAAGATTTCTGTCTTAGCCCTCCTAAGCCCTCGCGAAAAGGAGGCCGAAAAGGAGTTTTCCTAGGGGCCAGTCTCATTCCGATCGGCGCCCAATGGAGGCGCCCATTTGCACCAAGCTAGTCTGGCCCAACGGCGGCCAGTCTGCATAGGCTCGAGCGAGTGTGGCCAGTGCTCGCCCCTCGTTGGGGCCGGTTTTCCAACACTTTGGCCCATGATGCGTGCCGAGGGCCAGCGCCGGTTGGCTGGCCACAGCAACGGGCCGGCCGTCAAACGTGTGTGACGGGCGCGCAGAGAGTGTGAGAAATTACTTTTTCCGGCGCCCATTTGCGAGCGGCGGCAACGTGGGGGCGCTCCTTAGGGCTCCTTAGGGCCAGGGGAGGAGGGAAAAAAGGCGCCCCCAGTCTCAGTCTCAGTCTCGATCGCCAGCACTGAAGACTGGGGGCATACGTGAGGCTTGCGTGCGGCCGCTGGAGATATTATTATTATTACTATTATTGTTGTTGTTGTTGTTGTTATTATTGTTATCGCCATGATTGAATTAGGACCAGTGGCTGGCTGGCTGGCTGGCTGGCTAACACAGAAGAGGCACACAGGAGAGTGGCCACGAGGGGCGCCAAGTGTGGGTTGTCTTGGCGGCGGCTCAGTTGGTGGTAATGAGTGTGTTAGTGTTTCAAGATGTTTCTCATTGTGATGCCTGGACGCGTGCCGGCCAAGTGGTGGCGCTCTCTGTCTGCAGGCTGGCTCTTCTCGTGTGCATGCCTTCAGAAGTGGAAGCAAAAGTGGAAGCAGAAGGGGCCGCCTTGCCGCCGTCTGTCTCAGACGTCAAAACCTCAACTCTGCGCGCCTCCAGCTCGCGAGTGGGCGCAAAAAGTGGCCCCCCAAAAAGGAGGTAAAACTCAATCCATCATAATCTGATTCGCATCATCGCAGCGGCCACTGTGCGCCCGCCGCTCCCCCACCACTACGCTCACTTAGGAGATGGAGGCCCAAGCTCGAGCGGCGAGCTTGAGGGCCCAGTGGGCTCTTGTTAGGCGGCTCGCTGGCTGCCGGCCGGCCGATCTCGCCGAAACTGGCCGGCCTGACACGCGGACAGGAAGTTGGGGGCGCCCAGAGGCCACCTTCAGCTTGCGACTGGCCGTTGGGCCAGTGGCAAGTGGCCGGAGCTAAGGCTGAGCCGTTTGCTCATCACTTGGCTCGCAGGGCCACTTTGGAGCCTAGTGAGCAAGCGAGCCAAAAAGCAGTCCGAAAAGCAGTGCGAAAAGCAGTCCGCCTCAAACAATCTTTGGGCCGCCAAACTTGGCCGCCCACCCTTAGCTCCAAGCACTGGCCACTAGCTGGCCAGTAATTGTGCGAGTGGCCATCGGAAGTGGTGGGCCAAGCTCTCTCCTCTGGCTTTTTCCTGCCCGCCAGCAGCAGACTTGCTTCGGCCCTCCATTTTTTGGCCATTTTTTTCGCCCCCTCGCTGGTCAGCAAATAACTGGCCTCCTCTTCTGGCGGCTGCATTGCGCTGGAATAAGCCACCAAGCTGGCTGGCCGCCGAAGAGGCCAATTGGGAATTGAATTAGGAGGATTTGAGAGAAGAAAAAGGAGGCCCAGTTCTCTTGGTCACTTTTCTCGGCCAGTTTTCTTGGCCACCAACTGGCCAGTTGTGAGAGGTGGCAGCTCCAGACAGAGAGTAGCAGACTGGAAGCAGCAAGGCAGAAGTCTAGAGTGTTCTGCTGGGCGGCCAGTTAGCTGGGCGGCTTTGTTTCCTGGAAACTCGAGTTTGAGCAGCCAAATGTGGCCACTGTTCAAGAGGCCTTCAAGAGAAGGTGGGCCAAAAGTTGATGCCAATCGGCGTCGAGTGGCCTCTTGGAGCTGAGGCTTGGCTGAGGCTTGGCGGCCAATTGATTATTTTTCTTGCCCACTCAGTCTGGCCGCTTTGAGCTCAGTTGTGTGGCTCAAACTTGTGGCCTGTCAAGAGCGAGCGACGAACGGCAGCCTCTCAGTGCAACAATGTGCACCAAGTGGGTTTGGTTCAGGCGCTCACTGTGCAGTGTTCAGGTGGCGGCGCTTTGCGTGAACTTGGAGTTTGTTTGGTTTGTTTTGGCGAGGCAGCAACAAAGTGGCCAGCAGCCAAAATAACAACACTCCTAGGGGCTAATCTGCGGCGTTGAGATGGCCAGTTGAGATAAGGGCAAGCAGTTTGAGGTGGTGGCCTTTCGTTGGGCCTTTGGAGCGGCCTTTTGAAGGCTCTTTGCACTCGAACTGGACACGCAAAGTGGACCAGAACGAGCCGGTAATCCACTTTGCTGCACTAATCTGTCCTCTGCTGTGTTTATATATCACCCATTTTGATCGCACATCAAACTGGCTCTCGATGTATGAGTGTGAAGGATAATCGTTGGGCGGGCGCAGGTTGCACCAGCTCAGTGCTGGCGAGGCAAAGCTTCAAGCTTCAAGCTTCAAGAAATATTGGGAAAAATGTTGGCCCCAAATGAGCTCAACTTTGGGCCAGTTTCATGGAGCCTTGTCTGCCCAAAGGTCTGCCCAAAGGTCTCAGTTGCAGTGGCCACTCAGCGGCGCTAATCCGCAAGATAAACACCTGAGAAGTGGGCCCAATTCTTTGCAATTGAATCGGGCGCAATTCAATTGGCGGCCGCAGTTCTCAGGCCGTGTTCGTTGCGGTCCGCTGCTTAGGGCGACCAGAGCAGTGGTCTGGCCCGTCAAGACGAAGGGTCTTGAGAGCCGTTCGAGCAGCGTGATCATTGGCCACTTCCGGCGCCAATATAGAACAGCGGGAGAGAGTAGAGTCTACTCAGTAGACAGAAGACAGTCTTGGGCGCCAAAGGGGAGGGGCCAAAGATTATTCTAATCGTTTCGATTGGCCGCTTTGTTTGGCCCAATTGCTCTGAGTTGGTGGCCCAAATCAATTTGAGGCCTCAAGCTCACTGGGCAGGTTGAAGCGCGGGCTTGGCGGCGGCAAATTGGCAAGACAGCCGGCAAGATGGCCGCCCGGAAGAGCCAGAGACTGTCTGTCTGACAGAGGGAGGAGCTCGGCAAAGACGGAGCTCGGCAAAGAGGGGCGCGCTTGGCCCAATTGGGAGTGTGTATGAGTGGCGTTGAGGTGGCCTTGCGAGTGAATGAGGCCAATCAAATGGGCAGCAGTCAGGCCTAAGTGACCCGTTTGTCTGCCTGTTTGTCTGTCCGTTTGGCTGCCCGTTTGGCTGCCTCTCCTAGTTGCTGGTGGCCGTGAGCAGCGCAGGTGTGCACAGGTGCAGGCGCCTGCAAGGAGCTGCACAGACAGGCCAGACAGCTCGCGCTCAGGCACCAGATTACCGGCAGTCTTCGGGCGGACATCTCGGCCGGCCATTTCTGGCGGCTAATTTCTGGCAGAAATTTGCCCGTTTGGGCGCCAGTGGCGAGCTCACGGCGCCCAATTGGCCCAACTTTTGGACTGGAGCTAAGGCAGATCCGCTTCTGCTTGCCTGGCGCGACATGAATAGTGGCCGTATATTGGCGGCTGCAAATTAGTTTTGCAAATGCTCGCCCACTGGGCGCCATTGCGCGCCTGCAATGGAGCGCCGCCACGGCTCCAATTGGCCATTGCGCGTCTCCTGGCCAGCCAGCCAGCCAGCTAGCTTGCCAGCGACAAAGTGGGCCCGCAAAGTGGAAGAGGCCCGAAATGAGTTTGCCGCGAGGGGACGGCCAACGGTGAGTTGCCGGGAAGGAGCTGGCGCGCCAGCCAGAAGGACGCGCGCTGAGAGTAATGCATTCGGACGAGGAGACGCCGGCGAGAATCAATTGGCCCGCCTGGGCTTGTCTCCAGCTCGCCGGAGCTTGTCTCTGGCCGCCACTCTGCTTCACGCACTCGCCGCCGCCGCCATGCAAGAAAGCCGCCCGGAAGTGCCGCCCTGGAGGAAGCTGCGAGCGGGCGTCTGAGCCGAGCTGAGCTTAGCTTTGGCCACAATGCACCGCAACCAAGTCCAGAGGAGGCCGCTTCTGGCTGCTGGCGAGCGAGGAAGACTAGCTCCAGCCAGTCTGTATCCATTCGGACCAGTTTGGGCGCGCTGGCCGCCCAATCGAACTGGGTGGACTCTGCATGGTGGCAACTTTACGAGCGGCCGCCAATTGTCTGCTCGCTCGCTCGCCTTTCAAGCCGAGCCGGCGAGCTTTGTGTCTGGCCTAGTCTCTGGGACTGGCCAGGAGAGAGCGCGGATTGAGCAGCACGCATTGAGCAGTGCCGATTGAGCGCCGCCCAGTTGTGAGCGCAAGTGGCCAAAGGCGCGCTGGACACGAGCTCAGAGTGGCCAGTCCTAAGGGATGCGGCCAGCTGGCCGAGTGGGCGGCTGCTCAGTGCTAGTGGGCCACTCAATTGGCCGTCGGGCGCGTCTCTGGCCAATGGGAAGGAAGCAGCACGGCGAGCTTGCCCTCCTTAGCCAGCTCGCCCTCTTGGCCAGCTTGGCGCGCAGACATAATGACATGTCGCTAAATATATTTGAATTTGTCATTATACGAGCAGGCATAAGATGAAGCTGGCAGTTTGTTTGCTGCAACCATTCTCGCCGCCTCCCATTCTCGACCCTTAGGAGCGACTGGGCGGCCAAATGGGCTCCAAATGGGCGCCAGTTTTGGGCCCAAATTGGCAGCCAGAGTGCCAAGTGCGCACTCTGTCCACTTGGCCCCCAGCCACAAGCCTGCCCACATGACGGCTCCATGACACTGGCGCCCGCTTCCTGCCCGGCACTTCCGGGGGCGCTGTTGGAGCAATTTAAATTGGCTGCAGCCGCAGGGATTTGGCTCGATGGGGGCGCGCCTAAAACGGAGACTGACATTAAATGGCCTCATGCACAGAGGCAATGAGAGGCAATTGTTCCAGCCGCGTCTGTATAAATATATATTTATATGAAAGTTTAAATATATATTTATCTATATCCACTTGGAGCGTCGTTTGTGGGGCTCTGGTGGAGCTTTTTGCCACCAGTTTGTGGTGCTTTCCTTTGCCTCTCTGGCCCTTTGCCTCTTCGCTGCTTCCTCTTGCTGCCTCTTTGAGAAGCAGCCAGTCAGAAGGAGAAAATCGGAAGGGAAAAAACATAAATCTCGTCCAATCGAATTGTTTCCAATTGAAACCAAAAGGCGGCCAAGCGGCGAGCTCGAGTGGGTTGGCCTTTTTATGATTGCTAATGCGCGCGCGAGCGACACTTTAGAGTTGGCCGGACGCGAGTTTAAATGCTGCAAAGTGCAGGTGAGCGCGATAGTGAAAAAAGGGGCCAGACTTGAGGGGAAGGCCCTTTTCGAATTGGAAGAAGGAGGCCAAACGGAAGTGGCGCTGCAGCAGAGGAGGCACATTGAATTGGAATAGAAGGACTCGTCTTGCCAGTCGATTGAATTTTTATTGCATCCAACAGATGGAACAGGCTAGACTGTGTGCGCTTGGAAGAGAGTCTGCTTAGCCGGTGGGGGCGCCTTGATATTGGCGAGATGCTGCTGCCAGAGGTGGTGTGCGGCGCTCTGGGCGGCAAGCCATTCCGGAAATGGTTGCGATTGTTCCTGCGCTGGAAAGACTGCAGCTGAAAAGGAAAAGAGGCGAATTTGTCGCAGCTGAGGGGAGGAATCGCCGATTGGGATCGAGAGGAGGAGGAGGCGAGATTTAGATAAGAGATCGGCGGGAGACAGTCTCTTTTCCATGCGCGCTTTTTGGGGGCTTTTTCAGCACTTTTTGGCCACTTTTTGGGTGCTCTTTGGGAGCTTCTTTCATGTGCACTTGGCGCTCTGGAATGAGCCTAATTGGGTCCCTTTTGGGCTCTTGCGGGCCGGCCAATGCGACCATTCTGCTCGCCCGCAGGCCAGAGTCTAGGACCAGTGGCCAGATGGTTTTGGGCGCCGCTTGGGGGACTTTGAGCAGGCAGGAGGCGCGCGCAATTGAATATAAATTGTAACTAAATGTAAGCAGCAGAGGAGAGGCGCACGAGGCCTCGTGGGTGGCCGGCGAGAGTGGCAAAAAAGTGTTAGTCCTAAGGGGAAGTGCAGGCCCAATTGCACCTCAGGGAATGCGGCCAAATGTTTCCGTGCTGGGCCGCCACTTCTTCACTTCCGCCCGCTCTTCTGCCCGCCGGACACTCGACTCTCTCGGTGGCCAAAGAGTTTGGGCCAAAGACTTTTGGAGAGCAAACTTGAGAGCAAACTGCTACTGCGGGCAGCTACTCTTTGGGAGCCTCTTGCCTCTTCTGCACTGGAGAGCCCATTTGTGTGGAAACAAATGCCGGCGGACAAATTGAAAGAGGAAACTGGCCCAGCTTGCCGGTCCTTGTCCTTGGGCGACAACTTTGGCCCCCCAATGTGCAGGTGGCCCTTGAGCAGTTGGGACGAATTTTTCCAAAATTGTAATTCGAAGCCCAAACAAATGGAGCCTGACCGGAAGGAGTCTCGAAAACAAAGTGTCTCGACATCCAGGAGTGTCTTAGGAACATCTTTCGTTGTTTTCCGGACAGAAAGGGCGGAAATGGGCGCTTCTGGGGGGCAATTTGGGACTAGGGGCGGACTTGTAGCGCAAACAGTGGCCCGCAAAGGACAAACAAACAAACTCGAGCTTGGCACAAAACAAGCCGCCTGCTCTTCTTGGCCTCTCGTGCTTCTCTGCCCTCATCTCTGCTCTCTGCAAAGAGCATAAAGTCGCCACACACACGCCCACTTTTGCCCCGGGCCTCAAGTGGAAAGAGTTGACCGCTTCCGGTCGCTTTTTCGCCCCTCCAGAAGTGCGGCATTGTGGCATTTGGCCAACCAAACCAGTGGAGCTGCGTGCTGAGTGCCCTTTGGAGCTGCCGTCTCCTGCAGGTCTGCAAGTCAGTGGAGCTGAGATGGCAATTGGGCGCGATTAGGTCGAGAAACTGGAGGAATTAGGTTCAAAATAGGTGCAAATTTGGGCAAATTCGTGCAAGTCTTTGAGCAAATTCGTGCAAATTTGGCCAAATTTGGACCAACGAGTAGCAATCGTTCGAGGCTGAATATCCAAGGTGGCAAAGGCAGAGAGCAGCTCCTCTTTTGCCGCTTTCCTTTGGCGCGGCGCCTCTTCCGTTGCGCCCGAAGCTCGCGCTCCAATGCTCGAATCTCGGCCGCTCATTGCCGGCCAGACAGTGTCGCCCACTCGGCCGCTTCCAACAGACTCCAGCTCAGCCTCGAGCCAGTGGCGCTCCTTCTCTTTGGGAGTAGGAGAAAGAAGGAGCGCCACTAAGGCGCCTCGTGCACTGCAGCCACTCTCATTTGGCGCCCACTGACTAGCCGCCCTTTCAGTTCAGACTCGAACTCTGGCGAGTTGCAACTCCGTACGACCATGTTAGATAGTCCAATGGCTCGCAGTCTCGCAGTCTCGCTCGCTCGTCCAGCTTCCGGAGTTTAATTTCGGGACCCACGGGGCCACCGGAAGTGCCCGGGCGAGCGCCAAGAAGGTTGCAATGTGGCAATGGGGCGCCATTAGGTGTGTGTGTGTATGCGCGAGTTTGTGCTCTCTCTGCGCGTTTGTGTGTCTGGGCGCTGTGTGTGTGTGGGCCCACTGCGGCCATTGATCAACGTCAGTGGGCGCGCGCACAGCCAAGTGATCGGCCGGGCGCCCACTTCCGCCCCAGCACCAAAAGGCAGTCTCTGGCAGTGTGCAAGCGTCGCAGAGTGGCGCTCTGGCGGCAGCCTCTTGGTCTGGCCGCCTGAGCAAGACCGGCCAGACTGCTCGAGGTGGAATTCTCCTTAGGCGCCGCGAGGGAGCCAAGAGAGACAGTCTCGGGGAGGCGCCGCCAAGCGAGCGGCCTGGGGCGGCGCGCAAAGCAAAGACATTGGGCTAATCGATCAAAGTCGGCGCGCGGTCTTCGCACAGTGCAGCGTGTCTGTGGGAGTTGTAGTGTTGTTTTTGGCCAGCCTTCTTCTTCGGCCAATTTGTGGGCCCCGAAATTGAGAGGGACGCGAGTGGGGCGCCAACGAGTGGGGGCCCTTAGCTCGTGTGGGGCGCCCTCAGCTGGCCACTTTGCAGCCACTTGTTCGCCATTATTTGTATAATTCACACGGCAGCCTGAGAGAGTGGGCCAAAGTGGCGCCCTTCGAGTTCAGCCCTAAGGTCTAGAGCTGAACTCGAAGCAATGCTGGCTAATTGGCTGATTAACTTGCATCAGCAGAGACTTTGCCATTGTGTCTCGCTGCTTGTCGCTGGCTCTGCTCGTCGCAAGCAGAGCAGCAGCTCGTCCCAAGCAGAGCGCCCCAACTGGCAGTCTCAGCTGCGAGAGACTGTGTGTAGGCCGGCAAGCAGATTGCGGCCCCAAAGTGCATATGTCGAGCCGCAAACGAGCTCAGCGCGAGCTCGGCACAAGCTCGGCACGAGTTGGCTAATTCGCGCCGGCTTTTCAGACTGCAGCTCCAAATTTCCGCCTCAGTCCCGCGAGAACGCCCGCAGCTTGGCTCTAGCTCGACGCGGCTCGAGCTTGCCGGACGGAAGACTCTCTTCGGCTCATTGCGAGAGGGGCACAAAAAAGGATCCCAAGCGACAAGGAAATGATGATGATCAGTCTCGTTTCATCCAACACTTTGCTCGACCTCCAAATGGTGGGCCCACCAAATGGAAATCTGGCTCAGAAATGCGTGCCAGAGACGTGCTCTGGTGGGAGAATCTGGAGGAGTTTTGGAGTCGGCAAGCTCAAATGGGCAAATTGATCCTGATCCAAATCAGCCAGATCTAACCAGCTTCCATCTGAGCTTCCATCTGAGCTTCCACGAGAAGCCCATTGAGCTAGGCGAGCAGAATGGGCTCCAAATTGATGTTGCCACTTTGGGGCCGCCCGTGAGACTGTGTGTCTGAATTATTCTCATCAGTGGAAATCCGCCGCCGATTGACACAAGGCAGCCGCTCGCTGCTGGCCTCATATTGTCTTGCTGGCAACTAGCTACTAGCTACTAGCTACTAAGGCTGGCGAGACGCCCAGACACTCAGACGGAAGCAAATCACACACACACACAAGCCTCTAGAGAAGGCAAGCTTGTGTGCGGGCTTTTCCATGCCCATTTGCATAGAAAAGCCTTCGAGTGGCCGAGCTCAAAGCGGCGCGCCCGCAGAATAACAATGAGCTCTGGGCCTAAGCGCGCAAGGTGCTCCAGCTCGAGGGGATCTCATTTGCAAATCATCAATCAGACGCGAGGAAACCGGCGATCCAGAGCTTGCCAGTGCTCGTGGGCCGAGAGGCTGGCCACGAGCGCCGCTCCTTAGCGCCCGGATGTCTATGGACAGACGTCCAGCGCGGCAAAGTATCGAGAGGCGAGCGGAAGTGGAAGAGAGGGCTTTTAATTTGTCGCCGGCCGTTACTTTTGCCCTCTGCTTCCGGCGGGCAGTTAGCCTGAACAGGCAGCCTGCCCGCTGCTCTAGACTAGGTCCGCCCGCATGGCCAACCTGAAGGTGCGTGTGGCCTCCGCTCGCGAATGGGCCGCACCTGAGCTGCGCAAAGTGCACAGAGACGTAAGCTCTGAGCTCTGGGCCCAATCTGTTGGGATCTCTCACTTCCGCTGGAGCTTGGCGCCGAATGTGGGCGCTGAATGTGCGCGGAATGTTGTGTGAAATTCATAGACAAACGAAGGGCGAATGGCGCCTCCTAATGACACTTGCAGGAGACTCATCAAGCCAAGGGGCCACACTAACTAACCATTTCTTCTCCTCCTTCTCGCTCCTTTTCCTGAACCTTAACCGTTGGGCTGCAAACGGGCGCTGGTGTGTGGTCTTCTGCGCGCGTGGCTAATGTGTTTGGCGTGCAAATGAATTCTTTATTCGCGCTCGTCCATTTGGGCTTGGCGCCAAACGGGCGGCAACAAACGGGCGACAAAAACAAAACAAAACAAACAAAACAAACAAAAACAACAACAACAACAACAACAACAACAACAAAACAAGCAGCCATCTCAAGTCCAACTGCGCCAATTCCTAGCAGTCTGAGCAAGACCAGTGTGGCCCACTCAGGCGAGCCCCAAATGGAGCCCCAAACCGGAAGTGGGGCGGCAAGCGGCCCACAATTGGCCGACGACGAGGGACAAGCTGGCGGCGAGTTGCGGACGCCGATGGACGACGGTCTGCGGGCCAATTGGGCGGCCGTCCAAATTGGCTACTCGCGATCGGCAAACGAGAGCAGCAACGGGGGCAAGCAGCCACTTGGAGGGGCGCCTTCTCCTCCAAGTGGCCACTGGCCGCAGGTGCGCGTCTCTGACGAGTTCGTGCAATTGAATTCGGCCGCCGTGCTCAAGTGTCGCCGTGGGGAGACAGGTGGCGCCGGAAGTGGCCAGGCGGCGGCGGCTGGCCAAATGGACGAACGATTGGCGCCCTTCGAGAGTGTGAGGCTGGGCGAGGGCGAGGGGCTAAGCTTAGGTCTTGCTGCAGGTGCAAGTGGAGACGAGCCGCCCAACGACGAGGACAGTCTGCGGGCAGAGCAAGTGCAAGAGAGCCCGCACTCAGACCTCTGGACCAGCCAGGGGGGCGTGGCCGAGCGGGCGGCCAGTCTGTGGCCCGCCGGCACTTCCGTCGAGTGGCTCACCAGCGACGGGGTGCGGCTTGGGGCTGGCGAGACGAGCGGCGGTAAGTAGCCTTCGTGAGCTAGCTAGTGTGTAGTGTGTGGGAGCGGAAGCGAGTTAGAGAACAAAGAGGCCAGAGTTATGGGCCAGTCGCCCTAGTCGCCCGCTGAGAGGCGCCCACTGGGCAGGTGCAAGCTCGCGGGCGCCTCGCAGGCCCGATTAATTACAGCCAGTCGGCGGGCGGCCACTTGGCGGCCATCATTAAGTGGCGCTGAGCAGCAAGCGAGCGAGCGGGCAGCTCGGCGACTTCCGGCCGCGCCCCAAAGACTCGCGGCGGATCATTGTTGTTTGCGCCTAATGATGAGGCGCCCGTTTGATCAGCAAAGGCAGCTGATCAAACGGGCGCACTTTGGCGCCGAAATTCGAGCCGCCGGCCAGCTTGATTGATTGCGAGCGGCCGGTGTGCATGTGTGCCTGTTTGCGAGTGTCTAACGTGAGCCAGTTATGATTTTCAACTCCCGTTCGACGGCGAGCAGTGAGCAGTCGCACCTTAGCAGAGGCCGCACCTTAGCAGTGGGCCCTCTTGGCGCGCTCCAATTTCAAGCGCCACTTCCGGGCCCGAAAGAGCGGCCTCTTCTCCTTCCGTTGGGCCTGTCCTTGTCGCGCGCAACTGATAACGACGAGCGCACCTCATTCATAACTCGGCGCACTCCCAATTGGCCGCCCACTGCCGCCAGCCACACTCTCAAGTTTCCCCCAACTCTAAGGGCCGCCCCCATCGAGCGAGCGCGGCGCCCCCGGCGACCGAACGGCCGCCGATCGAGCCGCCTGGATTGCTGCAAGGCCCAGTTGTTTGTTGGGCGCCGGGCGAGCTAGGCGAGCGTGAACGCCCCAGCGGCGCGGCCCGAATCTAATTAATTGCGAGCGACGCCCAAAGGGGCGGCCAGAGCCAGTGCGCCGCCTCCTCACCGGCCGGGCGCCACTTCCTGGAGTTCATTTGCACGTTCGGTGGGCGGGCGGCCGGGCGGAAGCTGCAGGGCGCCAGTGGGGAGCCCAAAGAGCCCAAATGAGGGCCAGTAGCTCGCCGCTTGACTCATTAAGTGGCCACCGGCCGGCCGCGCGCCAGGCGGGGGCCAATCTTGCCGGCCGTCTTGCCGGCGGGCGCCAAGGAGGAGCCGAAACGAGAGCAACACGATGAGAACATTACATAATCATTAGTCGGCCGCTCAGATGCGCCTGTTGGCCTGTTGGCAGAGAGCAGCTCGCTCGCTGGTCTTGCTGGCCGCCCACTCGCCCTAAGCACCGGCAGGACTAGTAAGGTACTGGCTCGCAAGCTGCAGACCAAAACAGACAGCCTGCACTTGCCGCTTGCCGCTTGCCACTTGCCACTCGCCCTCTGCCCCAGTCTCTAGCAGACAGTCTCCAGTAGAGACTCTCCACCAGAGACTGTCTACTCTCCAGTTCAAGGCGCATTCCGCTCGCCTCGAAGTGGCCCCGAGCGGAAGTGCGGCCAGCAGTCTCCGACTGGCCGAGCTGAGACGGTCCAGTGTTCATGAGTTGGCTGGACAGAGGGCCAAAAACATGCCCTTTTGCCTCTGTTTTCTGCAGCTCAACGAAAACAACAACAATGGGCCCAAGTGGCGCCCTTTCCACTCGGGATCATGTTTCCGTCTCCACATCTTGTCTTCTCTTCCGGCCGGCCGTCTGCAATGGCCGCTGAGACAGTCTGCGGGCCACTGTTTGCGCGCTCGGCCCATCTAATTGATTATTTATCGCGTCCAGCAAGCAAGTGGCCCCTGAAAACTGTTTCCCTGCTGCTTCTTTGTGGCCCTGCTTGGGGCCTCAAAGAAGAAGCTCCTCCAAGGCGGCCAAGCTAAGGATAGCTAAGGATAGCTAAAGATAACTGAGGATCGGCGCCAGCAACTGGGGCAGGCCCATTAGAGAGAGCGTGACGCGGGCGCTTGCGGGCCAGCCACTTGCAGTTGCCGCTTGTTTAATTTGTCAAGTTTACAATTCTAAACCGGCCGCTTTTGCCTGCCCTTAGCTCTTCTATCAAGCTGCTCGTCTCGCCGCTCGTCTCGCCACTGGTCTCAAGGCCGACAAGTATCTCTTGCTGGGCGCCAAATGGAGAAAAGAGCGAGCGAAAGAAACACGAGCAAACTGAACAAACAACTCGCCAAATGAACTTGCAGGCCCACTTGGCCCGATCTCAGTCTGCAACACGCAGACCAGCGTTTAGATAGTTTGTACTGTGCTATAATGTCTGCAACACACTGTCTACAACGACTGGCACGCGCCCAACTTTGCGCTGACGAGGATTCTCTTTCCCTTCCGCCGGAAGTGCATTCAATCATAACTCAATGGAGGCGCCGGGGACAGTCTTTGGGGGCGAGCGCGAGAAGTGGCCGCTCAGAGTGCGCCTTAGTGTGTCTGCGCGTGTCTCTGGGCGATCATTTGGGCCATTTTCTAGGGCCAAAGGGGCGCCAAATGATGATCGGCCGCTCGAGCTTGGTGGGAAGCCCAGTTGGAGCGAGCTAACTATGCGAACTCAAGCAACGGATGTCGCCCACTGGCCTGGCATCTCGCGCGGGGGCGTCGCTCGAGCGTGCACTGTATGTGAAATCCATACAAATATATATATCTATTGGTGGATATATTTCGAGCTAAATACATTTCGCTGGCTTAGTTTGGACGCTCGCCGTTTGCCCTTTGGTTCGGGGCCGCTTGGTGTGTCTGAGATTGGCCCGGAAGCAGAGGGCTCGCAGCAGAGCGTCGAGATGGAGGAGCAGTTGCTCATTTTGGCGAGGCTGAAATGAACTTGGGCGCCGTTTGGAGTCGCCTTGGGTGGCGCTGAGCTGGTCTCTCATCTGCAATCTTATTGAAATGATGCCAGTCTGTGAAGGAGCGTGGCCAGCAGAGCGGCTCGAGTGGCGAGTGGCGAGCTCAAACTGGAGCAGAGAGACACAAACTGGAGCCAACTAACTAATAGATTGCGCTCTGCTTGTGCATTGCAGCAGTGCAGCAGTGGCGGCCCCAGTCCATGCTCACTGCACAGACAGTCTGCGCCCATTGCAGACTGTGTGTTGGCAGTGCCAACTTGGCACTGCTGATCACTAGGCTGCACTGCTTCCCAATGCTCTGGCCCTGCAAGTGTCGCTCCACTGCCGCCGTCTGGCACACATTATTCGCCGAACATTGCTTCTTGTGTGGGCCAATTCGCGAGCTAATTTGCATAAATCTGCACCACCAACGAGCCTGGCGAGACGCCGATCATAATGATACAGCCAGCTCATTGGCGCCATCGAGCGCCTGCAGGAAGGCGGCGAGGCGGCGCCACGAGACATGCGCGCTAGAGATGAGCCACAGAGACAAGTGCTGCAATTTTGCTTGGCCAAACTTGGCAGAATTCCAGCACTTTCTTGCTCGCCAAATTGTCGATTTCTCATCGCAAAATTCTCGCCAAAACACTAACCACTGTCTCTCGACGGACCAAACCAAACAAACTGCTCGAAACCGGAACTTGGAACTGGAAAAATGCTCTCAAAATTCTGCCAAACTTTTGCCACTGCGCAGGAAACAAACTGGTCGCCTTCGAGAGCGGCGAGCTGCACATCAACCAGGTGGAAATGGCCGACCTCAGACGCACCTACGCGTGCCGGCTCGTGCGCTGGTCATCGAGCGGCGCCACCAAGCAGCCAGCCCAACGGAGACAGATCTTGGCCACTTCCGGCCAGGCGCAGCTCATCCTGGACGAGCAGGCGGCAGTCCAGCAGCAGCAGCAGACACAGACGCAGGAGCAACAGTGGCAGCTGTTGCACTCGGCCGACCAGCTGGTGGCGCTCGACGTGGAGGCGCTCGGGGCGCGCGTGGGGCCCAAGCGGACCCAAAGCGGCAGACAGACTGCACTGAAGGGGGGCCTCTTCCGGCCGCTGCTGCTGCCCTGCGCCTTCCGGGCGCCCGCCGGCCAGTGGACGCGCGCCCAGTGGTTCGTCCAGCCAGCTGGGGGCGGCGGAAGTGGCGCGGGGCGGCCCCGAGACACTCTCAGACGACGTGTGCAGGCGCCACTTCCGCTGGAGCAGTTTGCGGCTCTGAACGGAGCTCAGCTCGCCTGGCAGGCGCCTGCTGGCCAGCTCAGGTGGGCGGCCAACTCGACGGCGCCCAATCTGCAGCATCAGGTGGTTGCCAACTCGAGCTTCTTCGCGCTCAGCTCGAGCTTAGCGGCTAGCTCGCAGCGCCACTCGAGCTCGCAGAACAAGCACAGTGGGGCCGCACACGAACAAAAGCCGGGCGCCAAGACGGCACTCCCGGCCAGCCGCCTGCTCGTTGGGCCCAGCCACTTGGCCATCGAGTGGCCGCGCGCCCAACTCTCTGGACGCTACACTCTGAGACTGCTGGCTGGGGAGATTAATGTGGGCGTTCAAGAGTTCCCGGAAGTGGCCGAGGCGAACAGGCGCCTCTCGAAGCCGATCTGTGATATCAATGTGATCATCAGGCTGCCCGTGGAGCTGCGCGTCGAGCTGCGGTTGCCCGAAGCTGAGGGCTGGCCGCGCGACGAGCAGCTGGCCAAGCCGGAAGCTCTGGTGGCCCCGCGGCTGGCGGACAGTCTGCGGGAGCCAGACGGGCAGGCAAATATAGATCAGGAGGAGGCAAATTCAAATCAGGAGGAGCCAAATAGAGACCAGGAGGAGGGAAATTTATATCAAGAAGACGAAAATTCAGATCAGGAAGACCAGAATCAACAGGCAGACGCGCCCGCAAGTGGCTGGCTCGCCAGCCTCGCCCACTGGCTCGGAGGAGGCGCCTTCCAAAGCGGAAAAGGCGCGCAGCCGAGGAGAAGGAGGGCGCGCAGTTCCGGCCTCGTGCTGAGCCATGCGGGCGCACCTGAGGACTGGCGCCGAGTGCGCGTTTCGGCGGGCCCGGGCAAAATGCCGCAGCTTCCGGTGTTGCTCGTGGGCCAGCTGGTGGAGCTTAGGTGCGCGGCCGCCGGTCAGCCGGTGGACTCGTTGCTCTGGTTCCGCAACGGCCAGCTAATGGAGCCCAAGGGCGGGCCCCAGTCTGTGGAGCTTGAGTTGCTCGAGCTTGGCGGAACAAGTGAAACTGTTGGAACTGGAAGTGGAACCGGAAGTGGAGCTGCGAGTGCCAGTGGAGCTTCAAGTGGCGGCAGACTAGGTGCGGCCCAGCTGGTGGCCAGGCTGCGTCTGAGGCTGGAGGCGCGCGACGTGGGCGTCCAAGTGTTCGAGTGTTTCGGCTCGAACGCGCTCGGCGACCGGAAGCGCGCCGGCCTGCTGCTGGAGGTGCGCGCCCGAGCTGGCGAGACAGCCGGCTGGACGCGCTGCCCGCTGGCCAGTCTGCTGGGCGACTTGGGGGCCCAACAAGTGGCCGGCCGGAGCTCGCAGCAGCAGCAACAGGCGCCCAACTGGTGGTGGCGCGCACCCGCCGACTCGCAGCCGGCCGGCGACGAGGCCGAGCTGGAGCCCCAAGGACTGTCTGCGGGCCAGCTGGACGCAAGCCATTCGGCGCTTATCGTCGAGGGCGAGCCCGTCGAGCTGGTCTGTCCTTCCGGCGGGCCCGCCGACCAGCAAGCCGAGCGGGCGGCCCAAGACGAGCTCGCGCGCGACAAAAGCGCCCACTCTACACCTGCCGCGCTCAAGGTCGACTGGCTCAAGTGGGAAGGTAAGTCCTCTGTCTTCCGGTCGCCTGCCGCCTTCCGGTGTGCTTGCGGCCGCAGACAGTCCTCCGCCAGAGACAGTCTTCGGCTGAGAGTCTTGGCACAGCTGCCCTACACTCACACGCTTTTCCATGCAAGCGTTCCAGCACTAATCGTCCCCGGCGACTGTCCTTCTCAAACTCCCAAACTCACCAAACCAAACCCAATCCAACGCAGCCCCAAAACCGGAAGACGCCCCCTCCAGGCTGAGGGCCAGCGCGCTTAGCCAGCAGCAGACGAGCTCTAAGCTCGAGCAGCCGGGCGGCTTGCTGGGCCGGCTGGCTTTCAATCAATTGTTCGGCGGCGACTCGCGTTTCGTGATAAATGGTTCCAGCTTGCAGATCAGGTCGCCGAGTGGGCGCCACGACGAGCGGGCGCTGTACGTGTGCCTCCGCTGGCCAGTTGAGGCCGCCCTCGCACACAAGCCTTCGTCTTCTGGCGAGCTGACCAGTGGCCAGCAGCAGCAGCAGCAGCAGCAGCTAGCGAGCAGCGCCAACAGACTGAGACCAGCGGCCAGCTCCAGCCAGCTCCAGGCGAGCTCGCAAGCAAGGCCGCCTCCATCGGACGCGCTCCATCAATCATCATTGGCAACGATACAGCAACAAAGCAGGGCCTTGCTCGCTCTTGGCGCCGCCTGTCTGGACGCGCTGCTCGCCTCCGTGGGAGCGCCAAGCTCGGCCGGCGAGCCGGAACAAGCGCGCCTAACAAATGGACTGGCCAGTGGGCGCGTTAGCGTGTCATCGATCAGCATTAGGATTGCTGGTAAGTGGAAGGCGTGTGGGCAAACTGGGCAAAGCAGGAGGACAGACTGTGTGCAGTGGGCGCATATGTGCACGCCGCACACAGTCTCTGGCTTGTGCACCATAGCTTGTGCACCACACACAGTCTCTCCTTCTCCCCTGTCTTGCCCATCATCTTGGCGCGTCTCTCTCTCTCTCAATTTCTTCGCTCGGCGCCACAAAGACCACTGGCCAGCCAATACGACTCAATCAAACGTTCATGCAAGAGGAGGGCGCCCAAATGGGGCCCATTTGCGGCCGACAAGCCGAACTGGATGAAACGAATGACTTGGCACGAATCTTTTCCTCCCAAGACAAACAGCGAGCTAGCAAGAAGCCCCCAAGACCGCCTTCCGGGGCGCCTTTTAATTGGAATCTTGGCGCCGTGCTACTCGAGCAAAATGGGCTGCCTTGTGAACGCCGCACGAGGTCCCTCATTAGACCATGGGCGTGGGTGTTCAGAGAGCTCGCTGTTCAAAGCTCGCTGCTTCGAAGTGGAGCCAGAGGCGCCCCCAAATGCATTCGGGGGCGCCTCTGTGTGTGTTTACAATCCACTGGCTCATGACTAATAGCCTGCCGCTGGCTGCGAATGGCGCCCAATCTATTCAAATGTGTCCACTTGGGGCGACAATTCCAATCGATCAGCAACACCCTCGGCCCGCATTTTACTCTCTGCACCCACTCGGCCAACTGGCGCCGCCCAACTGCTGCCCAAGCATGCGGGCGGCCCAATTTGGGATGCGGAATGGGCGCCAAAGAGCAGCGGGCGGCCCAGAGCCGAAATGAGAATGAGGGTTCCGCTCGTGAGTTTGTGTCTGGCGCTGGGCCAATTCTTGCTCAAGAAGAGCTCTTGCAACTCTTGCCGAGATCTCAAGCTCTCGCCAAGACCACGCAGCTCTTGCCAAGACCATGCAGCTTCTGGCTAGACCTTGTAGCTCGCCGGCCGCAGACTGTCTCTCGACTGGGGCGCCCTGTCGGCTCGAGCGGGTCGCTTGGGCGCCGCCGGAAGTGGCTGCTGCCTGGAGGCTGGCTGCTCGCTGGGCCGCCAAAAAGCCAGTTAATGCGCGCCAGAAGACTGTGTGCGGCCCAAGACTGGCTGCTAGCTGCTGCCTGTTGGCGCCCACTTTGCCGAGGAGAAGGGCAGCCCTTTTCGTGGCACGAATTTTAAGTGGAGCCCATTCATTTAAGGCAAGGAAGCGGCGCGCATTTGGCCGCCTTGGCTGCGCATTTGGCCACCCAAAGCGGCCCCCCAACAACAACAACAACAACCTCCAACGGCCACACGCTCGCCAGGCGCCACTCCAGCGGACGCGCAAACAGCGCCCGCCGGCCCCAGTTGCTGGCCGCTCGCTCGCTCCGGCGGCCCGCCACTTCCGGCCCGAGTGCGTGCGTCTCTCTCTCTCTGTGTGCGAGTTTGTGTTGGGGGTCCAAGTGCGCAATTTAGCCGCCGGCTCGTCAAGTCGACGAGTGTTGTTGTGTTGGCCTGTTGTGTTGCTGCGGCTTGCCCATCGGGCGCTTTGTACTTGCTCTCGCCGAGCGGCCGCTAACTAGCTCCAATGAATTGCGAGCCGCTGGGAGAAAAGTCAAGCGACGTCCAGCCATCAAGTTTCCGATTTTCCAATATACAACGCCCGCTCGCTTGCTCATATCGGCGCCCTTCCATTGTGTGCCGGCCGCTCGGCTGCGAGCTCGGCTGCGAGCTTGCCAAACTAGAAGCCGAGCTAGAAGGCAAGCTAGACGGTGAGCTAGAAGGCGAGCTTGCCGGGCGCCTCAATTAAGCGCTGGCTGGTCTGCGCGCGGCCGCCCACCGCTGGCAAGACGCCGGCGAGCCAGCAAGCCGCCAGCAAGCCGCCCAGGAGCTCAGCCGCTCGCCTTTGGCTGCCGCTCCTTAGGGCCAACGGCCCCAAGCTCGCCCACCGAGAAACACCCTTTTCATGCTCTAATGAATAAGGCGCCTTTTAGGCGGCCAAAGTGGTGGGCCGCCTAAGGTCCGGCTCGTGCGGCGTGCAGCTGCCGCGCGCCGCCACGCTTCCGGCCGGTGATGGCGAGCCAGCGGCCTCTTGGCGCCGTTGTAAAACCATAATGATGATTCCTCGGGCTTGGCGAGCTCTGGCTCTCGGCGAGCTCGCCGCGTCTGGCTGGCGAGCTAACTCGAAAGCTCGCGAGCCAAAGCTCGCCCAGAATGGCCGCCCGGAAGGCGCCCAGCGGCCCTCTGGCTCTGGGGCGTCTCGTGAGGGATCTTCAGCCAGTGAGCGCGCTGGCCAACTCTGCAGGCGGCCCGCAGACAGTCTGCCGCGCGCGAGAGAGACGCCCACCAGCCCAGCAGCCCGCAGACAGTCTGCAGTGGCGTCTGGCTGGAGAGGCGGCCGCTTCTTGCCAGCCAGGCGGCCGGGAAACTTGTTAAATGAACTAAAAAATCTTTTCCGCCCTCGCGGTTCGCGGGCCGCCTTCTCGCGCGCGCTGCCTGGCGAGCTGCTCAATTTAAAACATTCGCCCGGCGGCCTCGAAACGCCCGCCGGCTCCTCCTCTTCCGGCGCCGAGCTCAAGGCGGCGGCCAATCCTCGCCCATCCTAAGGCGCCGCCCAGCTCGCCGCCGAGCTCGCCGCGAACACGAGGCCCATTCGCAATTGAGACGCTGCAGCTCGGCGGTCTAGCTGCGGCGCCGACGGCCAATCAGCGGCGCCTAATCCACCCCCTGCCTGTCCACGTGCAGCGCTCACACTCGAGCTCACACGCCGCTCTCTCTCTCTGTCTGTGCTTGTCTGCAACTCCAATGGGCTCCAGTCGCCTCCAGTCGCCTCCAATCGTCTCCAGTTGCCTCCAGCTGCTTCCAGTGGGCTCCAGTTTGGCCTAGTTGGCCGCCCACAACAAGCAGCCCAACGAGCAGCCCACACGGAAGCCCAAAAGGCCGACAAACTAACGAAAATGAAATCATTCACTCGTTCTTCCTACTCCAATGAACTGGCGCCCCCACTCGCTCTCTGGAAATCTCTCCAACTGGTCGGCCCACTCGCGGCGCGCCCACTCGACGCCGCAACAAATTGATCATGATCGACCGAACGGAAATGAAAACGAAACCCAAACGGAACCGGAACTTGGACGCGGCGCAAATGGAAATGGAAATGGGCGCTGACGGAAACTTGGGCCGCTTCTTGTGGGTGCGAAATGGGCACCTTGCGCGCCGACAATTTGCCCAAACAATGTCGATGGAACAACGCAGCCAAGCCCAAGATCGACCCCTTCGAGTTCAGTCGCAATTTGGAGGAGGGAATGCGGGCGGTGGCAGTCTGCGCTGTGGTTTCGGGCCAGTCGCCGGTGGAAATCATGTGAGTAAACTTGCTGCAAATTAAGACAAATGTCACAAATAGTGGCAATCATCACAATAGAAATAAAGTGATGATTATCGTTATCGCAGAAAGAGAAGAATCATTATCACTCAATCATCGAGGACACTTGTTAATCCAATCTTTTCCAATTCTCCCTTTTGCTCAGGTGGTTCAAGGACGGCGAGCTGCTGCTCGAACAGGACGACACGAACATCGACCAGTCGAACGCCTTCAGCTCGACGCTAATCTTCCACAAAATCCGCCAACTCCACTCGGGCCTCTACACCTGGTGAGTTTCTGCTTCCTCTTTTGCAAGATGCAGTGATGCCTCAACATCAGCTAGACCAAGCTCAAACTGATACAAACTGCAATTGTTTGTCAATTGTTTGACAATTAAACATTGAGAATCCTCGTGATGAACTCGCTGCGCCGGAAGTGAGCAGGCCGCACTTCCGGCCTCGAATTCGGGCCTCAAATTTGAGGTCGAATTCGAGTCAAATGACTCGAATGTGCTGCCGCAGAGTAGCCCTAAGAGATGCTTGAAGAATCCAAACAAACACTGACCCTGAAATGGAACTGTTCATCTTTCTCAATCACTTGGCGTCCCCAATCGATCGATCGATCAATCGAATGGGCAACACTCGATAAATCAACAACCAATTTTGCGGGCCAACAATTTCATGGTGACACGAATGACAAACAACACGCTCGCGCAGTGTGGCCGCCAACTCGCTCGCTGCCGCCGAGCACACTTCGCGCCTCCTCGTCAACGTGGCCCCATACTTCCTCGAGCCCCCACGCAGCCAACGAGTTTACCTCAACTCGGACGTGCTGGTCAACTGTCGGGCCGCCGGACAGCCAAGGTGAGTGTCTGGCTGGGAGCTTAGGTGCGGCGCGAAAGGGGCGAGTTGAAGAACTTCTCGCCCTTCTCTCTAGCTCATCTCAAGCTTAGGTAGCCAAAAACTGAACTAGCAATAATGAAATATGAACAATAACTCACTCCAACCTCCCACTTCAACCTTCACTTCCGGCGCCAAAACGACGCCAAAACAACGCCAAACAACGCCAAAATGACGCCTAAACGACGCCCAATCGACGCCAAACTCCAGCCCGCAGATCAGGTGGCGCAAACTGGTGCCCGTGACCACTTCCGGCGGCCAGAGCGGCGCCAGGCAGGTGGCGCCGGCTGGTGGAGGCAACGGACAGTTGCTGGGCGACTTCGAGTTGTCCTCGGCGGCGGGCCAGCAGGTGGCGCCCTCCGTCCAGCTGGCCCCAAGCTCAGGACAGCGCGACAAGATCTTAGCTCAACAGCAGCAGCAGCAGCAGCAGCAGTGGGAGTTCCGGGTGATTGCCTCAAACTCGCACATCCAAATCCTCGAAAATGGCTCCATGCTCATCAAGGACGTCGACCTGGCCGACGCCTCACGCTACTCCTGCCAGGCGAGCAACGGAATCAACCCCAGTCTCAGCGAAGTGATCGAGCTCACAGTGCTCAGTAAGTGTCCCAATCTCTGTCTTCGCCTTTTTTGTGCCAATTTTTGCCCAATTTTGAGCCAAAATTGGGCTCAAAATTGGCTAGACTCTCGGCCGGAAGTGCTGGCTCTTGTTCGCCGGCCGAACGACTTCCTTTTGAGCAACTTCCAGCGAACTGCACCGGCCCCAAACCGGAACACTTGAGCGCAAACCAACGCCACAAATGGGGGCCCAATTTTAAATTTTTTGAATTTAAATTCTAAAACTGAAAAACTCTCACACACAACTGTGTAAAACTCCGACAATTAGGTCCGGCCCAGTTTGACGTCAACTACGAGACCATAAGCGTGAAGCAGGACGCCACCATCAAGATGAACTGCGCGCCGCGCGGCGACCAGCCCATCCAGATCCGCTGGTTCAAGGAGGGCCTCCTGCTGGCGCCCTCATCTCAGTCTAGCGCCAACTTTGCCTCAAGCGAGACTGCCTCCTTGGCCGCCTCCTCGAGCACCTCCTCAGGCGCCGCACACACTCCTCCGTCTCACGCGGCCCCTTCCGCTTCCGGCGAGCCCGGCCGCAGCTCTCAAGGCGCCAAGTACAGCCAACTAGTCCAGCTGGCCGGCCCTTCCGCCCTCTTGAACGGCTCCTCGTCCACGGCAAGCTCGCCATTGCGCCACCAGCACGACCTGGTGCTCGTGGCGCCCGCCTCAATTGGTCTGGCCAGCTCGCCCACTTTGTCCCCCGGCCAGCGAGCGGCCCCCCTCGGCGCCAACCAGGAACAGTCCTCGGGCTCAAGCTCAACCGGAAGCCTAGGTGGAGCGGGAAGCTCGACCGGAAGCGCCGAGGGCAGTCTGCCGGCGTGGTGGGGGGCCGCCACGCCCGGCGAGGCGTCCAGCTCGCTGGGCGTGGCCTCGAGCGAGCTGACGGTGAGACAGGCCGAGCGGGCCGACTCGGGCGCGTACGTGTGCGTGGCGCGCAACAACTTCGGCCAGGACAAGCTCACCTACCGCCTCATTGTGCAAGGGGTGCCTGACGCGCCAGCCAGTCTGCGTGTGGCCAGCGTGCAGGCCACCAGCGTCCAGCTGCTCTGGTGGAGCCCCTTCGACGGAAACCTGCCCATCACCCACTACCTGCTCGAGCACCGGCGGCTGCAGGCGGGGCCGGCGGGCGAGCTGAGCCCCGCCGGCGCCGACTGGGTGCGCACCCTCGTCGAGCCGGCCGGGGGAGCCGCCGGAAGTGCCGGGCAGCAGGTGGCCGGCGCCGAACCTAAGGGGCGCCCGCAGCAAGGCCCGGCGGCCGCCCAGGAGCAGCCGCAGCCGCAGCAGCGCCAGCAACAGGCCACCCTCGGCCGGCTGACTGCGCGCAGCTCGTACCAGGTGCGCGTGGCCGCCGCCAACGCCATGGGCCAGGGCGCCTGGTCGCCCCTCCAGCTGGTCACCACGGCCGAGGAGGCGCCCCAGACGCGCGTCCAGGATCTGCGCGCGCAGCCCGTCCCCTCGTCGGCGCTCAAGCTCGTGTGGCGGGCGCCTCTCAGCGGCCTCAACGACCAGCAGGCGCCCGTGCGCGGCTTCCACATCTCCCACCGGCCGGCCGTGGCCACTTCCGGCGCCCCAAGAGTAAACCCGGAAGTGGGCCCGCAAGCTCAGGAAGCTCAGGAGGCGCAGGAGGCGGGCTGGCTGGTTGCCGGCTCGCTGGGCGCGGCCAACCTGAGCAGCGTGGCGCCCACCACCAGCGGCGAGGAGGCGACGCAGCAGCGCCCCAGAGGCCAGGTGGCCACCTACGAGTGGCTCGTGCAGGGCTTGAGGCGCAACTCGAACTACGAGCTCCGCGTGCAGCCCTTCAACGCGGCCGGCGTGGGTCCGGCCGCGCTCGCGCTCGGCCAGACGCTGCGCTTCGACCGGCCCTCGAGGCCCACCCTGCGCCTGGTGGCCGCCCGGCGCCAGTCGCTCGAACTGCGCTGGTCGCTCGCCGCCCGAGGACACCCTCTGGACGCTCTTGGTCGCCTCTCAGGCTCTCCCGGCGCCTCGTCCGCCTCTTCCGCCGCCACTTCCGGCCAGGGGCTTCGAGAGGCGCCCCAAAATGCTCCCCAAATGGCGCCCTCGACAGGAAGTGGAGGCGGCGAGCTGGCAAGTGCCGGTGATAAGGAGCAGCTGGAGGCGCCGCTGATGGGCTTTTCGTTGTTCTACAAGTGCGAGTTTGACGACTGGCGCGAGCTCCAGCTGGGCCTAGTGTTCCAGCACTCCATTGAGGGTTTGCGCTGCGGAAACAAGTACCAGATCTACCTGAGCGCCTTCAACCAGGTGGGCCGCTCGGAGCCCTCAGATGTGCTGAACGTGCGCACGGAAGGAAGCGCCCCAGTGGCACCTAAGGGCGCCCACTTCTTCGCCGCGATCAACAGCACCGAGGTGGTGCTCGAGCTGGCCGCCTGGCACTCGGGCGGCTGTCCCATCTCAAGCTTCATGATCCAGTTCAAGCGGCTGCACGAGCACAACTGGTTCATCCTCTCCGAACAGACGCAGCCCTTCGTCCAGCTCGACCGAGTCACCCTCCCAGACCTAAGCCCCGCGAGCCACTACCGTCTGCTCGTGAGCGCCCTCAACGAGGCCGGCCGCACCGACGCCGAGTACACCTTCGCCACGCTCACCCCAGACGGGCAGCAGCTGGAGCTTCCGGTGGGCGCCGGCGAGCTCGCCGAGCTGCCCTCAGACGCCCAGGCCGAGCTCGGCCCAGTGGCCCTGAGCTCGCTGCTGGGCCGCCTGGCCAACTGGCTCGGCCTCGTCCCCTCGGGCTCCTCCCACGCAACGAGCTCGCCGCGCGCCCACTCTTCCTCCTCATCAGCAGGCGCCCAGACCGCCGCCTCAGACGCCCAGCGCGCCCCCACCCTAAGCGCCAACTCGCACACGCGCGAGCTGGCCAGCCTGCAAAGCCGCGAACACGCCCACCTGCTGCTCCCGCTCAGCTGCGCCTTGTTGCTGTTGCTCGTGCTCCTCCTCGCCAGCTACCTCTACTCGCACAACAAGACGCTCGGCCGGCCGCCTCTCCAGACGCCAAGCCCGCCCGCAAACGGCCACAAGCACCACTCGCTCGACGCGCAGCACCAGCACCAAGCGCAGCTCGTCCACGCGGCCCACACGGCCGCCGGAAGTGGCGCCTGCGCCACGAACAGTCTGCTGGCGGGCCAGCTGCAGCTGATGGAGCGAAGGGCGAGCGTGGGCGCCCTAAGTGGTGGGCTGCAGACAGTGGGCGCCAGTGCGTGCAACGCCACGCTGGGCCGCGAGCTAAGCTCAGCCCGCATGGACCAGCAGCAGCAGCAGCAGCTGGCCCAGCGCTCGCTCGCCTCCTACATGCTCGACTCGATCCTCATGGAGCCCACCGGAAACAGCAACCAGCAGCAACAGCAACAGCAACAGTCTCAAGTGGCCCAACATCAAACGCAAACGTTCCACAGG
>Ga0058701_10000083_pt1 | contig 73519 bp, 60 predicted proteins | sample AgamicOrMae_FD_97039 | JGI IMG/M metagenome (GOLD analysis project Ga0058701, IMG submission 97039) | Agave microbial communities from Guanajuato, Mexico - Or.Ma.e | ecosystem: Host-associated > Plants > Phyllosphere > Phylloplane/Leaf | place: Guanajuato, Mexico | collected 2012-06-04
AGACCCTCGGCGGCCATCTCCTCGGGCCTGATCTGCACGTACTCCTCGCTGGCCATTGCCGAGTCGCCGGTGGCCGCGTCGCCCTGTTTCTTGTCTGCGATCGCCTGCGCGACCATTGTCTTTGGCTGGGCAGCCACCTTGTGCTGCTGCTGCTGCTCGCCTCTTGCGCTGCTCGGGGCCGCTTGTGCTGTGGCAAGCTTGTCGCTTCTTTTGGATAGTTTGCTCTCCGTCTGCTTCTTTGGGCTGGCCGCCTTGGTGGCCTCTTGATGTGAGTAGGCGACGCATAGTGCAAGCGCCATCAGGGCACCAAAGAGTGCCCACCGCTCCATGTGGGTCCTCATTTTAGTTTTTTTTAATCTTCTCCTTCCGGCTAAGCTCTGAGGCTCGCTGGAAATGTTGACACTAGTCACAACTAGCCTTCTTTCTCGTTGGGCCCGTTTCCTGTTCCCCTCTTTGAGAGTAGTAGTTGTAAAAGATCTTCAAATCACTTCGATCCTCAAAATGGCACCTCTTCTGTCTTGGCAACAAGCTGCGAGCTTGGCGGCACTTCTATCTTGCACTTTGGCAATTCTATCTTGCCTATCAAATGAATTGGAAGCCAATAAAATGTGTGAGCCGCTTGGGAGTGAGCCGCTTTCTTTGCGCGTCCACTTTTCGATACTTTGGGCTCTCTTTCTCCTCCGCTAACTGTCTCTCTCTCAACTTCCACTTCTGCTTCTGCTGCTCCTTCACCAACTGACCAAAAGTCTCCGCCGGCGCCAAGCATCAACAACGACAACCACCAGCACAAGACGAACGACAAGCACACTTTATTGACTGCTCCCCTCAACTAATGCAGGCCGATAATTAGACTGAACGAACAACTTTGTGTCTCTCTCAGACAACTCGGACAAACTCCTTTCCCTCGTCCTGCAGCTTCCTCGTGTGGGCTGGCTGTCCAGCCGAGCAGCTTGCCAAAGTGAGCGCCGACTGCTCACTTTGCCTCCGCAAAGGAAGGCGGCCCGCGAACTCTCGCAAATTGAATGCTATCACTTAGGCTTAGCTCCTTGGTGGCGTTTTTGCCTCTCCAATCTTGGCTCTTTGCTCTCCACTAACTGCCCATTGCTTCTACTACCAACTGCTCAATGGCAGCAAGCTGATTTTCCCCTTAGAGTGCATCTCGGGAGCTCCATAACGAGTTTAATAGATAAAGTTCAGCAGACGCGCTCGCTCAAAGTTCGCCCCTCCAGCTAGCTGGCCAGCCAGCTCGCTCACTCACCAAGCCAAGCCAGCCGGACCACTCTGGCCGTGCGTTGGCAAGCTCGCGCCGCCAAGCTCGCCGGCGGCCGCCCAGGACGAGTGGCCAGTGCAAAGCGAGTGGTGGACAGTGTGAGCCTGTTGGTTGAGTGCGTGCGCATGGGCTCAGTGCGGCGCTGCAAGTGGGCGCCCAAAGTGGACGCCAGCCCAGAGCTGTGGGAGAAAGTTGCAGCGAAAGTTGCAGCTCTCGAGATGACCAACGCCGCTCGGCCGGCGCTCTCTTGCCGCCCGCCCTCCGCTCGACTTGGCAAGCTAGCTGGCTAGCCGGCCGCCTTGGAGGCGCCTTACTGGAGGCGCAATAAAATAATTGGCCACTCGGCTGGCTGGACTGGCGGCTGGCCCGTGGCGCTGCTGGCCCGCAGGCTCGCCGAGGAGCCACAGTCGCACCTCTGCGGCAACTTTGGGCCAGTCTCCTCCTGCAACTGGAGCTGAAACTGGAACCTGAGCTTGATTGGAAGCTGAAACCTTAGATGAAACTGGAACTGGAACCTTAGACGAAACTGGAACTGAAACTGGTCCCAAGCGAGACCGTTTCAGACCAGCAGAAGAGCACAGGCCGCTGACCCGAAGGGCTGCAAATTTATTCTCGGCCACTGTGTGCAATGCAAACTGCCCTCCGCAGCTAGTCCTCTGCATCTGTGTGCCTCCCAATCGGGCGCCGATAATCGTGTGTATCAGCTTGATTGCGATTGCTGCCCGTCCGCAACAGAGTCTTGCTTGTGCAAACACCAGTCTCCTCCAGCCGAAGGAGGAAGATGCGCATTTGTTGCCCATTTTGGCGCCCTGCTCCTCGACGCGGCCGGCAACAAGTGTTCCTAAGAGTGGCCCTGCTCACTTGTTGCATGCACGCCGCTCTCTCTCGGCTCGCCGTTGCGCCGCCACTCACAGTGACTCGCCGTTAACGAGCTAGCTCGCCGTCGAATGGGCGTCGAATCTTGGATTGGATTCAACGAAACTCTTGCCCAACTCGCTGGACACTCTTCCTTTGGACACTCTTCCTTTGGACACTCTTCCTTTGGACACTCTGGCCCGTTACAGTTTGCGCTAATTTGCAAGCGTGGACCCAATCGGGCCGCTAGACGCCGGCAGTGATACGCTCGTCTGCATGCCGACGCGCCGATGCCGAAAGTGATCCCCGTCTGTCGCCCGGGGGCTCCCAAGGCAAAGACGGAGCGCCAGACTCCTTCTTGGGTGTTCCAGTGGGGCGGAAAATGGACATGGAAATGGAAAGGCCAGACTGGCGCCCGGCGACACACAGTGATCCGGCGAGCGGCCGCTCTTGACACGCTGCTCTAAGCCGCGCCAAAGACTGCCCAGCGGGAAGTCGAGCGAGCTCGCTCGACTTCCAGACAGCTCGTCTGGCGCGTCTTGGCGAAAAGATAACTCTCGCTCGGCGCGTCTTGGCAGAAAGATAACTCTCTCACTGGGCGCGCCCATTCGCAGCCCGCCGAGAGCCGCTCGTTAGCTCGTCAACGCTCGGGGCTAATTGATTGCGGCCAGCCCAGTCTCAGTCTTCGTCTGCCGCCTCCTCAGGCCCGCAAATGGCCCGGTCCGCAAGAAGAGGTGCGCCGCATTTGGGCTTCACCAGTGAGTGTCCATTTTCCGCCTCCAAGCGGCTTCTCTCACCACTTCCTCAGGTCGCATTTTCCTCGAATTTGGAGTCAAATTTCACCTAAATCGAACATAGGCCAACCGAAAAGGCCGCTCCAAAGACAGTCTGCAAAGACAGTCTGCGCCTCGCTTCCTGTTTGACTGGAAAAGCTTCAGCTTAGCTTTGCCGGTCTCTCGCCAACCAGAAGCAGTCCTCGGCCGGCTTCTGGTTTCCTCTCTTGCTGTCTCAATCTGGCGCAACTCTTTCGGACCGAGGCAGCCTGTTGGAAGGCGCCAGACTAGCTCTAGCAACTGAATGGGCGCATCATCCTTGCAGTTGCGGACCATCAACACTGGCCAGCCACTTGCCTCGGCCTTTGCTTTGTCCACTCATTTGCTGGTCCGCCTCAATGGGAGCTGAGCTCCCACGTGATTTGCTCAAAGCGCCACAACTTGGCCAGTTTGGCGCAATTTCGGACAGCTTAGGTGCGCCGGCGAGCAAAGTGGTCTTCTCTCCAGAGCTTCCAGTTGTCTCTTGGTCTTCTCTTGTCTCTTGGGCGGGCAAGTCAGACACAAGAGGCAACTAGGAGCATCTTGGCGCCGTCCACTGGCCACCAGCGACAATTGGGCTGCGGTTTGCTTGGGCGATGTCAAAGAAATGGCAGAAATTTGCCCAAGCAAATTCAGAGCCGCAACTCGTTCCATTAGCACTGCCCCTCGGCCACTGTGGCTCGTCTGAGCCTGTTGCCAGCTCGTCGCCAGTTTTGAATTATGCATCTGACGTCACTAAGCTCCGCCAGGCCACCCCACTTGTGTGCGCTCGCCCAACTGCCTCTCGTCTAAATATACATAAGACCTAAGCAAACACAGACTCTCTCTCTCTCGCTCTCACTAAGTCCAGATAAATATGGGGATATATATATTTATACACACACACGAACACAGGTCTCTATGTCATCCAGTCCAGTGGCTCGAGTCTCTCTTGGTCCGAGTCTTTCGGTTCGGTGAAACTCTCTCAACTTTTTAAACTTTCTCAATTTTGGACTCTCGCCGCCCGCTGACCATCTCTCGCTGTCCAGCGCCACAGGTGAACCCAAGCTCTGGCTCATTTTATAACTTTTCCAACTCGCAAGCAGTGCATTTTTACCCCCCTCGACACGCCCCCTTTTCGCCACTTACCAATGCCTCTTTGAGACTGTGGGCAAAAATTGGCCAGATTAACGATGCCAACAAGAAGGAGCGAGATTCCATATTGATTAGCTTTTTCGAGAGAGACTGTCTCGGAGGAGGAATTGCAAGGAATTGCAAACTGGCCAATGATTGAGTGAGAGAGAGTGTCTTGAGTGAGAGAGACACTTCTCCTTCTCTCTTGAAACTGTCGCTTAGTGGCTTTAAAGTGAGTGAAATGCATCCAATGTCCAGCAGTGGTGGAGATTGATGGAGAGAAAGTGGCCAAGAGTGAACGAACTCCAAGAGTGAACAAACACTTGACGACCCTTAGAGTTGACGAACGTTCTCTCGTGTCCATCATTTGGACACAAACCAATTCGGAGCTCGTTTGGCGACTTTCAAGCCAAACTTCAAGCTGACCAAAGATGGAACACACACTGGGAGACAGTTGTTGATGAGCAGCGATCATCTTTGTTAGCCCTTGACTGCCGGCCTGAATGGGCTGCCAAGTTGAGCGTGGGCGTTCACTCGAGCCTCAAGGGTTGCGCGAGAGAGTCTCTCACGCTTTATCCAAAAATATAATTTCCATTTTGAGGCCCTTTCATGTCTGGTTTATTTTTAGGCAAACAAATCGTGTCTGCATCCTGTGCTCTGGATGCTGCAAAATGATGAGCCAAGCAGGTCTTCTCGATGGCTGCTTAGTGATCACTGTCTCTAGTCAATTTGAATCAATTGCAATCAATATCTACACTCGTTGCTCTGCTTCTTCAACCATCTTTCTCCGAAAATGTCGCCCAAGAGATTTGGCCAGAAACTAGCTCAGGCCCTAAGCGTGGGCCTGCTCGTGGTAGTTTGCTTTGCGGCAACCAAATGCAGCTGCACTATGGCGGTGCCGGCCGAGGTCCACAGAGAGGTGGCAACTCTCTTGAGGAGCAATTGCGAAAACGGCGCCTACAAGCAAGTGATGCAGCCTCACGAGCTTAGGATGGTCTACTCATCAATTATTGACCTATTCTCCGATAAGATACCCTTGCGCAATCATCTGAAGAGTGTCCTGCACGAGTTCGAATTAGAGACGAGCAAAAAAGCAGAGCCAGCAGTTGTGGGTAAAAAAGGAGTCAGGCAACAAATGGAACTTGTGAGAGATTATAATCGATCATTGAAGAAAGCGTACGCGAAGCACTCAAACATTGTCTGCGGAATGTACAAGGTGATGGCGGATGTCTACAATGCTTATAATGGGCAAATTGAAAGCTGATAACTTCAGCTTGTTGCACCAATTGCACGTCTTGAGAGGCCGGTGGACCAGGAGAAGCAATTCTGGGCGGCAATTCTGAACGGCTCTGCCGACGGCACCAAAGGATTGCTTGAGTGTGGAGAGAGTTTTGGAAAGATGAAATAAAAAACAAATTAGATGGCCGGCGCTTTTCGGCCGAAAAATGGGTTAAAAAGTGGGAAAGATGCAACAGTTTATGAATGGGCAGTTTGAATGGCACGCGAGCCAGCCCGTTGGGCTGCGAGTGGCACGCGCCTTTGATGAGCAAACACCGAGCGAGCTCATCTCGAGGAGCTTGGTCAATTTTTTATCCTTTGCCTCCCGGTTTCCTTTTCGGCTCTTGGCTCTTTGGGCAGCTCGAGTGGTGCCGCGGGCTCGCTCAGACACCCACAAGGAGGATGAAGATGATGTTGATTGCCTGGCAGGAGTGTGCTGAAAAGGGCCACCGCCAAAAGGGATACACTGGCTGCTCGTTTTCACCAACGCCCTGGGCAAAGGGCCACTTCACACGCTGACACAAAACACAACACTTTGGCCATTTGGTCTTCCCTCTTCGCGCCAAACTGCCGACTCGGCCAGCCAAAACAACTACAAAAGCACAACAACAACAACAACAACAAACAACAGCAAATAACCGTCCGCTGGGCAACACAGACCGGCTGCACTGAGGAGCGACCACCTGTGTGTAGCGCCACGCTCGTGCCGCCCAAATGACAGACGCCGCTAATGAGTCTAATGGACCTTATCTAAGACAAAGCGGCGAGCTTGATGGAGGAGCCAAGCGAAGGCGGAAGTGGACCGGCAGTTAAGGCGGCGCGCAGGCTACACATTTGCCGCTCTCTCTCTTGCTTGGCGGGCTTGAGTTTGTTGCGGAGAAGATTGTGCCCTTCTGGGCTGGTGTATAATTTCCTTCCACTTTGCTCGGGGGATGGAATTTTGCAATTTTGAAATCTAGAAGCTCGAATCATGAAGCCGAAAGTAGAGATTGCCCAATGGAAGGCGGAAAAATGCAACCGCCTTTGGTTGCTGCTGGAAACAGAAGCTTGGCCAGAAGGAAAAGAAGAAGAAGAAGAAGAAGAAGAGATGGTGGAGAAATGGAGGAGCAGATCCTCTTGCGGCATCGGACCTTTTCGGAGGTTGATGACTGCAAAGCTCAGCACTGCTAAGCAGCAACCACTAACCACCAAGCAAGCCAGCCTCAAACTTGTCCGATTGGGCGCGCTCATTTTTGTGCTCTCTCTCGGGCTCACGCTAATTGATTTTATCAAAATAACATCTCCCTTATCACACACAAACAGACACTCTCTCGCTCAAACTGACCATTAACGGTTCACTTTCCTAGCAGTTGGCCCGAAAACGAGACAAGGACAATGGGCCAAGTTCTCGACCAATAATTGCCTCTCTCTAACGAGAGCTGAGCGACGATAACACTCCCCCCTTGGCATTTGTTGGACTATTCGTTCGGATGGAAACTTTGCTAACTTGCATGCGGGGCTGATCGATCGTTTTGGTTGCATAATCAGATCCGGAAAAGGGGAAAACTAATACAAAACAGCTACGTTAGAGATAGTCGCTGGCCTGACGATAGTGAGAGTGGTATCTTTCTCAGTCTGTGTCTCTCTCAGTCATGCTTTCCTCTTCCCGCACAAAATCTCTGCCCACTGATAGGCTAGATAGTCTGCAGTATGGACACAAAATGCAGCCTCCAAATCCACCGGCCACTTAGGCCCACTCTTCGCTGACCCTCACAACAAGTTCCCACTTCTCAATTATTCGTTTGCGCTTGAATTTATTGAAAATGTGAAACTTTCCGCGTCCAGAAACTTGCATCCGGCCAGCTGCAACAGTGAGCGCCGTTTCCCGGCAACAAGTGGATGCACTTTCATCGACACTTTGGACACGGCAATTTTCTTCCTCTGCTGTACCCTATGAACTGATTTGAACGAATGCCGAGCAGGATGACCATCCCAAATGGTCCCAGTCACGACCAGTTCGGCTTGTTTGCTCGGCTAATGTTTAGAAATTCAAATTCAGTTCGAGCGTCGGGCGAGGGTCTTGCGCTGTTTCGAGGGTAAAAATGCTAAAGTTTTGGACAACATTCATGAGTTGTTATCCAAATGATGACAACATTGATACATTCTGGATGCTGCTCCCCAGTGAGTTTGCGATTTTTTTCCCTTTCTGGGATCTCCCCATTTACATCTTGAGAGAAGTGATGTCTCATATTGAGTCAATTTTGCAACTTTTGCTCGCTAGCGCACAACTACATAGAGTCCCCTTTCATGCTAGTCTGTGTTTGCTTTCAATTGAGCCAGATGGCCCGCAAACAATCTATCGGCCTGGAAGCTGTGTGCTTGACCAGTGTAAACGATTCATTAACCTCTCTCAGTGGATGACATTCTCAGCGAAATGGAAGGAAGAAGATTATGCAGGTGCTATTAGATGATATCATGACAGAAGTGCAGATTTCTGACTTCAAGCTGTTTCAAGGCTCTCTAGAAATCAGCTTAATCGGCTAATGATGCACTCAAGTGGGCACGGCAATAGATTATTTGAAGATAATCTCACCCTTTAGATATCGGTCGGCTTGACCCTCGAGCAGCTCTTCGAACAAATGAGTATCTAGGTTTCGAGTCATCGTTTTCCAAGTTTCGACCATCGCGAATTGGCGGATAAATCTCGAGGGAAATGCTAGATTTGTCCAAAGTGGAGCCATCTTTTCCATGACCTCACGTATCATTCTCCAGATGCTTCTTTTCAACGGTGAGAAGGGTCCAGAAAAGGGGACCCAGTGATGAAAGAGATTGTATATGCACGATTGGCGCTCCAGAAGCAGTATTGAATACACTGTGGAAAAAAAGCTTAATCAGAAGATAAAAAATGGAATATTTTCTCTCTCTCTTTTCTCCTTTCTATCTCTCCCACTTTATGCCCTCGAGATCGACACCGAATGGACCCTGATCTAGAAACTGGTAACTCATTAGAGAGTGTCACCAGCTTTGCTCAGACCAGGGTCAACGATCATAAGAGACCCGATCTAAGACAAGATGTCGAAATTGAAGACCACAAGTTGACTATTGAACAAGTGGTGAGCAAATATGAAACAAACTTGACAAAAGGCCTCAGCAAACATGCAGCGGCTGTGAAATTGGCCAAGTATGGTCACAATGTCTTAACTCCACCTAAACCCGTTAGTGAATTTTACAAATTTGCCAAGCATTTATTCAGCGGCTTCTCAAATCTCTTATGGGTGGGCACTATCCTTTGCATGGCGGCCTATGGAGTGAGCGGCCACATAGATCATCTGATATTGGGAGTAGTTTTGGCCCTGGTGGTCATTGTTACGGGTTTGTTCTCATACCATCAGGAGAGCAAGAGTTCGCGCATTATGGACTCGTTCAAGAAACTTGTGCCAGAGTATGCAACAGTGATAAGGGACGGCGAGAAGGATAGCATCGAGGCGGCCAATTTGGTTGTGGGCGATCTTATTGAGGTGAATTCTGGCGACAAAGTGCCGGCCGATATACGTATTGTAAATTGCACTCAGTTGCGTGTAGACAATAGCTCGTTGACTGGCGAGTCGGAACCGCAATCCCGATCTCCAAACAAGACCAGCGATAATCCATTGGAGACAAAAAATCTGGCCTTTTACTCATCCAATTGCATAGACGGCTCTGGCCAGGGAATTGTCATTGCAACAGGAGATCATACGGTGATGGGCCACATTGCCGGTCTAACTGCCCAATTGGAAACCAATGAAACGCCTATTGCTTTAGAGATTGAGCACTTCATTAAAATCATAACCATCACCTCCTGTAGTATTGGGGCCATTTTCTTCGTGCTAGCTCTGGCCAATGGTTACCATTGGCTGGATGCGCTAATATTTCTCATAGGTATCATCGTTGCCAATGTACCGGAGGGTTTGCTGGCCACGGTGACCGTCTGTCTCACTTTGACGGCCAAACGGATGGCCGAACGGCAATGTTTGGTGAAAAATTTGGAGGCAGTGGAAACGTTGGGCTCAACGTCGGTAATTTGTTCAGATAAAACAGGTACCCTGACCAAGAATACCATGACAGTATCGCATTGCTGGTATGACAACCACATGTTCAAATGCGAGGTGCACGACTCTAGGCGCGTACGTTTGCGCGACACTCGCTCCATTGCGTGGCACTGTCTCACTCGGGCGGCCAAGCTGTGTTCGCGTGCACGATTCCGGCCCGACCAGGCCAAGGTGCCCATAAGGCGCCGTCTTACCACTGGGGACGCCTCCGAGTCGGCGCTCCTAAAATGGCTGGAGAGCGAGTTTGGGATGGTGGTCGAGTATCGTGATCGGCAGAAAAAGGTGGCCGAGATTCCCTTCAATTCGACAGACAAATACTCCTGCGCCATCTACGACATCACCGAGCAACGGACCAAGGCGCACCAAGTGGCCGAGAAGATGAATGCCCTGGGCATAAACGAGCGCTCTGGTTCGAGCTCGTCACGAAGCACTCTGGGACCTGACTCCAAATTGGGCCTAACGGACCAGCAGCTGGCAGAGAAACAGGCCTCCAACTCGGAAAAGTCGCCCATGGGCCGTCGTCGCTTTGGCAGACGCGTCTTGAGACGCGGTCAAAACAAACCACCAGGCCCACCGGGAAAGGACGCCGGCCTGGCTCCGGCTGTGCCCCAGTCGTCCGCCTCGAGATCCTCCTCGACCAACCTGCAACAAGGCTCCAGCAGCGGCTCGCGGCTCCACCCTCACGGCGGGCGCCACCTGCGCTCCCACAGACAGTTCCACATGGGCGACGAGGTGCTCTACGCTGTGCCCCAGGAGCTGGATCGCATAGACGCAAACTGTCGCTACCTGCTGGTCATGAAGGGAGCTCCCGAGCGAGTGTTGGAACGGTGCAACAAGGTGCTCTGCTCGAACGAGGTGAAACCGCTCGACAGTCACATGCAGGAGTCCTTCCTGCGCGCCTACGAGTCAATGGGCGGTCTTGGCGAGCGAGTCATTGGCTTCGCCGACCTTCCTTTGCCGTTGGAAACTTTCAGCGACGAGCACATGCAGTTCAATGTGGATCAGCCCAATTTTCCCCTAAATGGTCTGCGCTTTTTGGGCCTAATCTCCATGATCGATCCGCCCAGAGCTTCCGTGCCCGATGCGGTGAGCCAGTGTCGCAATGCTGGCATACGCATCATCATGTCACGGGCGACCATCCAATCACGGCCCAGGCAATAGCCCGCTCGGTGGGCATCATAAGCGACTCCTCCGAAACGGTGCACGACATTTCCAGACGCACCGGAAGGGCCGTCGAGTCGGTTGACTCGAGAATGGCCCAGGCGGCCGTTGTGCATGGGAGCGAGCTTCGCGAGATGACCAGCCAACAATTGGACGAGCTGCTGGCCACCCATCCGGAGGTTGTGTTTGCCCGCACTTCGCCCCAGCAAAAGTTGGCCATTGTCGAGGCGTGCCAGAGGGCTGGCTCCATAGTGGCAGTGACTGGTGATGGAGTGAACGACTCGCCAGCCTTGAAAAAGGCAGACATTGGCATTGCAATGGGCGTGAATGGAAGCGATGTAAGCAAACAGGCGGCCGATATGATCTTGTTGGATGACAACTTTGCCTCCATTGTGCTCGGTATTGAGGAGGGCCGGTTGATTTTTGACAATCTGAAAAAGTCCATCATCTACACAATCACCTCAAACGTGCCCGAACTATTGCCCTTTTTGATCTACATCGCCTTTGGTTTCCCACTAGCCCTAAGCACCGTTTGTATCCTGCTCATCGACCTGGTCACCGACATGGTTCCCGCCATCTCGTTGGCCTACGAAAAGGCCGAGACAGACATTATGTCTCGAAGGCCGAGGAATCCGAAAACTGAGCGCCTGGTTAACCTCAAGCTCGTCATGTTGGCCTATGCCCAGATTGGCGTCCTCCAGGCGTTGGCTGGATTTTTCTGCTATTTCGTCGTCTACTACGAAAACGGATGGAAACCCCGCGAGCTTTATGGCGTAAGAACCAGGTGGGACAACAAGAATGAAACTGGCATCGCCGACTCATTGGGTATCGTGTGGGGCTACGAAGAGAGGAAACTACTGGAGTACACGAGCCAAACTGCCTTCTTTGTCACCATAGTTATTCTCCAATGGGGAGATTTGATCATATGCAAAACCAGAAAGTTGTCCATCTTTCAGCAAGGTATGGATAACCATGTGCTCAATTTCGGGCTCTTCTTCGAAACTGCTGTCACTGCTCTACTAGTCTACATCCCAGGAATGGCTCTGCTCAAATTGTACCCCATAGAGCTCTACTGTTGGATCATAGGAATTCCCTTTATCATATTGACCATAGTTTTGGATGAAGTTAGGAAATATCTGATACGCCAAAATCCGGGCGGCTGGGTAGAGAGGGTATCCTACTATTGAGCTAGGGACATGCATTCCTTGCAAGCGTCACGTGAGAGTTCTACTAGCTAGCCATGCTATTCAAATCGTCCGGATTAACTGTTTTTTACAGTCTTTGGCTCTCGATTCCAAGGCATAACCCGTTAGACCATTAGGAAGATCTGGCCACCTTGACGGGCTGATTCTGGGTACCTTTTCCAGTACAATAGTCTACAAGCGATTGAGAGTGTCTAGTTAGAGACCATTGGCTCTTCCTAGTTTGGATGAGTTGTATTTGAACGGCCTATTGTTAGGCCTCATGGTCTGTTGAGCGGAATCAAACGCCGACTTCAATTGGTTAGCGCCTTCACTGCCAGGAGAAAACGTGCGAAACTCGTGGGCAGTGAAATCGTGTTGCCATGTTTACCTCATGGCTTCCTCGAATCTCTCCATGAGTTTGATAATTATCCCATTGTAATCGAAAGAGCCATGGCTCCAACATAACCTCCAATCTAACATGACTCTGAGAGCGCCACTTATTGTGATATTAGGCGCGACAGCCTGTGGTAAATCGAGGCTTGCAATCGAATTGGCCAATAGGTTTTCTGGTGAAATAATTAGCGCTGATTCTATGCAAGTTTATAAGGGCCTAGATATTGTTACAAACAAAGTCTCAGAGGATGAGCAGAAACAGGCAAAGCATCATATGATTAACTTCTTGGATCCCTTAAGCAGATACAGTGTTGTCGACTTTCGCAACAAATCCCTGGATGTCATAGCTAACCTCCATGCTCAGAGCAAGATACCAATCATTGTTGGGGGCACTAACTACTACATTGAGTCGATTTTATGGAAGTCTATCACTTTTTCGCCAACATTCAAGCCACCATCGAAACGTGGGCCTGCTGATCAAGATCGGCCCGAATCCGATTGTTATCATGACGAAGATGAGATACAGCACGAGTCTACCCTCATGGATTCGGAGGATAAATATCTCGAATCGTTGTCTGAATCATCCAAGCATACTGAGGAAGACTTAGATGACATCGACAAATTCTTCAGTAAGAAAGTTTACCATAGCTCATTCACCCACATCGATGGTGAGAAACTTTGGAAGATTCTCGAGAGTGTAGATCCGAATATGGCCTATACTTATCATCCCAACGATAAGCGACGCATAATTAGAATGTTACAAGTCATTCAAGAGAACGGTCGGAAAAGGAACTACACCGATGTTGTGAATGAAGCCAATAGAACTGACGATTCCGAGGCACCACGCCTCGGGGGTTCGCTCAGGTATCCCGCAACTTGTGTCATCTGGTTGGCCTGTGATAACGAAATATTGGACAAGAAGATCGACGAAAGGGTAGATCTCATGCTAGAGAGAGGTCTCCTCGAGGAGATGGAGGAATTCCATAGATCGTACAACGAGAAGCGACTGGAAAATTCAAAGTTGCCAGAATACGACAAGGGAATATTCCAAACTATTGGATTCAAGGAGTTTCATCGATATCTGATGCTCGATGATGCCTCCAGAAACTCGGAGGAAGCCAAGAAGATACTCAAACAATCGATAGAGCTGATGAAGTTTTCTACTAGGCGTTATGCACGTCGACAATTGAAATGGATCCGTAGGAGATTCTTGCAACGAGCCAACTCGAGGGAGCTTCCCACATTCTTCAAACTAACCACTCACTTTGATGAAGGCGGTTGGAAAGCTGATGTTCTTGAGCCAGCAATGAAGATCGTGGAACAATTCTTGCGTGGCGATGAGTATGACGAAGAGGTCTCACGATATATCCAACCAATCGAGGAGTCGAACATTGTTAATGAGCCTGCTAAATTCTTCTGTGATGTATGTGATAGACTTCTGATTGGAAGTTTCGTGATCGATCAACACCTGAATTCTAGAAAACACAAGAGAAATGCATCAGAGCGACTGAAGGACAACGAAAGCTTGGAATCATCAGAGGTTGTTAGAGATACTACCACCGAGGGGGCAGACTGCCACGTAACAGAGAATCCAGCAATTACACCGCAATCTACAAATGAAACTCAATCTCTAGGAATAAATTAGATATTGTATTGCAAGTAACGAACATAGCCTATGTTGTTTTTGTTCTCCCATTCTGTCACTTCCGAGTTCTGTTTCGGGAATAACTAGTCGCTTCTAGCCTTACGATCATGACCACTTTCAAACAGTTTCGTTGTTGTCTCCATTGACCATGGCCGCGCCCTCATTAGGGTTAAGTGTGTAGGTTCTTCAATACGACACTGACAAGCCCATCGAGCTTGCTTTGAACGCCTCCGTTTTGATTATGCTCGCTTAGACAGACACCCTGTCCGGGGAGATTTGAGCCCCATGATGTCTCAGAAAGATGCGCTCCGTCCCTGGGTGGCGGATGAGGTTTCCCTGCTGTCCTCTGTCGGATTGAGTTCTGTCTGCAAAGTGAGCCGGCCCACAACCATAATGGCGTAACTTTGAGCATCACCCAGAAATCTTGTTAGAAATGAGCAGGATGGTGCATTTTCCAACGCACTCCCTGGAGGCAATCTACGCGCTGGGCAGAGATGCTCCGCCCAAATTTGTTTGCGTGAATTCAACAGGCGGTCGATGTTGTTAGAATTTAAAGTCTCATCATAAGTATTATCTCGCTAAGGGAGATATCAGCTTATCCTTGGCTCTGTCAACATTATCCACCTTGAGGAATATATAGAATAGAAATCATGGCAAGCAGACGGGCTAAGGGTAGAGGTGTCACGAAGAAGAGGGCTCAAAGAGCCACTTCGAACGTGTTTGCTATGTTCGACCAGGCACAAATTCAGGAGTTCAAGGAAGCATTCAACATGATCGATCAGAACCGAGACGGATTCATCGACAAAGAAGATCTCCATGACATGCTTGCATCTCTGGGAAAGAACCCAGATGACCAGTATTTGGATTCCATGATGAACGAGGCTCCAGGTCCAATCAACTTTACCATGTTCTTGACGCTCTTTGGAGAGCGTCTTCAAGGGACGGACCCAGAGGATGTCATCAGAAATGCATTTGCGTGCTTCGACGAAGATAACAATGGTTTCATCCATGAGGATAGACTCCGAGAATTGTTGACCACAATGGGCGATAGGTTCACCGATGAGGATGTCGACGAGATGTATAGAGAGGCACCCATCAACAAAAACGGCCAATTCGATTATCATGAATTCACAAGAATACTCAAGCATGGAGCCAAAGATAAAGACGATTAGCGATTCTATCAGCAACCTGTTTTCGATCATTCCTGCTGGAAAATTTAGAGTAAAATAACATGTGGAAAATACAGCTTTTCAGTGCATACTTCTTTAATTTAGAATTTCTTGAATTGTTTCTTTGCGCCAGCAGCCTTTGATACTTTGAGAACGTTAAATCTAACTGTCTTACTGAGAGGCCGGCATTCACCAATAGTAACAGTGTCACCTATCGCGATATCGCTATGGTTGTCATGAGAGGAGAGATGTGGGATTAGTTAGGTGGATCACGAGAGAGAAAAATCCAGAGGTGGAAACATTCGTCAGACAGGGATAACCGAGTTAATCCACATTAACACATTTCAGTAGACCGTCGTGTGTTCTCATCATATGAACTTTCGCGTCATCTTTCAATCGCTCATTTCGATGCTGGGACTTACCTAAAACATGGTGAACAGTGGACAGACATGTTACAATGCCTCTTCTCAAATCTGTTATATTTTCTAACATAATGAAGGTAGTCGCGTCTGATAACAATCGTTCTCTGCATTTTCATCTTGATAACGGTACCTCTAAGGATACGACCTCTGATCGCAACATTACCAGTGAAGGGGCACTTCTTATCAATGTACTTGCCCTCGATCGCCTCACGGGGAGTCTTGAAGCCCAAACCGACGTTCCTGGTGTAACGGATCTTCTTTCGGGGTAGTTTCTTCTTCAAATCGGATGGCTTGCCAGTCATCACGATTGTGGGTTGCTTCTGAAAAGCCTTTTCGGTTTGGGCCTCCATTGTGAATTTATTTGTCTGGACCTATCTCTCCGAGTGTAGATGAAGTATAATAATGACAGACGATATAAGAATAGGTAGACTTGATAATTTAGAAGAAATACGTGTCCAGCCCGGTGATGTATTTGACCATAAGTAGAGACTCACATGAGTGGCTGCACATTGCAAATGGTTCAGTGAGTGTTTTCGCACTGATCGAGCCGCATGTCGCCGGATGCTTTTTGTAGCACGCCAGCGAGATGCGTTCTGTGCCCATGGCACTGCAGCAAGGAAAGAACGCGCGCGCATATGTGGCGCGCGTTTTCGAAAAATTTCCAGCTCCCCGTCTCACTTCAAAGTGGCCTATCGAGTGGCCGCTGGATCCCAAGATCGTATTGTTGGAACTTGATTGCCCGTAGTTGTGACCGCCACCGTTTCTCTCTCACTCTTATCGATCTTGCTGAAGCTCCTCTCCATCGAACAGCCCCCTGCATTTCCGGTGTAAACATCCATCACCGTGACATCCGTCACTGTATCCGCTGGGTCAGATCATATCTTCATAATCCCATCTTTTTGTGGCCTCCTCATTGGCCAAATCGGAGGTGATTACGCCTATGTCAGAGGATCTTTAGTGGGCCTGATTTCTGGTTAGAATTCGCTGACGAGTTTCGACCTCATTTGCAACGAAGATTCTGAGCCGAATGATTCGTGATCATCGATTTCCATTCACCGGCATCAGGCGATCTGGCTAGAAGGGTGACCTGAGAAGACACGGGACTCCGTGAGCTGTATTATTCCATAGACAACCTAAAAAGGGAAGCGAATGCCTGGTTTTGAATCCACTAGGACAAGACATGAAGAGTGTGGCTGATTCTGGAAGAACAGATGGAGGAGATCATCCAAAGAAAGTTAGTAAAGTGGCAAACTGTCTTTTTTAAGAAGGTTTGTGCGAAATTTGGATGCTTCATTAAGGCTCAGCGAAGATGGAAACATTTTATTTGATCTGACAACCATTGCGGTCGCTTCCTGATTTGGAGCACCACAATAAACTCGGCTGGTGCGAGACTACCCTGTCTTTCTGCTTAGACTTCCGCTCAGCAAGTCAGTTATCGTTCAGTCGGTAAGAAAGAGCGCTGAAACATGGTTTCGACAGATTGGAGTCGAACTAAACTGTCGAGATCAACGACCAAAGCAAATTCTATTCCTAGTTGAGCCACTCTCAGATATAAAGCACATATGAATACCATGAACTTGGCGGCGAGCATCTTCAGCTATAGTAAATCGACGATTGTCGCGTCTGCTGGATTCCTTTAACTCCATAGTTTTGATTATAGCCCGGCTTGCGTTGCCCAAAGCCACTCCATTGGGGTCTCTGCGGATTTTTCATAATATTTTCTGGATAGAGTTCATCGTATGAATTATAAGGGATTCTGTACTGGCCTTGATTCCTCATATACGGATAGTCATTCCACGAGTTGAAGCTTGCGAATGATGATGATTGGGCGACGTTAGATTTATGTATTCGTAGAATCCTTCTAATGCATACTTTTCAGTTACCTACCTCACTCCTGTTCCACTCAGACCGCCATAGAGTCCATCTGAGGCCACTTGGCGCTGTGATCTCGACACAGCCGCCGATTGGCACCCATGAATAGCGAGAGCGACCAAAAAGATCAGTAGACTTGCTTTACGCGAATGCATCCTGAGTTAATCAGGAACAACTAACGATTGACTGAGATTTCACGATGATGATTTTCAAACCCAAACTTGTGAGTTCTGACTACTTGTCGATCTCTTATATACCGCTACAATAAGGCACGAAATCTTGGGCCACCAAGGCAGACGCAATGCTGCGATTGAAAAGGACCTCATTTTTCTCGGCTAGATCAATGAACCAATGGCCTGAGTTGTCCCGAACGCGCCCCACTGGTTCCGGTCGCTCGTCTTGTGGCTCCTTCCATGCATAACATTTCAGGTTCCTAATCAAACTAACTTTCGTTCTCGCTACCTCTCAATATTTTGTCCGCGCGGAATGAAACTCAAAGGGAATTGCATATGCTAGATGTATGGTTAGCAGTTGTCTTTTTGTGAATTGTCTCCAGAGGAAATTTGGCCAAATGATTAGCACCAATCGGGCGATTGCTATGCCTCGATGAATTCGGCAGACGCCTTGAAAGATTGCAATGATGCGTGAGCATGCATGAGCTTGAGAGCTGTGAATTTTCCACTTAATGGATTCTCTTCATTCAATCTTAGCATCGTTTCTGTTCAAGATCCCAAAATCACGCCAACTGCAAGTGACGAGAGCTACCTGTTGGCGAGGTAGCAACGAAAGTTCGGCACCAAGATGGGTTCGAAGCGTTTCAAAATCATGACGGGGGCTACCGATAATCACGTGCACCGAAAACCATTCATGCTCTCTGAGATCCAGTTATCGACAGCCGGATTGAGAGGGCTTCCTCGCATCAGTATTTGTATATCCATTTGAGTGACGCTTCGAGAGGTGCTCCTCGCTTCAGAAATCTCTATTTTCGGGTAGGTGAGAGTTCGAGTTGGGCTGATAAGACTTATGCATCGACTCCGAATTTCGATAGATAATCATAGATGACGAGCTGCTGTGCTGCACTCAAGTAGAGGCCTATGATCATAGGAAGTAGTTGGATAAGCTAGTTGATCACATTGTACAATGTAAGCCAAGTGCGAGGAGCACTCTGCGGTTGCGCAGCCCCAGATAACCACGTGCGTTTTTGTTGACATCGTGCGGAGGGCGTGCGAATTTTCTTACCGGAGGTCAACTTGTTCAATATTCCTGGTTGATCAATTAACCTGCCAAAAAATGGCCTGTCCACCTATTACCTCGCAAATAGACCGTGCCTCTTTCAACCTATGGTCGAAAGAGGACGCAAGGAAAATAAGCGTCAAGTTAATCACAGAGCCAAGATCATTTGAGATGAAAACAGGTGCTGTTGCTGAGCATGGCCTCTATTCTAAAGCATTAGGGCCAGTCAAAAGAGGGGATACCTGCACCACCTGTGAGCTAAACGATCTCAATTGCCCAGGTCATTATGGACACATAGAGCTATCAGCACCTGTTTACCACCCAATGCTGGTGCAGACCATGTATCAGATCGTTTCCAAGACCTGCCTCGAATGTTACAGATTCAGACTATCACCGCCTGAGCTCACCCTCTTTCTGGCTCAACTTGATGCCTTGAACAATGGGTTCGACCACCTTGTCGACCAACTCAGGGAAACTGCCGTGGAGCTGTGTCGAGGTGAGAAAGATAAGTCGAATTACATGAACATTGTGGTGCGACAAGAACTGCAAAAGATGATTGAAGAGGAAAAGTTGAAGACACCCAATTTCGAATGCCAAAAGAGACCACAACAGAGAAGTATTGTCGAGCGATTGTCGAAAATCTTTCGCACCTTCATCCAGGGACAACTCATCAAGCCAACGAAAGTGTGTCCCCATTGTGGAGAAAAGAAACAGACCACATCATTGCACCAGCAGATGTCGATCGTCCTGGGTGCTCAAGGAACCAAAGTTGCCGCAGCAGAGGCAAAATTGAAAGCCAAAGCCAAGTCGAAGGGGGCTGCAACACTCAAATGGAATGATTTACACTACCTAAGACAGGACGACAAGACTATCATGACACCCATAGGAGCACGTCATGTGCTACGCCAACTATGGAACAACGAAACGACAACCATGAAGCGTGTCTTTCACTTTCTCGACATAGACTATGATAAATCTACTGACAAAGTTGAGCATGATGTTAGCAAGATTAGCGATCCAAAAGAGCAACTCAAGATTGAGAGTGAATTTAGGCCAACCGATTTGTTTTTCATAGATACCATTCTCGTACCGCCATGCAAATTCAGGCCACCTATGACCCAGCGCGGTTACAGTTTCGAGGGTCCAAGAACGGCAGCCTTAAGTCAAGTTATGAAAAATTCTGTGATTGTTCAAGACGCAACTATTGAACTATTGAAGGAGACTGATTCAACAAAATGGATTAAGATGCAGACTAAATTATTGGCCCATTGGAAGGATCTACAATTGGCCGTCCACTGTTTGTACGATAACGAAATGGATCGATATGGGAAAAACAAGTATCCAGGTTTGAAGCAGCTTATAGACAAAAAGGAGGGTTTGTTTAGAAAGAACATGATGGGTAAACGTGTCAATTTTGCGGCCAGATCTGTGATATCACCTGATCCGAATATCTCTGTTGACGAAATAGGAGTTCCCCTGGTCTTCGCAAAGGTTCTCACCTATCCACAGCCCGTGACACCCTGGAACTTGAACCAGTTGAGAGAGGCGGTCAACAACGGTCCCGATAACTATCCTGGCGCCACATCGGTGCAGTTCGACGATGGGGTAACAATATCACTGACAAAAGAATCAACCAGGTCGAGTCTTGCCCCTCGACTGACCAGTGCGCCACCGAGAATGCACCCAAAGAACCCAAAGGCAAAACAGGACACTCCAAAGGTTACAATTGTTAATAGACACCTGTTGAGCGGAGATGTGCTTCTGTTCAACCGTCAGCCAACATTGCACAAACCCTCAATCATGGCATTCCGAGCACGCGTCCTACCCAATGAGAAGGGTTTCCGTTTACATTATGCGAATTGTAAGAGTTTCAATGCCGACTTTGATGGAGACGAAATGAACGCTCATCTACCTCAGGGCGAGCTGGCGCGCTCCGAAGCATACAACATAGTTAACGTGAATCACCAGTATCTAGTTCCCAAAGATGGTTCCCCTTTGGGTGGACTCATTCAAGACCATGTGGTGGCACCATGCATATTGACGAGGCGAGACCAGTTTTACGAAAAAGGCACCTACCAACAGTTGGTATTTTGTGCACTCCAGTTCCTTGACAAGAGTATCAAATTGGAGCCGCCTGCTATGCTCAGGCCCGAGCCATTGTGGACAGGAAAGCAGGTGATCACGACGATAATAAGAAACTGCATACCAGCGGGAAAGGCGCCGCCATCGTTGAGCATTAAGGCCAAAGTTGGTGCCAAAGTGCTGAAGGATTCGCCTGGCCAAGATCATCTAAGTGACTGTCATGTTATCATAAGCAATGGGGAACTTCTCACTGGATTGATGGACAAATCGAACGTGGGTGCCACCCAGTATGGTCTCATCCATACTTGTTACGAATTATACGGTGGCGAGACATCGTCTAATCTGATGAGCGCCTTTTCTCGTCTGTCCACCTGGTTTTTGCAATTGTACGAAGGTTTCACCCTTGGAATTGCAGACATTCTATGTGAAGAGGATGCGGACAGGGCGAGAAAAGTCAAGATAGAGGAAAGTTTGTCTGTGGGGCCAAATTCTGCCAAAGAGGCGCTGGGTTTGGATGAGCAAGAGCTTGTTGAAGAAGTGAACGACGAGTTGTTGGAGGATAAATTGCGCGCTGCCCACAATGATCGCGACCCATTGCCTATGAAGAAGCTTGACGCAGCAATGAAGAAGCGAACAGACAAGATTTCAAGCGAGATCAGTGCCAGCTGTTTGCCGGATGGTTTAATCAAAAGATTCCCGGATAATAATCTCCAAATGATGATCCAATCGGGCGCCAAGGGAGGCACAGTGAATGCGTTGCAGATCTCTTGTCTGTTGGGCCAAATTGAGCTGGAAGGCAGAAGAGTTCCATTGTCCATGAGTGGCCGTAGTTTGCCCTCATTTAAACCCTACGATACATCGCCCAAAGCTGGTGGCTTCGTATCGGGCCGCTTTCTCACTGGCATCCAACCGCAGGAGTTCTTCTTCCACTGTATGGCCGGTCGCGAGGGTTTAATTGATACTGCGGTGAAAACTTCGCGTTCTGGTTACTTGCAACGTTGTCTAATTAAGCACCTGGAGGGTTTAACGGTGCACTATGATCAGACAGTGAGGGATAGTTGTGGCAGTGTGGTCCAGTTCTTGTATGGCGAGGATGGACTGGATATAGTTAGATCGCAGATGCTCAAGGACAAGGCGTTTCCATTGCTGGTGGATAATTGTAAAATTATTGGACCAGGCGAGGAGGAACAGGAGAAGGTGAACAAGGCGAAGGAGGTGTATGAGGAGGATGTGATTCAGCGGACGGACGAGATACAGGAATGGGTTGAGAAAAATGGCAGCAATCGAGTGAGAAAATTGCGCGGCTCTGGATTTCTCGATTTTCAAGCCTCAATATTAAGCAAACCGGAGGAGTGTGAGCGTTTGTTTGGACAAATAAGACAAACGCATTCAGAAGCTCTGCTGGGCATTGGAAAGGGTCAACAAAGTGTGTCAGAGGTGGAGGCTTCTGAGACAAGTTGGGAAAAGAAGCTTGAGGTTAGTGGAGAGGAGGAGAAGGAAGAGTTTTGCAAGAGCGTCAAGTTTAAGAAGGAGCTGATTGAGGTGGAGGAGCAAGACGTGGATGAGCAGCAGGAAGCAAGGGGAATCAAGCGCGAATTAGAGGAGGAGGAAAATATCGAAGAAGAAGAAGAAGAAGAAGAAGTAGAGGAGGAGAAGGAGGAAATTGGTTCTACGGAAAAGTTGTTAGCATCGGCGAGCGAGACAAAGATCAAGGAGGATGCAACGAGGGAGAAGAATGACGAAGTAGAGGCGACCAAATTGTTGCTTAGGACTGCCCAAAACGCAAAGAAGGACATCATCCGAGAGTCATGGTACGCGTTAAGCTTCAAGGAAAAGCGCAAGTGGAATAAGGACTGGGACTCGTGTCCAGATCCCCTGATTGCAATCATGAATCCGGGCGCCCATTTTGGCGTGGTGCCTGAGCGATTGGACGAAAGGATTGAGAATTTTGTGGTTAAGAATCCCAAATTGATCATCAATTCGGCCCAATTGATTGGAGGCGACCAATCAATGAGGAGAAGAACAAGTGGAGGAGGCCAAAGTGATGGATCAGCGTCGGCGGGGGACCAGCAAGAGGCTAATAATGTGTTGGACGAGACTGTGTTGGATGCAAACTGTGACGCCGATCCAGAGTTGAGCAAAACTTTGGCCGCCCTCTGGAACAAGATGCCTGGAATTCGTTTCCGGCCCAAGATGACCAAGCACGAGTTTTACAATTTGTGCTACAATTTGTACATGAAAATGTTGGCCCAACCAGGCGAAGCGGTGGGCCTCTTGGCAGCCCAGTCAATAGGGGAGCCAAGCACTCAGATGACGCTGAACACATTCCATTTTGCTGGTCGAGGTGAGATGAACGTCACATTGGGAATACCCAGACTTAGGGAAATCCTCATGACTGCCTCGGACAAGATTGGAACCCCAAGTATGGATTTGCCCCTCTTGCCGGTGATGTACGACGACAATGGGGAAGAGTTGAGCATCGACGAGACGGAGAGACAGGCGCACAAAGTTCGGCTGGCGCTCAATTCGGTGCGATTGTCCGACGTGTTGGAGTATGTTGATATAACGGAGGAGATTATTAGTGCCCGCGAGGCGCGAGCTTTGGCGCCGGCCAAATTTGGAGGCATAGGAGGAGGAGGAGGAAAAGAGAAAGGAAAGAAGAGGATGAAAGTTGATGAGGGCAAACAGAGAGGGGCAATAAGATACAAGTTTGTGTTTAGCTTTTTGGCGAGCAAATATTACAAGCATGAGTTCAAGACAAACACAAAGGAAATAATGAAATTTATGGAGGAAACCTTCTCGGGCCAATTGGCCGATGCTATTTACAAGCGCCAAAAGAGACTCGCTCTGGCCGAGTCACTGTTCGACCAGGCGACCAAACGATTGAGCAGATTGCGCGCAGTTGACGACGACAGTGGGGCCCCGCTTGGAGGTGCTTCCGGTGAGGCTAATGGCGACGAGCTTGGAGCCGAGGTGGACGAGAAGGAGTTGGACAAGTTCAATGAGGAGCAGAGGGCCAGGGAGAGTGCGCGGGCCGCAAACGAGGACGACTCGAGCAGCGAGGAGGAAGCAGACGAGGACAATGACAACACAACGGCCAGATGGAGAAATAGACAGAACACCGAGCTGGATTATGAGGAAGCCGAGGAGGACGATTTGGTGGTTGCTGGCGCGGACGCAATCGATGCGGAAGTCGAGGAGAACAACGAGGCGGCGGAAGTGTTGGCCGAGGGCGAGGAGGAGCTGCAGCAGGGGGCCGGCGGTGGTGGCGAGCTCGTTGTGAAGAAAGAGCCCGGAGTTGAGGAGGAGGGGAAGAAGTTGAGGGGGAGGCAGAGGGTGCAAAGAGGAGTAGGAGGAGAAAAGGGGGACAAGGGCGACCAGGAGGAGGAGCAGGAGCAAGAGCAGGAGCAGGAGGAGGAGAAGATAGTGGCCAAGGAGAGGAGCGAAAAGAAGCACAAGTTTACATTGAGTCTGGTGTGCCAATTGATGAACACTAGATTAGATATGGGCTCATTGGTTGAGAGTGAGGCCAAAAGGACCTACATCCATCGAGTGGGACAAATTCAGCGAGCTTTAATAGTTAAGGACACTAAGGCTAGCGAGCGGAATGCAAAGTGTGAGCTTATGATCAAAACTGAGGGAGTTAGTTTGCTCTCATTGGTTAGATTTGGCCACATCCTTGATCTGAATTCAATCTACAGCAATGACATTCATGCAATTGCGCGCACTTATGGAATCGAAGCGGCCGCCCAAGTGATAAGGCGCGAGATGGCAAACGTGTTCGCCGTTTATGGAATTGAGGTTGACTCGCGCCACTTGTCCCTCATTGCAGACTACATGACCTTCAATGGATCAATTAGAGGAATGAATAGAATGAGCATGGAGGCCTCAGCATCGCCATTCCAACAGATGAGCTTCGAATCATCCATCAGATATCTCAGAGGGGCCGCCATATTGGGCCTCTACGACGACATCAAGTCTCCCTCGGCGGCCCTAGTCTTTGGCCGTCCAACGAGGGGCGGAACTGGCCTGTTTTCCACCCTGGTGGATGACAGTGTTGAGTTTAAACCGCCAAACCACGACCATTACGCTCACCTGAGAGCAGCAACTCCATCGCGCGAACGCCAAGCTCACGGCTGGAGCCACAACAAGCCGACGCTGGAAACCTCGTGGTAGACTAATAAATCCACGCTTACCACGCTTACCTTTACGAGTCCAACTTTCTCCCGATAACTGTTACTGTTACTGTCTCTTTCTTGCTTCTTCCGCTGGCGTGCCAGAGGGCCATTGTGTGTCCAGCGAGCACCGTTTGTTTGTGCAGTTGTTTGTGCAGTTGTTTTGCTTAGTGGAGCTAGTCCTAACCTGTGCTTAGGGTGCGCCCAAAGAGAGCACTCAACAACAACGAAAACAACAACCAGAAGTGCTCATCATCATCAACAACAACGACCAATTGACTGTCCGATAATTCTGTTTGCCTCTTCGGCTCTTTGCCTGTTTGGCTGTCCTTCTCCTGCACTGACCAGCAGAGCACGCGTCTGTGCGGCCGATTGTGTGCCAGTTGAATCTTTTCCGGAGGCAAAGGGAGAGCGAGAAAGACAGAGAGAGAGAGAGAGAGAAGAAAAACAAGCAAAGCATCATTATCATCATCATGAGTGTGCGTATGGGTCAATCAAAAGGGCGCCCAAAGTGGATGAGCTTGAGGATGTGGACTTTGGTGGGGAAAGAGTTGAGCCAGTTAGCGTGAGTTACAGTTGCAGGAGTGTTTGAGTTTGACTTGGAGTTGGAGTAGTTTTACTCTTGCAAGAGTTACACTTGCAGCAGTTATACTTGCAGAGAGGAGGTGCCGCCTGGGACACAATGGGCCAAGTTTGCCCGTTTGTGTGCACGCCGAGTCGTAGGTGGAGAGAAATTAGCAGCGGACACAATTGGACGAGCAGCGGAGGTTGCCTCTGCTGAATCGGAGACTGACTCTGGGCTAGAGATAGTCTCTGAGGGGAAGGTGCACGAGAGGGAGACAAGGAGGAAGAGCATGCGTTTGATTGGCCGAGCTAAACAAGCTAAACAAGCGGCGAACGAGTGGCCACAAGTTGCGCTCCTTGTTGTTGTTGTTTGTGGTGTGCCTTGCTGGCTTTCAAGCTTAGAGGCAGAGGAAGTGGCGACAATAACAGGAAGCGATCCCACAAATGCGCTTGTAATTTACTCCTCACTCTCGCGCGCATAGTTTTTGGCGACCGGCCGCCATCATTAGGCCTGCCACTGGCGCAAAAGGAGCACAAGAACGACCGCTTGTTTGTTGCACAAATAACACTCGCCCCTCAAGCTGTCTGTCTGCGGCCGGCCGCCGCTCTGTCCGTCATGAGGATGAGCAGCCGCCAGGAAGACAGAGGCGAGCTTGGCAAGCTTGGCGAGCTTGGCCAGCTTGAGACGGACAGGAAGGAAGAGGAGGCGAGAGAAACGGGCGCCCTCAAATGGCCGCCCGTTTCTCTCCAAGCGTGTCTGTGTGTCTATGAGCCAGCTGGAGTGATAAGCTAGTGTTCCAAGAGGCGAGTGTAAGAGAGAGGGACGAATAAAATGGCCTTTTGCCTCCTCGAGCTGCACCCTTCAGCTTTCAATGCAACACACAAGTGCCTTGAAACTTGGTGTCCAAACGTTGGATCGTGTGCGATAGTTGTCCGCTCGGAGCTTGCCGCTTCTCGCTTGCTGCTTGCTGCTTGTCGCTTGGCGGACAACAATCATCCGCAGCCTGTCAGTCATATTTCTCGCCTCTTCCTCCAGTTGGCTTTGTTCCTCCAGTTGGCGCCTGTGGAATAAGCGGCGGAATAAGCGCCAAGCCAAGCCGAGGACGCCAGAAGGAGACAAGTGGCCAGACGCCGGCGAGCTCACGTTGGAGGAGCCGCGGCGGAAGGAGACGAGCAGAAGAGCATCAGAGCAGAAGAGCATCAGAACTTGGGGCTTGGAGCTTTGGGCTTTGGGCTTTGGGCTGGCTCCCAAGTGGATGAAATGAGACGCCGCCAGAGACAGACTGCGAGCCAGAGACTTGGAGACTTGCTGCAAGTCTGCAAGCAGCGAGCACACTGAGCGCACAGAGCCGCCAATTGGGCGCATTTGGGCTTGCATTTGTCTCTGTCTCTCTGTGTTGTTTTCTCGCCTCTTTGCAGTTTCTCGCTTCCTCCACTTGTTCCACACTCGCCGGCCACACAGAGACAGTCTTGAGCAGAACGAAAAGCGAGAAAGAAGAAGCCAAGACGAAACGAAAGGAAAGCCCAAAGGAAACGAACCAAAGGAAACTCATACCAATATGGCGGCCATCATTTCTCTCTCCCTTGCCCAACGCGCCACTTTTTCTGTTGTCCTCCACTTCTCTGCCCAGCTCGCACTCTTCTGACCGCCGCACCTTAGCTCCGGCCCGCTGGAGGTGGGCAATTTTTCAAAGTCTCCCGTTTGGCCACCAACCAGAGCCACTCTCTGGCGCTCGTCTCGCCAAGTTTGTCGAGTTTTTTAAGTTTTCCAAGCGCCAAAAGTGCGCTCAGTTGCCCCCTCAAGCCGCTCCAAGTGGCAAGCTCGCCGCTGCTCAAACTGCGGACCCTGAGCAGAAAAGGACGAAGAAGAAGATGCGACTTGGCCGAGTTGCGACAATCTGCTAAGCGAGCTCGCCACTCTGCCCCCTCGGCAAACTTCTCGCTGGCCCTCGTTCCATTGCAGCGTCCATTGTCTCTGGCCAGCTCTGAGCGCAAAGACTGCACTTCTCCATGCAGATTTTCCTCCCAATTTGCGCCACCAAAGCTGCTCAGCTGCTCGCTGGAAGTCACTTGGGCGTAGCGAGCGCGCTGGAAAGGCCGCCAGTTGGCCAGCTCTTGTCTCCAAACGGGGACTGTCTCCCGGCGAGGCTTCTCTGTGCGGCCGCCGAGGCAGAAGTGAAAGTTTTCCATCGCTTGAGGCGCGCTTCCAAGACTCCTTTTGGGCGCTCTTGGGACCTTCCTGCGCATGTCCGATCGGCTAATCAGCGTTGTCTTTGCGGCGGCCCAAGAGGAGCAAGAATAGAATATCTTGTGCAAATATTGGCCGCAAGAGTGCCACAGGGAAAGCTCGGCCAAGCAACAGGTTCTTGTTGCTTCCCATCTTTCTCTTCTGCCGCCTCGCTCAAAGTTCTCCTCCAAAACGGTGGCCACTTTCACTGGACAAGTCGAGGCGCAAGAAGGAGCCAAAAGAGCGCTAAACACACAGAGAAAGATAGAGACTCTTGCTAGTTACCTGAGGCGAGCCAGAGATAAGCCGCAGGAGAAGCTTCGGTTTGGGAGCGGCGCAGACTGTGTGCAGTGGAGACTGTGTGCATTTCGAAGCAGCGTCGAGCGCAGAAAACTGGCAGACGCGCGACTGGCCAGCATCGCTTGTGTGCAGTTCAGTGCAGTTTAGTGCAGTTTGCAGTTGGAAGTTGGAAGTTTGCAGTTCAGTTTAGCGCAGTTCAGCTCAGCTGAGAGGAGGGCGAAAAAGTGGAAAAAGCGGCGAGGATTCCAATTGGCAGACAGGCGACCATTGGACAGCGACGGGCAGTGGTCAGCAGTGGTCAGTGGTTCGCTTAACAAGTTGTTTTAGTGGCGCCTTTGAGCTTGCGAGCGAGGGGGCGAAAGTTGGGCAAGTCTAGTGTGGACTAGCTTCGAGGAGGCGAGCTGGAAATCGAGCTGTGAGGGGCGCGGAACTGTGCGCTTGACTGTGGCGCCTTGAGCAGCGGCGGATAATGCAAAGGTGAGCATCAAGCGAGGGGGAAGTGGCGGAGGAGAGTCTGCGGCTGAGGGTTAGCTTGGGCGCCGCGTCCTCTTGGAGCTGCGTGTGTGCGCCGAGAGGGCGTCTTGCAGTCTGTAGCTTGCAGCTTGCAGTCTGTGGCTTGCAGTCTGTAGCTTGCAGTCTGTAGCTTGCAGCCTGCAGCTTGAGGGGCAATTGGGCGTGCGCGCGAGGCCAAAGGAGACCAGAGACAGTGGCTGGCCGTTGGGCGAGCTGCAGAAGCGGCGAGGGAGCAAAAGGGCGGCCAGCTGAGTCTGCTCAAGAAGCCCCAGGCTTCGATTTGATTCCCTCATTTGGACACTTGCGAGTGTGCGCGAGAGAGCCAAGCTCTGGCCAGTCACTGGGACGACTTTCACTCGTGTTTGCCAAGGCGAAAAGCGCGCCAAATGAAGTGATGCCAGTGGCGAGCTCGTTTGTTCCTCCCTCGCTTCTCGCCGGCCACTGCCTCTCGCTGGCCTAGCTGAGCCCTTAGCTTTGGGACGAGCTGCAGGCAAATTGAACCGGCGGACTCATATTGAGGTGATTGTGCAGACAGACAGACAGACAGACAGACGAACAGACAGAGAGAGAAACGTTGGGCGAAAGTTGCGTGCTCTTTGTGTTGATTTCATTTTTCATTCCAGCTCAGCCCCACACACAGACACACACACACACACACTGGCCAGTGTCCAATTTCCTCTGGCCCTTAGCTGGTTTCTGCCTTTTGCCTCAGCGTGTCCAGTTTGTCCAGTTTGTTCGGCTTCTTCAGCTTGGCGAGCTTGGTGAGTCTGTGTGTTGAGCTTGGCAGCGTTGAGCAAAAGAGGCAGTCTTTTAATGCGCGCGCCTGGCAGGCAATTGTGAAGCAGAGGAGCTTAGAGTGAGAGTGAGAGCGAGGGAAAGTGAGCGCCTTGTGAGTGACTGATAAAAGTGCAATCATTGGCCGCTTGTCATCGGGCCAGAGATCAAAGAGCAAACGGGCATTGGGCGAGCTTTGCAGAGGCAGCATAACGTGCAGAAGAAGCGAGTAAAGAAGACGAAGAAGCATAACTAGAAGAGGCAGAAGAAGAAGAAGAAGAATAAGAAGAGTTGCACCTTGTGAGAGGCGGAGCATCTTATTTGCGCTTATTACTGGAGCCCAATTGGCGATCATATGCTGCTCCAGCATCAAATGAAGCCAGAGTAATAACGTACAGTAATAACAACAATAACAAGGCTCCAGTTTGCACCTTGGAAGAAGCGCCACAGAGAGTGGCCGCAAGAGAGAGAGAGAAGAGTTTAGGTGCCATTTAGGCGGTTGCTTATCTGTGTTAGTTGTGCATTAGTGCATTAGAGCTAAGGGCGGACAACAAGGGACGGAAGTGGCTCGAGTTGAGTGGAGCAGAAGGCAGAAAGTGGAAGGCAGAAAGCAGAAAGCAGAAAGCAAATAGCTAATAGCAAATAGCAGATAGCAAATAGCAAGTAGTGTGCCTCGAGAGTGAGCAGAAGGCGCAGAAGTGCTCATTTGGCGGATTTTCACGCAGGCTCACAGTGGATTTGGCGCCGATTTGGAGCAAGAAAGCGAGCGAGAAAGACTGAGACAGAGACAGAGAGCCAATTTGCGGTTTCTCGACACCTAAACCTTCAAAGAACAGTCTCCAATCCAAGAGATCACTTTTGGCCACAGTTGCAATTCAATCGAGCGCACAGCTTCAACAGCCAACAGCTCGAAGCTAAGCACAGAGAGAGAGCACCAAGCCGGCCAGAAGACCATGTCGTCCGGCTTCGAGACGCACCAAGTTTACCCCAAGCAGCACGAGCAGCAAGAGAAGTACGAGAAGTACGAGAAGAATCAGAGACTAGGGCTAGCGGGAAGATTTGCCCTCACGGGGCCCCAACAGGAGGAGAGCTCGGCCAAGACAAGTGTCAAGCAACAAGTGTCAAGCAACAGAGACAGGGGCCAAAACATGCACACCAGTTCTCAAGAGAAACTGAGCCCGCTGGCCAGAGGCCTGCTGGTTGCGGGCCCGCCGCCGCCAAGACTGAGCTTGGGCGAGCGGGCGCGAGCTAAGCAGCGCAAGTGGCGCGTGCTCGTCGCCATAGCGCTGCTCCTGCCCGCACTTGCAGCAGTCATAGGTGAGTGCTGCAACCTTTTCTTATTTTCGACCCTTAGGATGCCCTTAGGATGCTTAGAATCTACCTTAATTCTCCCCCAGACTGTCTCTTCGACCACTAACCGTCTTCATTTTCGACCGGAACTCCGATTTTGACCAAATTTCGCCCCCATTTCCTGCAGGAATCGTCGCCTGGACCATCAGCATCGAGGTGGCCAACAGCGGCCAGGACCACCTGAGGCACCAGAGCCACAAGCAGGCCCAGATGCAGCACCGAAACCAGAACCAAATCGCAGACAAGGCGCCCCTAGTTGCCAACCAGCAGCGGGTGCTCATGCTGGGCCCGCTCGCCGCCCAGGCCCAGCCAAGTCTCGGCCAACAGTCGTCGGCCGAGCAGCTGAGACAGCAGCAGCAGCAGCAGGAGGCCGGAAGCGAGGCGGCAAGGCGCAGAGCTCGCAACCAACAGCAACAAGCTCTCTGGAGGGAGGGCCCTCCAGTGGCTGAGGCAGTGGTTGCGGGGGCGAGCGCGCAGGCCGAGTCCGAGGCGCGCGCGGGGGCGGGGCCCGCGGAGTCCGAAGCGCGGGCCGCGCGCCCATGGGAGCAGACGCAGGGCGAACCGGCGGGCGGACGAGCAGCGCACGGCAAGCACACGCAGGCGGGCGCGCCCATCCTAAGGGTGAGTAATCGGTCTCCTTTTGCAGGGCGCCTCTGGTTTTTCTCTTGCCCTTTTCTTTTGCTTTGGATCACTGGGATTACTTAATCCAATTGTGCGACTGCAGAGAGCTCGGCACCGGATTAGAGACAGTCAGTCGGAAGCGGCGGGCGAGTTCGGAAGGAGTTTTCTCCTGGACAAAGGCTGCCCGAGGGCGCCCGGCCGGTCAGAGTTGCATGTTTGAAGAGAGACAGAGATAGAGACTGGGAGCGGATAATGAGCGAGTTCTCCAATCGGCGCAGTGCGCTCGATTATTCATGAGCCAAATCAATTGGAGCTGCGGCTTCGATTGCATTTCCGAGCCGGAATTTGGCCCTTCCAGCTTGGGCTTGGCGAGCTTGGCGAGCTTGCTGAGGTTGGCGAGCTTGGCGAGCTGAGAGCTGAGAACGAGTGGTAATTGTAAACTCGAAATTCGAAACTGGATAGCCACACAGTTGGCCAGTGGCGATTGCAGACTGCGAGCAGTCTGGTTTCCGACGGTCTAGCCCATTTGGGCGCACCGAAGCCGCCGAGACGCGCCCCCAGACTGTGAGACGCAAGTTGGAAATTTTATCGGAATTTTCAGCCTGTTTGGAGTCTATTTTGCCGCCTCAATGGTGCTATTTCTCTCAATCTCTGCCTCTAAATAGCGCTAACCATTTCTGCATCTCTTTTGCAGATCTCCCTCTCCCTCTGACTGTTTGCACTGAGCTGCCCCTTCGAGAGCTGCAACTCAGCCAATTCCGGCCTGCCCCTTTCCCAATCATTGTGATTTTCCATTTCCATTTCCAATTCTCCTTCCATGTCCATTTCCGAGCGGCCGCCTGCACGACCTCTCGAAGCCAAATGGGCTTCGAATAGACACAGAGACAGTCTATTGGAAGGAGCGCGAAAGTGTCTTCGTGTTGGGCCGAAGTTCGAACGAATGAGTGACCCAAAAAGTGAGTTGTTGTTGCTGTTGGCATGCAACTATGTTAATGCAGTTGTCTGCCAGTGTTTAGTTTCGCCGCTTCCACGCTGGTTCCATAGCCAGTGTTTGGCGAACAGTGCAAAGCAGAGCGCCAAGCCAGTTCAGCTAGACGCTGGCTAGCTTGCCAGCGCGCTCGCTTTCCAGCCTGCTCGCTCGGTGGCTCCTCTACAATCGGGCTTGTCTCCGAATGGCTTGGCCAGAAACAACAAGTCCAACAGTTGCTGAGCGTGTTCGATTCATTGGGAAACCATTTGCGCGCCTTTGGAACTTTGCAGCAAGCTTCTCGAAGCAGAGCCTCTTCTTCTTCTTCTTCTTCTTGGCTGGTCGTTATCCTTCGAACGACTCGCGAAGACTGCGCTTCCTTCGGCCAACTGGACTCGGCGAGCCAGAAGCAGAAGAAGGAGATGAAGGAGCCAAAGAAGAAGCCGAAGAAGAAGGAGAAATGGGCGAGAGTAAAATGATGAAAGCGGCCGTTTGTGTCTCGGCGGTGCGCGCCGAGACTGGTCGAGGGCGCCAAACTATGGCTTAGCTTAGGCGGGCAACAAATGGAAAATGAATGACCTAAATTGGCGCTAAGTGAAACCTGTTTACAGAATAGGACTGCTCCTCTGCTTTCTCGGGCTCGTCTTCCTGCAGGAAGGCGCCTCCTAATCTGCAGGAACACGACCCAAGGCAGAGGAGCAGGTCCAATGCACCCAATGCAGCTTAGCCGCCTCGAGAGCATCCACTAAGCTCGCCCAATGAAGCCGCAGAGTGTCTCTATCCAGCGGACGTCTTGCCAAAGAATCCTCCTCCTTTCTCGTCGCCCAAGTGTCGAGTGGCTTGAGAAGAGTGGCAATTATTTGCCAATAATTTAACCATTTCGCAACTGGCTTACCACTTCACTGGAGGAGCAAAAAGTGGCCATTCGAAGTGTCTGACTGGACGGGCCAAGTGTTGCAGTTTGGAGCACGCGTTGCGCAATTTGCACAATTCCAACAAATTGCCAATCCAATGCAGTTAAATGCGCCACTCCTTAGCGAGGATGCCCAATTGGGCTCACGCTCAATTCCGCCGCTCGTTCACTTCTCGCCGAATTGTGAACTCCAAAACTGCAATCCAAACTGCTAACTGGCCACTGGTCAGCGAAAGATTAACGGCTCCACTTTGGGCGTCGTGCGGCCCAAGACGGACGCAAACTGGCCGCTCGAGACTGGCTGCAGTTTGGGCGCCAAATTTGCCAATTTTTCCCACTTTTTCAGTTTCCGAATTTTTCTTTTCCCAGTTGGCCAGTGGCCAAGTCGCCGAGGCTAAGGTGCAAAGAGCAAAGAGCAAGGCGCAGACTGCAAGGTGTTGCAACTTGCAACCAACTGCCGGACCTTAGGGCGCAGAGTTGGCCAGTTGGGCGGCGCGAGTTGTGCAACAGTTTGCGCCGGAAGGAGCTTGGTGGCCGCGTGACGAGCTGCTCCTTCACGACCTCCACCAATTGGCCAGCCTCCGTCTGCGCCCGCATAGATCACGCGCGGCCGGCGGCTTCCGGCAAACGAGCGCCCATTGAGGGCCGGCCGGCCGGGAGACAGTCTGCCGCAGACTGTCTCTGGTAGTCTGGCCACTGCGGCGGTCTGAAACGGGCAAGGAGCCAGCAAGAAGCCAGCAAAAAGTTAGCAGAAAGGCGCAGGAGAAGCGTAAAAAGTCCGCAGAGAGAAAAAAGCGCACAAAAAGCAACAATTGAATGAGGCAAAGCGAGCCGGAAGTGGAACAAAAGAAGCTCGTTGGGCTTCCAGTTTGGTTTAATGTTTCGCTCGTGTTCTCAGGAAGTCGAATGGGCGAATGAGAATGGGAATTAGAATGAAAAGGAGAAGGAGGAAAGAAAAGAAGCCGCTTGGGAGCTGCACGAGTTAGTGCAGTGGAGTGATCATTATCATTATTATTATCATGCTAAGTAGGTCTCGGCGAGTGACGAAATGTGCGCCGAGTTGGCGTGCATGTTTCAACGCTCCAGACGGCCACTTGGAAGCTAAGGAGCGCCGCTCGAAGTTGCAAAACGAGCAAAAGGAACTGCTCTTTTTGCTTCTTTTTGCTCCTTTTTGCTTCTCTTCTGCTTCTTCTGACTGGCAGACGCGAACACTTGCTCGTGTGTTGCGCTTTTCCTGGTTCTCACACTCACAGCTGAGCGCCAAGAACAAAACGGACTGTCTGCGGCCACTCTGTCGCCCCTTTGGCGCCGCAGACAGTCTCTCGGAATGACGAGCAGTGGAGAATTTCGCAGCAGAAGAGCGCCCTTTTAATGGCTTTTATACCAGAGGCCAACTGCAGAGGCCAACTGCAGTGGCCAAGTGGAGCCAAAAACGGCAGTCAGACGGCAGTCAAATGGAGCCAAACGGCAGCTTGCGGATGGAAAAGTCTTTTCGCTTAGGGCAGACTTTAATTTGCGGCTCCCGTGCGGCTGATGTTTCGTCCACTTGGCCTCAGGTGAGTTGCGACAAGCTTAGGAGAAGAGCAAACTCTTAGCTACTTTTCCCACTCGACCAGAAGGCCTCCCACTCGCTTGGAACGCGCGCAACAGTCTTCGGGGCACTGCTGAGAGACAGTCTGGCGCGCGGAATTCACATTTCGCCCACAAGAGTTCCTCCTTTTTGAAGCAGAGGCGAAAAATGTTGCTCGCCAAAAATCGGTTTGTTTGCGCTCTTCGCGTCCATTTGGCCCACGAAAAGGCTTCTTATTTCCAAAAGGAGACACACAAACACACACAAGAAGGAACAAGAAGAAGAACAACAACAACAACAAGTGAACATAATTCGACAACAACAACAACAAATGGCGTGACCGTTTTGCTGCCCCAGAGGCGCATTAGAATAGCTCCTCCTTGCAATGCTCCCAGTCTCTCTGGTGCAAAGTTTCCACTTTCTGCCGTCTGGCCACTCGGCCCAAACGGGAAGCCACAAGGCAAGAGAGTGCAACAGAGCAACAGGCCAGTGCTTCGGCTTCGCCGCAAACAGCAAATGGAAACATCAGCTCCTCTTCGGCGGCCAATTGTTGCCTTTTCATCAGCGAGCGAGCTCGATTGTTTGTTTCTTTTGCCTAATCGAGCGGCTTTTGTGTCTGGCCGATGATGAAGCTTTGCCATCACCGCTTTAAGCTGGCCGCTGTTCACCTGTTTGATGATGTTCTTTTGCTCCACAAGCGCCGGCTGCTCCTCCTCGTCGAGCTCTCTGCCTCTCAAGCTCGCCGGCCGCCCATCTGCGTCCAGCTCGAGCAATGAGGCGGCAGAGGAAGAGGCTGGGCGAGCGAGAGAAAGATGGACAGTCGAAGAGAGTCGAATTGAGTCGGACAAATGGAGGCACAGGAAGTGGCTGGCTGGCTGGGAGGCGAAGAGTTGGGACTGTGTGAGGGCGCAGACAGTCAGCGGCGATGAGTGAGCGCCACTGCACAGTGCACAGTGCACACTTTATGCTGCACACTGGACAATGCACAGACTGCACAATGCACACAATGCGCGCACAATGCACCGGCGGCCATAGACTAGCGCCGGTGCATTCTGCGCGTCCAGCGAGCACTTTGGGCGACCCCTTTGGGCTCGTTTCAATAAATCACGCCCGCGCCACAACCTGTTGGCCGCCTCTTGGAGCAACAAGTGGCCTCGGGCAGCTTGTTTTTGGTCTGCAAACCAAGTCCAATTGAGCGGCGCCTCAGCTTGGCCGGCGAGTTGGCGGCAAAGAGCGGCCGCTTGCACGCATCCAGGCCGGCAAACAGAGCGCGCCCATTTGCGTGAAAGTGCTCGCCGAGTCGCCTTCTGGTGCGACTGTCTGCGGCTGAAGCTTAGGCAGAACAGAGTGCAGAGCTCACACGGCTAGATACAGTCTTCCGGCCGGATCGATCGCCCTCCGTCTGGCTCAATCGGCGGCCGGCGAGCAGTTGCAGCATTCGCAGCAGTTGCAGCATTTGCAGCATTTGCGGCTTGTCCAGCGGCCAAACAACTGGGCTGGATCCATTGCGGCGCATTTTGGCCATATTTTATGCCGTCATGATGATGTTGATGATGATGAGATGATGACGGCCCATTAGAAACTTCAATCTGGAGAAGTCGGCGAAGTGTTTTGCGAGTCTGATTGCTTTTTGCCCATTGGCATTCCTGTGCAAGCGGCGCAAAGTGGCGTGCAGCGCAGCAGTGCAGTGGCGCGCCGCAGAACTCGGCCGCAGACAGTCTGCGGCGGCGGAGAAGGTGCGCTGCAAAAGGCGCCTCTGCAATGCAGACAGTCTGCGGTGCGCCGTTTGCAGCTTTCTTTGCAGCTTTCGGGCTGCCAATCGAGCTGCCCATTTGAATGCAGACGCACTCCAAAGGGTCTTGACAAGAGTGCAATAAATAGCCCCCTCCAATTGCGCCGCCAAGACCCGCAGGAAGTCCACCTCTACCTGGAGACTGTGGCGCCCAGACTGTGGCGATTGTATCACTTGCGCCTGAGCTCCATTCAGCTGCCGCGGCAATCTTGCACTCCTGCGGCTCGGCAAACTGGCCGCAAGTCCACCTTAGGCCCCCATTGCGCCCGAGCTAAGCTCTGCAGTGTTGGCGAGCCTGCGAACACCTCCAGAACAGCTCCACTTCCGGCCCTTTTGGCGAGCTCCTCGAGCGGCCGCCGAGGTGAGATTGATAAATTTGCTCGCCAAAAGCGGACTCTGAGCTGGTCTTGGCAGCCTTTCCTTCCGGAACGGCGGGGTTCGCGTGTTCCGGCGAGCTGCGGGTGGCTTTTGGGAGGTTGGAAAAGGGAGTAGCTTTGGTGGAGAAGCAAGAAAAGCGGGAGAAGCGAATTTGGAGGAAAGCCATTTGATAAGATCGATTTGGCGCCCCAGGCGAGCGGTTTGAGCGTTCGGAGAAACAATTGTCGGCGGGAAAGAGATGCGGGCTTACAGTGTAGGTGAGCTGGAATTCTCAGCTTGCAATTCTTAGCTTAGAATTCTTAGCTTGGAATTCTTAGCTTTTTGGAAAAGTCGAGCGAGTTGTGTTTGCAAATTGGCTGCTGCTCAATGGCCAAGTGGCGGCCCTTATCTGTGGCTGCAGATCGCGAGGAGGTGGATCAATCAGGCCGGAGACAGTCTGTGGAGGAAGGTGGGCGGCCAGCTGGACGGTGTTGGTCTGCGAGGAGCTGGCGTCAAATTGGCTTAATTGAATCTGGGCTGAGGGCAGGCGAAAGGGGCGAATTGGCGGGCGACTTTTGGGGAAAACAGTTCGTCAAATGGACAGTGAAACGGAGACAGAGAGCCAAATGGAGTCTGTTGCTGCTGCCTTATTTTAAGTTTGCGATGCAGTTCGCGGACCAAAACAAACAGCGCGCATTGCCGAAGAGTGTCTGTGGCTGCACTGTGCACTGTGCACTGTGCACTGTCCAATGTGCAGAGCCAGTCCAGCGGCTCGTCTCTGTGGGCGCCTGTCGACGAGCTCGAAACAGCAGACTGACAAGGCAAACAAACCGATGGACACTTGCACTTGCACTCGCGCCCGCAGCCAAAGGACAACGGCCCCAAACAAGTGCGCCGAAGTGAAGGCGGCGCTCAATTTACTGCCAATCTCCGCCGCTTTCGGCCACTCGCAAGCAACAGCCCCAAGCTCCAACTGGCGAGCTATAACTGGCAAGCTGCGAATTGCGAACTGCGAACTGCGAGCTTGCCAGCCAGCCGAGAGGCCAACGAGCCGAACTGGAGGCAGCCCGATCGGCCGGCTCACTGCTCAGCCTCGAGGCACTCACTCGAGACTCTCTCTCCATTTCTGCCGCTTTTCCCCTCCGGCGCTCATTCGCGTGGAGCTAAACTGGCCGTTTAGACGAGTTTAACAAGTGGCCTCGCCGCAGCCGAGCCAGCTGCCTGCCGGCTAATAGCCATTAACTTGCTTAAGTCGCCGCCGAATCTCCATCTTCATCTCCATCTCCATCTTTGAGCACAGCCGAGCACAGCTCAGCCGACACTTCGCCTGTCGAACGGGCGGCCGTTTGATCTGAGCTCAGCCAGAGCTATCCTCTAGCAGCTGTCCTCGGCCAGAGGTATCCTCTAGTGGCGCCTTCTGGCCAGCTCGGCTCCTCTCTCCTCAGCGGCAGCTCCACTCCAGGCCATTTGGCAAGCGTTGCACCTCCCAAATGGCCACTCATTTCACGCCCATTCATTTTCCTCCCAATTCTATAACTCGGAACGCGCTTCTTCGCCACTTCCGGCGCCCCCAGTGGATTCGGCGAGCGAGCAAAACGGATGCTTCTTTGTGCAAGTCTGCATGCTCGGCCAGACTTACTCTAGTAGACTGGGTGCGCCCGCAGACAATCTGAGGAAATTTCGGGCCGCGTGTGGCGCCACCTGGCGGACATTTTGGGAACTACGCGCGCGGCAAAAATGCGCCTGCCCGCATCTTAGGGCAGCCTGCTTTTGGCCAGACATTGCGGGCAGCAAACTCTAAAATCCAGTTGACAGCTGACACAAATTTGCTAACACACAAATCTGTTCACATTTGCTAACATAAAAACTGTCTATCCAAATATAAAAATGCTTTTCTAAAATGGCAAAAATGGCGAAACCGGCAAAAAATGCACAAAACAAACAGAATCTCAACCAGCTGGAAGCCGACCAGCTAAGCGGATCAGCGTTCTATGCGGCGCCCACAGAAGGGCGTCCGATGCGCCCACAAGCTCACCACCAGGGAAACAAGGCCCACGTTTGGCCGCAGAACGAGCTCCAGGAGGAAGTGGCGGCGCCACAAAGCGGCCCGCTCGAGTCGGCCGTTGGGCGAGCCAAGTCCGAGCGCCAAGACGAGCGCCAAGACCGCGAGGAGGAGGAGACAGCAGCTCGGGAGGGCGCCAAGTCGGACTTGGCGGCCAAGCGAGAGTCTGCCGAGCTCGAGGCGGAGCGGCCGAGCCAGTCGGGCAAGGCGGCCCAGTCGAGGAGGCAGAGGAACAAGGCGCGCTTGCTGGCGAGTTACGAGGCGGCGGGCGCGCAGACGGGCGACCACCAAGACGCCGGAGACGAGCTGCAGGACGAGGAGCAGCAGACGGGCGGCAAGCAGCGCCGCCGGAAGCAGACGGGCGCCATCTCGTTGGCCGCTCGCGAGCAGGAGGAACACGAGAGGGAGGCGCTGGAGCCGGAGACAGTTGCTGGCCAGCAGTTGTCGTCGGGCTCTGAGGCGAGCGGGCCGCTCGAGGAGGCGCCCGAGAGGAGCAAGCCGGCCAAGAAGGTTCGCAAAGAGGTGAGAAAGGCCAAGCAGCTGCTCCAGAGCAACAAGTACACGCTGACCACGGCAGACGAGGAGCCGCGAGAGGAGCAGCAGGCAAAAGAGACGGAGAGCGGCGCGCGCGCTGCAGACGTCGGCGAACAGGCCGACGAGCGCGGGGGCGTGGCTGCGGCGCGCAGCAGTCCGCCGCACAGCGACCCGCAGGACGAGCAGGAGGGCGTGGCTCCCGAAGGGCCAGGGGCGGAGGAGGCGGAAAAGAGGCCCGAGCAGGGCGGCAGACAGCCCGACGAGGACATCAGTTTCGAGCAGATAGCGAGCGCCATCTCGAGCACGCTGAGCCAGGAGGCGGGCGCGCAGCAGAGCTCAGGCCAGGCCCAGTCGAGGCCCGAGAGTGGCAGTCCCGCGGCGGGCCCGCAGGACGAGGGCGCGCCCACGGGCCAGCAACAGTCTCAGACGGCGCGCCGCCTCAGCACCGGCGAGCACCTGGCCCAAGTGATCGACCACCTGGTGGACAGGCGCCAGCAGCGCGACGGCCAGTGGGCGCCCGCCCAGCAGGGCCCCCAAGTGGTGGTGGTGGCGCCGGTGGGCGTGGAGCGGGCGCGCTCGCTCGTCCGAGAGCAGCCGCGCGCGCAGGAAGCCCAGCAGGCGGCCAAGCTGGCCCCAAATGCGGGTGATTCTAAGCTCGAGCGAGGGGGCGTGGCCGAAGGACAAGCGAAAAGCGGCGAGCAGCAGTTGCAGGTGAGGGCGCGCAGACCGCTGGGCGCCCGCCTGCTGGGCTCTGGGGCGGCCGGAAGTGGCGAGGGCGAGTTCTCGGAGCGCGTGGAGGTGATCGAGGAGGACGACTCGAGCAGTCTGCTGGCGGCGGCCGAGGAGCAGCCGGCTAAGCGGCCGGCTGGCGAGGAGCCGGAGGGGCCCGAAGGCGAGCAGGAGGCCGAGGAGCAGGCGGAAACGGCGCCGCCCGGCGAGCTTGAGGCGGCGGGCGCGCAGGAAGTGCCCGGGCGGAAGCAGAGCGGCCAGACGCAGGAGGTCGAGGTGGAGGAGCTGGCGCAGAGCTCGCACGTTTCGAGCAACTCGGCCGAGGCGAGACTGCGGGCGCCGCGCCACTTCAAGCAGCAGGCCGAGTTCGAGCGCTTCCCGCAGCAGGGCCCAGGCGGCCAAGCGCACGAGGAGCCAGTCCAAGGGGGGCCCAGCGCGGCGAGACCGCAGCAACCGGAAGTGCAGGGCGCCCCCAGGGAGCAGCAGCAGATACAGTCACAACAGCAGCAGCAGCAGCAGAGGCAGAGGCAGCAGCAGCGGGCGAGACTGTACTCGGCCGAGCAGCTGATCAGAGAGCACGTGCTCAAGTCGAAGCAGCGCCAGCAACAGCCCGGCGGCCAGCAACAGTTGGAGGCGGCGGGCGAGAAAACTAGTCAGGGGGGCGTGGCGCAGGAGGAGCGCCCGACTGTGCGCGAGACAGAGGGAGAGGCGGGCCGCGCGGGCGCCCCGCCCACCCTGGAGGCGCGGGGGAGTGGCACGGGGAACAGCCTGCCGCAGACAAGCGCGCGCCAGGAGAACGGCGGCGCGCAGCACGCAGCGCAGAGGCCGGCCGAGCCGCGGCCGCAGCAGCAGAAAGCGAGGCCCCAAGTGTACACAGTGGCCCGGCTGGCGCACCACTTCCATGCGGGCCAGACCGCCGGGCCCAGCCAGACGCGAGCGGCGCCCGAGGAGCAGCTGGCGGGCGCCCAGCTCGTCTCGGAGGCCTTCCAGCTGATGGAGAGCCAGCAGGCGCCGCAGGCGCTCAGGCCCGCCAACCAGCACCAACAACAACAACAGCAACAACATCACTTTCAACCACAACCACACCACCACCAGCAACAGTTCCAGATGCAACAGCAACAATTACAGCAACAGCAACAATTGCAGCAACAGCAACAATTGCAGCAACAACAGTCCCAAATGCAACAGTTTCAGCAACAGTTGCAGCCAAACAACTACAACCAACAACAGGCCCACGCGCTGCCCGTCTTCCAGGACCAGGAGATCCAGGTTCCGGCGCACATGGCCGAGTCTGTGATCCAGGATCTCCAGCGGTCGGCCACCCGGGTGACTGGCTTCATGAACGGCCGGCCGGCCACCTTTCAGGCCACCGTTGGGGCGGCCGCCAACAACGCGGCCAGTGGTCTGCAGGCGGCCGGCTCGCAGCCCCTCCAACTCAGAGTTCCTCCAATGGCGCCCCCAATGGCGCTCCACCTGCAGCAGCGGCGCCCCACGCTCGGCCAGCTGCAGTCGCCGATGAGCCAGTTCTTTCTGGCCCAACAGCAGCAGCAGCAGCAGTACCTGCAGCAACAGGCGGCCGGCAGACCCTTGGTGGTGGCCAGACGCGAGCAGGACCACCAGGCCAAGGCCACCGAGGGACAGTCCTCGGCCTCGAAGGAGCCGCGCAAGAGTTTGCTCAGCCCGGCGGCCTTGGTGCAGCCCATTGCCCAGCGAGCCCTGAGGAACCTGCTCGGCTCGTTCGGCCAGCAGGCGGCCGAGCAGCAGGCCCAGCTGGACGAGCAGGAGCAGCGCCAGCAACAAGCTCAGGCCCACCACCAGCCGGCCGAGCTCAAGACAGCGAGCGGCCTAACCAACAACCAGCCGCCCACTGACCACATGCAGGCCGCCGGCTCGGCCCAGGAGGCCACAGCTTTGCTCGCGCCCGCCGCAGACGACCAGCAGGCCGCCGGCCGAAGCATGAGGTCGCTGCCCATTGGGGCCCACGCGCCGGCCAACCAGCAACAGATGCAACCAGCGCCCACCAACGACCAGGACACCTCAGAGTCGGCCTATGGCCCAATGCCAGCTTATGAGCCGCACTATGCGGGCCCACCACCTGCCCCCTACCAGGACGACAAGCGCACCAAGGGAATCACCTTCCACTTCGGCGGCGGGCCCATTGGGGGCGGCACGCAACTCATCACTAGTCCAATGGGCATCTTCAGGCACCTGATGATCCCGCTTCTCCCAAATCCAAGAGGTAAGTCTCATTGTTTGGGCGCCAAATTATCCATAAATGTCATCATCAAATAAGAATCTTTTTCTGATTTCTGCTCATCTTAGCCTTCTACTTATAGAACTTGATCTGCCCTCCTGAATTAGCTTTAGCGCTTGAAGCTAATTCTAAATTTCCAAATATCTAATATACCTCTCACGATCTAAACCAAACCAACAGTCAACCTGAACGGAAAAGTCGTCTTTGGAGTGGTCCTCGAGAAGAGCACAGCCTTCGGACCTCCGCCCAAGAAGAAGTACAAGTTTTGGGGCTGAAAGCGAGCGGCAATTGTAACCAAATTGGCGGCTGGAGCTAAAGAGTTGAGGCCAGCTAACGAGAAGTACATGATAGCTCGAATCTGGTGAGATCAAATCTATTTCCTAGCTCTTCTGCCAAGCCCAAATATCAATCTCAATAGTCAACATACGATGATCCCCTGGAGCGTCCCACGACACCAATGGTCTCTCTTCAAATAGAGTGCTCTCTTTCTCAACTGGTCTTGGAAACCAACCAAGTGATCCTGCACTAAACTTTGACCTATTTTTCCTCATATCCTGACATGATTCCCGCTGAAATGAATCTAAATGATTATTATATCTCAATCACAAGTGGCCATCAATTCATGCGATACAATAAGCTTAACCAATTGGATATCGTATATAAGTAGAGAAGTGGAGGAGAGGGAGACCTCCGAGTGAGTTGGCAGAGTTTGTCTCTGGCTTCAAGTTTGTTATGTGAAAAATTTTTAACGTTTTGTTATGTAATTATATAGAGTCTTTGTTAATAACTATTGTTAGAAGAAGTAAAAAATTTTGCTATTCACAGCTGATCAATTCATCCGCAATTGCACCACCAAAAGTGTAGATACATGCCAAACTAATGGGCACTTATATCAGATGGTTTGCCTCTGCATAATAGAGGTGGGCAAATAAGCGCACCATGATCGTTGTGGGAAACTGGTCGACAGTTGAGATGTTAAAATAAAGAATAGAATCGGCCCAAAAGGGTGAGGTTCTCGTTTTCTCTATTCTCAAATATAACTAAACCATCAAGCTGGATGCTTATGGATCATTGTATCCAATGGTGTTCAATTCGAGTGGTGTGAGCCTGAGTTGGTTGTTGGAATTTCGTCCTGATTGAGAGGTGACAGTTGCTACACGTTGCAAGATTGTTATCACCTATCGGCCTGAAATAAATGATTGAGCACTAGAGTGGCTTACAGAGCCGGACGAGGGGGCCTAGTGAGTTGTGGGACAATCGGAAGAAGCTGACATCGACTCTGGCCCATCGTCAGAGGAGCTGCATCGCTGCCGACGGACTGTCACCTCGATCTGGATGACGAGAGACAGTTAGAGAGATAGAGAGATATCGCCGAGTGTCCGAAACTCGCCCGTTAGGCCGGCCCTGTGCCGGTGTAATCTGAACTACGCACAATCATAAATTTCAGGTCAACTTTGTGATACAATTGGATGGACTTGAGTGGGGTGTTGAGATTGGGGGTAGCGTCTATGGATTGGAGTTGGTGGTGGTTTTGGTTGTGGGAGAGGAAGCAGATTCTTTCGGTGTAAGCACTAGAGTGAGCTTTGGTGAGGATGAGGCAATTCAATGGACAGAGAGACGGTCTTGATGAGAGGATGAGATTTGCATAATTAATAGCACTCTGATTGGGCTGGATGGAAGTGTGAGCCGGGCTTGGGGTGGTAATGGCGGTGCAATGGATGAGGAGGGACAAGTGATTTGAGACAAGTGAGAGGAAAAATAGAAAGAGAATTGACCGAGAGAAGAGGAGGGCCAGTGTGTGTTGAGGGCAGCCGGGCGGCGGCGCCAGTGTGCCGGCGAGCAGAGCGAAACAGTGAGCAGGACGAGGTTCGCTCCGTGTTTGGCTGGTGGTGATTGTGATTGGGCCCGCGACGTATCTCGACGTTGGCCCAGCAGAGGCAGAGCCAAGGCAAAGGCAGAGGCAAAGGCAGAAGGAAAGGCAGAGCCAGAGGCAGCAAAGGCATCAGAAAGGGAGCAGCAACAGCCGGCCGGCCAACTGAGGAGAAGGCCACAGAGAGAAAGGCCTGTTTGGATCGGCAGTCCATTGGCGGCGCTGTCTTCGTGTTGCGTCGGCCATTTTGCGAGCTCCCTTGGCTTCTGGCCGGCCGTGCGCGCGTTCGCCGCACGCCAGCACCGCAGACTGGGCGCAGTGCACGCATTCTGCAGCTGAAAGCGCGTGCCTGCGAGCCGCAGGCGCCCTCCTCTCTCTGTGCGCGCTTCTGCAGTCCGGGCACAGATTGGCCCTCCACACTGGCCGACTGTCCGCCGAACCAGAGAAGGCGTGCAGCTCGAACCCGCACCAGTCGCAGTCAAGTCTACGCCGAACTTCGCCCCTCGGACCAGCGGTCCCGCGACCGCCCTGGCTGCGGGCCGACCGAACCAGCTCGCCCCACCCTCGCTCAGGTGTTTGCACCTCAACCCGCACACTGACCCCACCTTCAAGCTACCCCACGCCACAGACCCTTGCTGCACCTCCACTGTGGCCTCGACGATCCTCGTCCGGCGCAAGCGGCGCTCTCAGGCAGCCCCAAACGGGCGCCAACTCTTCCCGGGCCACGCCCCCATTTGCGGCGACCGAGCCGCTGCAGTGTCCAGGCGCCGCTGAGAGCCCGAGACCTCAGGATGGACCATTGCTGAGGCTCTGCGGCGGGCCTCCTCTCGACCAGTGTCCATTTGTCATCCGGAGATGGTCTGAATTTTTAATCAAACAGGCGGTGGGAACCGGACGGAGCGGGCGACCGGGGGCGACTGGGGGCGCCGAATGGGCGAGTGTGGGCGCTGTGGGCGCTTTGGGTGCGTCAGTGGTGCCCACTGGGCGCGCACAGCTAAGGTCCGGCTTGAGGCCCAGAGTGGCGCGTTGGCGGCGGGCAGAACAGAGCTGAGCGTAACGCTAGTTAATAATATTCAATTTCCGTTCGCTCGCCCACTTTGGACTCGCTTCGGATTCTTTCTCATCAGGCCCCTCTGGCGGCGCCTTCCTGTTTGTCTGTGATTTGTGCTAATGAACTCTCTTGAGAATCAATTGTCACGCTTTTGGCTCGCCTCTTCCGTCTGAGCACTTTGGCGTCTGAGCACTTTGGGCGAGCGCGGCCGCAGAGATGCAGCGGCCCATTGGGCGTCCCCAGTGCTTTGGGGCCGAATCAACACGTGCGCGTCATGCTTCGGAACGTGCGCGCGTCTGATCGATCGACTGCGCGCTGAGGAGTGTGTGTTGTGCACTCTGCATAGTGCACTTTTTGCCAAAAGTAAAGTGATAAATTTCTGCGCGAAGCTACGCAAGAATGTAACCGTATTTTTGACGACCAGTGTGCACTCTAAAACGTCCACATACTGTCTGCCGCAGACAGTCTGTAGCACAACCGGGCGGCCAAGCTTTCTCGGCGCCTTCTCGGCCACTCTGCGGCCTCTTCGCCCTTCCTGCTGGGCTCGCCGGCGAGCTCGGGGCGCCCAAGGTGCTCGGTGGCGCCGCAGACAGTGTGTGGCGGCAATTTGTTGGCACGCGCGGCTGTTGGTGCTGCTCGCTGCCGGCTCATTGGCTCGGAGGCCAATTGGCGGCCAGCAGCGCCTCCTCCTGGTCCTCCTGGTCCTTCTTGAGCCGAGCAGATTGACTTCTCCCCTCGGCTTAGCTGTGGCGCGGCCGGAAGCGCGCCGTGTGAACCGCCTGGACGCCAGAGAGAGTGGCTGCCGGCTGGCTGGGGGGAAAAATTGATTTTGCTTTGGGTTTTTTGTTGAAAAATTTGCTCCCACTTGGGGCCACGTGTAGGCTGGAGTGGCGAAGAACAGGCAGTAAAGAAACAATGAACATTACTGTGCAGTGTGGCGGCCAGCAGAGCAGAGGAGCACTCCAAGTTGAGAGAGAGAGAGAGGAGAACCGCTAACGACTTCTTCCTGCGTTTGGGCGCGTGTGTGGCGCCCTCCAGCTCGTCCAGCCTGGCCACTCACTAGGGCAGAGAGCCGCACGGGCAGACAGACGGGCGAGAAAAGTGGGCCGGCCAGAGTGGTGGGCACGCGACTCGGTGGGGCCAATTCGATTGGAGTGGATTGGGCGCGTTCGGTTGCGATTGGGCGGCCAGTGCACTGGTTTGCCCAGTGCCTATTGGCTAGTGTCTAGTGCCTAGTGTCTACTGCCTAGTGCTTAGTGCTTAGTGCTTGGGGTTGGCGCGCGCGTGAGAGTCTCGTGCGCGCGCGCAAAGCACAGTGCACTCTGCTGCTCTCTGCTGGTCCCAAATGACTTGCTTTGTTGTGGGAAACGGGCACGCTTTACTGCAGACTGTGTGCGGCCGCCTCTCACTGGCAGCCGATAATGTTCTTTGATGGCCAAACTGCTCTTGATCTCTTTCTTGGGTGTCGTTTTGCACTCGAATATTTTTATTTTCATTCCTCTTTGCCTATTTTCATTCCCCCTCCACTCGCCTCCAGCCACTGGCCCACCGACGGCTCCCACACACTCGGCGGCGCGCCCACTTGGGGCCCCGAAGACTGGCTCCTCTGGGCTGGCAGTTGCAGGAAGGCGGCTGAGAAGCCGCCCAAGAGGAGGGACAAATAATGCGCGTATAAAACCACCAGTGGAAGACAAATTGAGTTGTAACAACTGGCTCTCAGTGGCCTCTTGTTGCAGGCCTCAGGAAGCAGCCTGAGAGAGTCACTCTCTCACTTCCACTTTTGCCGCTTTTGCCTCCTCTGCTTTGGCACTCGCAAAGTGGCACTGTTTTCTCATAAGCTGCTGCTAATGAATTCATGTCATCGTCATGTTTTCCTCAGCAAGCACACAACAAAAGAAGCTGCACACAACACTTTGCCTCTCTCTCTCTCCCCTTTTCTGTGAGAACCTTTTTTTTTTCCCCTTTTCTTGGCCCTTCTCTTCCATCCTTTTTACAACTGTAACTCGCCAACTTTCCATCAAATCCTCTTGCATCACTGCCAGCAGAGCCTCGCAAGTTGCAACACAACTGAGCTGCCCCACGCGGACTGTCTGCTGCTCCAATTGGACTAATTTATCTCCAGTCCAATTTAAAGTCCACAGCTTAGCCATCGGCCAGTTCCAGTTGCTGCTTTTTTGCGATTTTTTCCCCCCAATTTTGGCCCATTTCCACAGATAAGAGCTTGTAAAGTCTCCAAGTCAATCACTTTGGCGCGTGCCACCAGGACGAATGGCCACTTTTGCCTGTGAAAAGTTACACGATTTTCAATAAACGAGAGAGAAAAAACACGCAAAACTACACTACCTTGATTGGTGGCGCGCCTCAAACTGCAGCCAATTTGTCAGCCAAAATGTCAGCCAAAATGTCCTTCGGCAACTCCTGAGACTTGCTTCCAAGAGAATTTCATCTCATTTCTTCCTTCTTTCTTCCTAAAGCCGCAAAAAGGCGCCCAAGACAAGGGAAGCCTTCGAGATGGGACAGCCTTGAGTGCAGTTGCTCAAAAATGCTCAAAGTTGCTCCAAAGGCGCGTCTGAAAAGTGAATTTGTCCTCGGGGATGCTGCAGACAGTCTACAACTCTGCCACATCGAGCAGCTCGATTCCCACACTTTTTCCCCCCTAATGCTCCTAATGAATGGGCCAAATGATGATTCGATTGAGAGCGGCCCGAGTTGAAGAATTTTCTTACAATTATCCTGGGAAAGAAATTGGTCATACACTGTGTGTTTCTTAGCCTTTCTTAGCCTTATAACCAAGAAGACTTGGGGCTAAGAAAAGGGCCAAGAGAAGGGCCAAGAAACAGCTAGTCCCAGTCTGAAATCCGGCAAGTTTCGCAAGTCTTTTGAGTCTTTTGAGTTTGCCGGCGAGCAAGTTGCAGAATGCGGGCCGAGTTGTAAACAAAGTGGAGAGGCTGAAAGAAAACGCGTAAGACGCGCGCACTTTGCTTCGTTCGATTTGATTTATTGTCGCACGAGCAAAAGCAGCTCATTTGCATTCGTGCGATCGAATGGTGCAAATGCTGCCGCAGACTGTCTCTGGAGCGCGCGCACTAAGCAGACGCGTGTGCGGCCTCTTTGTCATCATCATAATCGTATCGTATCGCCCAGTTCAGATCGTATCGCATTGCGCTCCGCTGTAAGACTGCTCGTGCGTTCTCGCGCGCTCTCGTGCGGCCACAACAAAGGCCCCGCAAGAGCAGAGCCACAGCTCCACACAAGCAGAGGCCACCAGTGCCAAATGGGCGCCCATTTGGCGCCTCTTCCTCTCTTTCTGTTGGCCAAATTGATGATCAAATTGTGCAACATTTCCACCGCCAACCCCGAGCCCAATTGATTAAGTGTCCCGCACTCGAGGTTGGGCGCGCGTGGGAGTGCCACTCGGCTCCATTGGGCCGTAGAGAGAGAGAGATGTTTATTTGTTTGTTTATGTATTTTCCCCCTCGTTGCCCGCGACCAAATGAGCGCCCCTCCAAAAGGCAAACCAGTTTGCATAAAAGCCCTGCTGACCGCTCGAGTGGACCCCTCGAGCTGGACACCCTTAGGAGTGCAGTCCAAATGGAGGGCCACTCTCAGGCTGCTCTTAGGGCGCTCCTGAGGCTCCGCAGCAGCGGCAGTTGAAAGTGAGGAGAAAGTGAGACAGTTTGCGGGCCGGAAGTTGTCACTTTTTTGTTCTCACCATTAGGAGGCGGCCTCAGCAGTTGGCCAGAGCTCCAGTTAAATGGCTCGGAATTTGCTGCCAGTAAGCAGCATTTAGACCTTAGGGCTTCAGGCAAAAGACGAAAGGCGAGCTGAAATGCGCTCTGATTTGGGGCCCAAATTGCAAGATCGGTGACAATGACGAGGGCCAGCAGCAGTCGATGGTGGTGGGCCCACACAATGAGAGCTCGAGGGAGACAATGACGAGCATGGGAAAGTGTCCCGCCGACTTGCTGACTTCTGGCCCACTCTCGCTGCTCTTTTGGCCACTCTTTCCGGCCGATTGCGCAACCGATTGGGCTCTTTGCCAGTCGCTTTTTGCACCCAAACACGCGCACACTCAAGCAACTCACTGCACAGAACCCTCGGCACTTCCGCTGACAAGTGACACGCAGTCTGCGGCCCCAGTTGCAGACTAGCGCCCAAGTGTCTGGTTGCAAACCGCAACTTCCGGCCTTCGCGCGGTTTGTGGTTTTGTTTTCTGTCTGCGTTCTGTTGTCTGTTATTGGGGAAAAGTGGGCGAAAAAGGTTGGGCGGCGAGCGAGTGGAAAATGGAATTGGATTGGGGCAAATTGGATTGAGACTGGCCGCTTTTTGCACGTCTTTTGGGCCGCCTTTTGGGCCCTCTTTTGGGCTCCCGAACAGAATCGCCGCCCGAGTTTAGGGCCGGCAGTCAATTGAGCCAAAAGAGGCTTAGCTTAGCCTCCTGTTTTGGCAGAGAAGACAGAGCCACGCAAATGGCGGCTCGAAGTTGGCGACCAAAATAAGCCAAAAGGGAAAGATTTTCGAGGGCCAAATTTGGAGTGGAAACATTGAGTTTTGGAGCTTTTTCACTCAATGTTTTCACGTTCCAGTCACAACAACTCAATTGACGGCTCATATTTTCCAACATGAGCCAGTGTTTGGCCGCATTTTGTCGCAGTTTGTCGCAGTTTGTCGCATTTTGTTGCATTTTGTCGCATACTGTATGTGGCTTGTTGCGGCCAGTCTGCCGCCTCAGCTCGAGACACCTGGCAAAGCGTGCGTGATTTCCAGTTGGGCTCAGTGGCGCCAGTTGTGCGCTGGTTGCAATTGGTGCAATTTCTGCAATTTCAATTGCATTTGTTTCAATTGCATTTGTTGCGCCCGTTTCCACTCTTGTTTGGCCGGAAACGAGTGCGAAAAATGACCGTTACTCCGTTCGCCTGTAACTTGAGCGCGGCAAGTCCAGGCGACTTGTTGGCGTTGCTTGTCACTGGTTCCAGTTTGTGGCTTGTTGCAGCTGCAGCAGTGCTAGTCTCTGCTCGGCCGCAGTCTTGGAGCGGCACAGTGGAGCCCAAATGGAAAGTGGCGCTCTCCGTCCAGCGGCCCGCAGACAGTCTGCGGCGCTGCTGATTGACTCGAGAGGCGGAAGCCGCCCAGTGGTCAGTTAATGAAAGGGCGACAAATGGTGGCGCGCCTAAGGACTGTCAGTGGCGCCTCTGCTTACGTGTCGTGCACGTCCGCCACTGGTCAGCATTTCGAGCGGCGTTTCCAAGCTCCAAGTGGCCAGTCTGAGAGCTGCGAGTGGTCAGCGGCGGGCGCTCGTGGCGAGTCAATTGGGCGCCGTTTCCACACCGAGAGACTGGGTGCGGAGGACGCTCTTTGGGGGCACTTTTGCGCGATGATTTACGCGCTCGCGAGGGGCCCAAACTTGAGGCAAACTGCATGCAAACTGGAAGCAAACTGGAAGCCCAAAAGGAGCAGAAGTGACAAACAGGGCGCGTGCCATTTGATCGGCTGATCTGGTTGCGCGTCTCAACTGGCCAGTGGCGCCAATTTGACAACTGGCACACTGCAACTGTTTGGCTGTGGCTGCAAAATGGGCAAACTGCACTCATTTTGGAGGCTCCAAACTCACCCATTGGACTGCATTGGACTGCATTGGACTGTATTGAACTGTATTCAGGCAAAGCAGTGGACACTTGGGCGCAATGCTTGTCCACAAAAGCGTGTTCGCGCTGTCCAGTGGGCGCGCTCTCCTGCCGCTGACTGTCTGCGGTGGTCTGAGACTGTCTAAGTCTGTCTACGTCCATCTGGGTCTGTCTGCGGCCAGACAACTAGAGACTGGCTCGCGGAGACAGAGAGCACCCAGCGCCTGTTCTCACACAATGTCAAACCTGTTTTCTCGCCCTCGTCTCGTGTGGTCCATTTTTTGATCAGCTCCAGACTGACGAGCGGCGGCCGAGAATAATGCGAGGGAAAGGCGCGCTCGTTTGTCGCCCATTTGGCTGGCCGCCATCATTGACTGGCCGATGAACCGAGATTATGGATCTAGCTCCCACACTTCAGCCCCCGGAGCTTGTTCTCGGCGCGCGCTCGCCTGGTCACAACAGCGCCTAACTGTTGTCGCCCGCAACTGGGACACTTCATTGAAAAGTGGCTGGCCCCAAATCGGATTGTCTGCGCCCGCAGACTAGGGCGAGAGGGCGGCCCAGAGGCGCACTTCCGTCGTGTGGCGACGAGGCGAAAGTGCGTGCGTCTGCGGAGAGCGCGAATCCCGCGCACTGTCGCACGAGTCGCGCCGCAAACAACACCTTAGGTGCAGCGCGCGCTGTCTGCAGGCTCTCTGCTAGACACTGTCTGCAGTGCATTGCAGACTGCTTTACACAGAGTGCACTGTGTAATGCACCGCAGACAGTCTGCCGCGTGGGGGCGACCGCAACACCGCTGGACCACATTGAAGTACCCAAGCAAACTATATCCACCTCTCTCTCGACGGGCCACTCCACGCCGCTGGATCGAATTGAGAATTCACTCAAAATTCATCATTAACCATCATCCCTGATTGATGATGTTGCCGCCATTGGCCCCCCACTCGCGCACCAACACCACTCCCACACTGAACCCGTTTGCCTCATTTCCGGCCGCCGATAAATGCAAACTGCCTCAAGCACACTGCCTCTGCTCGCTGCCTTTCGGGCCCCAATTGTGCCAGTCGGCCCCCTTTGCAGTTGGCCTCTTCGTGGACTCGCTCTGGAAGTAATTTCGTGAGACTAGGAGCGAGCTGGGCGCGCCCAAAGTGGATTGAGAATGGCAAAGAGGCGGCGGATTGTCGCCAGCAGTCGTCAAGTCGACAAGTCGGCGCAGGAAAGTCGAGCCTCGCAATGACTAGAAGCTAGAACCTAGCACGAGCGCCCCTCCACCACCTAACCTAAGGGCTGGAGCAGTTCACTCGAGAGGCCACATCGAGCAGAAGGAGGGCAGCTTGTTTGCAGATCGTTTACTCGGCCAGTTTGCGAGCCGGATTGTCAAATTGTCAAATTGTCGCCCCAAATTTGGCCCACTCGCCAGCCTTTAAACTGGCCAATTTGAACTGCTGAGCAGTGGAGCTGATTGCGGAACAAGTGCCGCGAGCAGTAGTTGTTGTTTGCGCTTGGTGTTCGCCTGGCTCGAGTTGAGTGCTCTCTGCACTTGCTTCCTGCTCGACAAGAAGCAATTGGAGGCGAAGAATTGGAGAATTGGAGCCAGTTGGAATTAGCTGCTCAGTGGAGACTCAATGGAAAAGTGGGGCCAAAGGGGAGCTCGAGTGGAGCAATTTGTGCAAATTGTCCCATTTGATGACAGGCGCTGGCAGTAAATGAGCTCCCATTTACTCATTTACTGCCACTGGAGAGAGTGTCTGCCGCAGTTTGGCGTGCAGTAAGTTTAGCTGAAAACAAGTGCAATTTTTGCTCTTCTTTGCCCGCCCGAGCAAAGAAGATTGCTCGCAGATAAACAAAGCATGAAGTTGGAAATTTATTTGCTTCTCATTAGAAAGCTTATTTTTTTCCTACCTCCATGGACTGGCCGCCGGCAGCAGACTGAGAGTGGCCGAGGGGCCATTATCATGATTATTGGCCAAGATGAGATTGAGACTGGGATCGAGATTTGCGGCCAAAGCTGCATGGACGAAAAGGCGGAAGGGAGAAGGCAACTTCCGCTTCCGGCGGCCCAAACGGAGGAAGACAAGTGCCAGCGGGAGAGACCGAAAGGGAGCGGCAGTCTGTTTATAGTGGCGGTTTGGATTGTTTTTGCGCGTAGTTTGCGCGCGCGCCGCCAGATGGCGCTGTGTTAAAATTTGCACTGCCGCAGCTTGAGACTGTGTGTGGCAGCGAGTCGCAGACTGTGAGCGGCAGACTGTGTGTGGCAGTGCAAAGTTTTGCTGCAGATTTCGAGCGAGAGTTGTTTGTGCATTTGGGCGGCCAGTTTGCATAATCACGCAATTGGCCAGATGTCTTTGGGGGCGCCAAGTGGCTGCAATTGTCTGACGCAAATCACTGTTCTTCTTCTTCTTGGGGGGCGCCATGCAAGGCGGAGAACTCGGGCCGGAGACAGAGATTGGCGGCGGCAAAGAGGCGACACTTTTCTTTGGCTCGGCTCAATCCAGTCGCTGCTGGTCCGAGTGCTTTACTGTCGAGGGGCCACACGAGAAGAAGAAGAGGAAGAGGAATTGGGGCCAAGAGGAAAGTGTTGCTGGAGGACGTTTAATTAATCATCTTTGTGTTTGGCCAGAAAATGGGGCCCACAGAAGCTCGTCAGTTGGGCCAAGTTTTGAGTTGTAGTTTGCACAAAGTTGCGGCGGCCCAAGAAGCGCGTGTCATCGAGTCAATTTGTTTGTCTGCTCTTTCCAATTGGAGGGCGACAATTGGAGAATGGTGGCGCCTTTTCTGCAAAACATGCCCACAACATTCAATGCTTCTGCACCATTTTCTCTCCTCCTTTTGGCCCCATTCGCCTTTTCATTCCATTTCAACAACTTCTTCTTCTTCTTCTTCTTCTCTGCAAATTCACTTCTCTCCAAATTCAATTGTTTCCCGGCCAAAGTGGGCGAGAGAAGCAGTGTTTTTCTGCAAAGAAGCAGTGTTTTTCCAAAGAGAAGCAGTGTTTTTCCAGAGAGAAGCCGCCGGGCGAATTAGCTTTTCCCGTGTTTTGCGTGAAATTTATTTCCATTTCAATGCAACACAGTTTCCAGTCCAACTTGGGCCTCTTGCAAACTCTTGCATTGAGTTGGCATTTTAATTCAGGCCAGAGCTTAGGGGCGGCCAGTTGCCGTTAGTTTCGTCTGCTTGTTAAATAACTCTTGCCAGCAAACTCGCGAAGTGGAGCCAAAGTTGGCCCACAAAAGAGAGGCGCTCGAGTTTTCAGTGTGTGGAAATGGTGCAAAAAGTGGTGGAAAAAGTGGAAAAAGTGCACAAAGTCACTCAGCTAACGGACCTTAGGCCTGCTGGGGCGCAACTGGTGGGCCCCCGAAGGCAGTGGAGGGCAAAAGACGAGCTCTGGAGGCCCAATTTTCAGCGAGTGGCAAGTTTGTTTCAATCTCTGGACGAAGAATTGTTTCAATCTGTGGCCAGTTTTGTCGCAATTTGGCCAGTTTGTCGCGCTGCTGAGCCAACAGTTGGCCGAATCGGAGCGAAACTAGTGAGCAGCAAACTGGTGATAAGCAATAATTTGTTCCAGCCAGTGGGGCCACTTTCGAAACTTTCCTTCCAACTCGGCGCGATTGTTTGTTTGACGCACTGAGCGCCAGAAGGCAGGGGCGCCGCTGGGGCGCAGCTGCGTTGCTTGCGGGCGCCTTTGGGCTGCGTGTACTTTCGGCTCGCAGTGTGCGGCAGACTGTGTGCGGTGCAGTTTGCGTGCACTTCTTGCACTATGCACATTTCGCGCTGAAGACTTCCAATCGCAGCCAAGCCTTTGGGGCCAAAGGAGGTCTATTTTGGCCCATTTTGGGCGCCCATTCGACGCCCATTTGATTTGAGAGCCAAGAGGGCGGAAAAAGAAATGATACGCCCACTGAGCTGAGGCCACAAAGGTTGGACAAACCGCAGCCATCGGATTAGCACACTCGTGGCGCGGGGTCAAGTTTGTTTGCTCGCCGGTTTGCTCAATTGGGCCTCGAATTGGATTGGATTTCTGTTTGTCTGCAACTCTGTTTGTCTCCTCCTTTCGAGTTCCTTCTGGCGTCGAGTTGGCGCCGAAGGAGAGCCGAGCTCTGCAGGAGCTGCTGCATTTGGGACCAGCTTCGGGGGCTGCAAGTCGGTCGAAAAGGGCCCAAAGTTGGCTTGAAATGCGGGCAAAGTGGCCCAAAATGGAGCAAAAGTGGCCCGCCGACGCAGCAGAATTTTGATCGATTTACTTGATGAGCTGCTGATTGCTCATTTAAGCCAAACAGTTGCCCGAAAACAGTGTGTTGCCCAAAACAGTGTGCAAAGTTTATTCAAATCTGGCCCAAATGCAACCCGCACACTGTCTGCGGTGGAAGTGCGGCCAAATTTGGGCTCGAGTTTGGCGGCAAACTGCAATCGAGAGGCAAAATTTGGAAAATTTCTATCGAAACTGAGCCACAGACTAAGGGCGGGCTCAGAATTTGCATTCCGTGTGGGTGGCAGTTGGGCGAGCTTGGCCGCTGAGCTGCTTGGGCGCGTCTGGCCGGCTGGCAGTCTGCGGCAGTCTTTGGCCCGAATGCGAGAAACTGCAAGTGATAACAAGGACAATAATAACAATATCACTTCCATTTGGGGCCCAAAAGCGGCGCTCAATCGATCAAAAGGGCGCCCCAAAGCGCAGAGGCGGCACACACAGTCTGTTTCTGGCCCTGTACGAGCGAGAGTCCAAAAGGAAGAGTCCAAAGGAAGAGTCCAAAAGGAGTATCAAAACAAAGCAGAAAGACGCGAGGCAGAAGCGCAAAAGCAGAGACAAAGAGAGAAAGAGTTTGATGGATGTGCGGGGGAATTAGGTTGGGCGAGCTTTTTGTTGTGCTGCAACTTGCAAGAGAGAGAGAGAGAGAAACAGCGGCAAGTTTGAGCAACAGCAAAAGAGGCTGCCTTTTGGGCTCTTGCTAATATTCCAAAAGGGCCAGATTATTCTCCTTTATTCTCCTTTATTTCCCTCCTTTTGCTCATTTTTCTCCCCCATTTTCAGGCCGGCCAGAGACTGTCTGTTGAGCTGAGGGCCAGTGCAAGCGGGCGTCTTTGGGCCCCGAAGTTTGGGACAGACAGTGAGCCGAAAAAGTAAAGCAAGTTTAAAACGAAACTCGCTCGTCGTGATCCATTTTTGGCCAAACACTTTTGCAAATTTTCCGCCTTCTCGCAAGGCTCCACTTGGCGCCCTCTGGTCATTTCACACTTCTGGCCGCTCGCCCTAAGGGCTACTCTCAAGCCGCATGATCGATGTTCCGCTGGGGCGCAATGGGCCGCGCGCAACCTTAGCTCCATTTGCATGGAGCCGCCCGGAACAAGTGCATTCGGGAGCTTCTTTCGGGCCACTTCTTTTGGGCCAAACTTTGAATACCAAACACAAGGATGGCCAATGGGCGGCCAAGATTTGCTCCCTTCATGCTTCCGGTTGGCCAGAAGACGGAGAGAAATCGGCCAGCAGGAAGTGGAAATTGATCGAGCGGCGTTTTTGGGCCCACTTTTGCGCTCGATATTCTTTTACTGTTTGAGCTAACTTTCCGACAGACTGTGGCCGGCGAACCAGTGTTTTTGGCCGCCGAATTGGCCGAATTTTACGCAGCCAAAAACACTTCCATAAAGCGCAATTTCCAGAGACTAGGGCGAGAAAAAGAGCCCAGCAACTGGGCGCCGCAGACTGCCAATAATTGCGCGAGTCGCCCCCAAATGGAGTGCGCCCGCTCGCTGCATCAAAGTTGGACTCCAGCGGCGCCCAATTGGGCCGCCCGAGACAGTGATGAGTGGCCGGGATGCAAATTGGGCCCCATTTCTGCACTTGCACTCTGCACTTGCACTCTCCACTAGCGAGCACTTTTCGGCTTGTCCTTTAGTTTGGCCGGAAATGAAGGAGCTCCGCTTGGCCAGCTCAGTTGCAAGAAGAAGTGACGAGCCGCAGAGACAGACCCAATCTGATTTGGCGCCACATCAGCGCCAAATCGGACTGACGATCGTTGGCGACATTTGTTTGGCCCTTTTGCGTCCGAACCAAAGTGGGCCGCTTGTTTTCCTTTGCTCCTCTCTGGCTGTTTTTGCTTACTGACTGTCGTTGCTCTGCTCTGCTTCCGCTCTCCAAGGCCCGCAAGAAGCACTGTTTGATTTGAAATCGATGCAAATAAATAATAATAATACGCTGCAAAGTATCCAATGTTTCCGCCGCTCTTCCAGTGGGGCCGCAATGCAAGCGGGCGGCTCTAATGGGCACAAGTGGCTGTTGTGTGTGCAGCGGCGTGCGCAATTGGACGCCTCCTTCGCCAGCAACTGTCTGCGGGCCGAAAGCGCACAGTTCGCAGTGCACAACTCGCAGTGCACAACTCGCAGCGCAAAGCACGCAACTCAATGGCCAAAGACAAACGCAATACGCAACACGCAACACGCAATATGCAATCTAAAATCTAAAATCTGCAATCTGTAAAAATTGATGGCCGATTGTCAGTGGGCCCAAACAAGTGCGCAGGAAGCCACTCGAGTGCAGCACATTTCGGCCGCTTTCTCGCCGCTTTCAAGTCCAACTCGAGCTCCAAACTGGGGCTTTAAACTGGCCGCCTCGGAGCAGGTTCAAAACGCTTTTCAGCCACCAAAGCGGCTCCAAAATCGGCTCCCCGTCCATCTGACACTCGCTGGCGGCCGGCGAGACTCGGCGAGAAGAGGCCCACTCTTGTTGGGCGGCGAGAGGGGCGGAAATTTGAGTGGAATAGTGCAAAATTGGGCCAAATTGCACTTGTACGATTTGGAAAACAGGCTCGAGCTGCGGCGGCTTAGGTGCGCCGTTTGCGTGCACTGCGAGTTGTGCGCCTGCTCAGCGCAGGGAATCGGTCTGCGCGCAGCCGCGCGCGAATAGAGACAAGCACCGCGCAGTGCAAGTGCCCATTGCCATTGGACAAACAACAACAGTCTCTCGGCCGGCCGAGCAAGCTGGCCTATTTATTGGGCCAAATTATCAGCGCCAATTATTAGCTCGCGGCCGGCGGCGTGAAATCGCCCATTAGAAGGCCCAAATTGAGCAATTTCCTGTGCGCCCACGCGGCCAAACTGGAGGCCAAGCTGAGGCGGCAAATGAGCAACCCAAACGAGCTGGCGACTTCTGCTGGCAGACTTTTGCGCGCATAAATCACCCGGCCACTTGTTGTCGGCGCCTCCTCGCCTCTCTCTCTCCAGCACGAGCCGCCTCCTTTGGCCACGCTCGTCGCCAGCAACTGTATGCGGCACCAATTTGGTCAATCCGAAGTTGCTCGAACCTTCAAGCGGCCGCTCCTTAGGGCACGTCAGTGGAGGAGCTTTGTGTGCTGCACACAAAGCAAAAGCGGAAGAGCGCGAGCTGCAAACGAGGCCCCAAAGCGAAGGGAAGATAATTCATCGTTTCCGTTCTGCTGGCCGAAGCTAGTCTGCGGCTCGCGCTGACCGTCCGCGCGGCTGCCCTCTGGTCAGGTGGCTAACGAACGCAAGACAAACACAAAAGAGCGTCTCGCAAACTCGCCGCCCGAGCCGAACTCGCGAGCTGAACTCGCGCTTCTTGAAGCTCTTGGCTCGCTCAAGAGCGACCGGAAGTTGCTTAGCGGAAGTTGGGCGCCAGTTGGGCGCGTGCCGAGCGGCCCAGAGACAGTCTGCGGGCGGAGACAGTGAGCGGAGACAGTGAGCGCGTGGCAGAAGCCGATTTGGGCCCACCGATTGGCTCCGATTGGGTCGCAAGTGAGCGAGCGCGCGATGACGAAGTGGCGCCGGAGGTGGCGAATCAGTGCCGATGGGATTAGACCTTAGGGTGGGCGCGTGGGTCGCACGCGCCGGGCGAGTTTTTTCTGCCAAAGAGCGACTGTGGCGAGCAATTTGGGCCATTTTTGGGCCCATTTTTGAGCAATTTGGTGCCCAAAAATGTGCTCAAAAGTGGGCACCATCTCTGAACTTTGGCCAACTGGCGGCTTGTCCTAAGCAGAGGCGCTAAGGGCTGGCTGAGGGCTAGCTGAGGGCGACAATTAGCGCCACTGATGAGCGGCGGGAATTAAAATGGGCTCGCGAGGGCCACTTGAGGGGGCCAGTTGGCGGGCGCGAGTGAGAATTTGATTGATTGGCCTTTCTCACAAGTGGCGCCAACTTGAAGGCGCCACATCGGCGCCCAATGGCCAAAATCACGCCCAAGCCGCCCTCAGGTCCCCCAAGACTTTCAATTAACTGTGTGCCGCTGGTGGGCCGGAGTTACGGCTGCGATTAGCGTGGCCAAATCGTGCAGATCGTCGGCGCCCGATTGCTCCGCCGAGACTTGGCCCTCGAACCGGATGGGGCGCGTGACCGAATGCGTGGGGCCGTTTCGAGAGGGCGCCGCTGGGCTCTGCTCGTGCTTTGCTTGTGCTTTGCTTGTGCTAGTCTGCTCGTGCTAGTCTGCCTATGCTAGTCTCTGCTGGAACAATGCACTGGCGCGGCACTGCAGCAAAGCAGTGCACTGGAACAATGCAGTGCTGCTGCAGCAATGCACTGCCACTGCAGACTGGCTGCAGAAGCGCGCGTGCCACACGCCAGCACGCGCCGCCACTAGCCCTGTGCGCATGCGCACTCCGACTTGGGGCGCCTTCCAGTCTGGTTGCGCAACGGGCGCTCTGCACGAGCCTCTCTGGACGGCCCGCTGGACCTAGTCCCGGGCGCTAAACTATAAGGGCGCGACCAGAGCAAAGTGTCCGCGTTTGCACCGGCGACAATTGGTTGCCGGCGCGAGCATAAAAGAAGCCAACAGGCCGCCGGCTGAGCCAGTCGACTGCAAGCAGCGGACGAGCAAAGTGGCCGGAAGAGGCGCCGCACACAGACAGCAACTCGAGAGGACCAGTTGGTCGAGATGGAACGGATCTAAGTCATCATTTGGGAAAGAAAGAGGCTCTCTGGGGCCGGCAAAAATAGTCAAAGATAGTCTGAGAGAGTGTAGAGTAGGTTGAACTATTTGTTAATCCAACAGACAGTCCAAGACAATAGGAGGAGATACATTGATAAGAGACCAGTAGTAGTAAGCTCGTTTCCGTCCAGTCGACTCTGAATCAGAGTCGAACAATAGAAAAGTGGGAATAGAAATAGAAAAATAGGCTCAAGATCGAACACTAAGCTCAAGATTAAACTAGAAATCAAATCCGAACTAAGCCAGAGACAGACAGCCGGTTGGAGCCAGTTTGCAATTGCAGTCGATTTGCCTAAGATTTGAAGTAAATTTTTGAATAAAAATAAAAATATTCCATAAGAAAGCCCGAAATCAAAGCAGACAGTCAATATAGCTCAGCGAGACCATGTTCTTCGAGCAGCAAGCCAGACAGCTTCTCGTGGAGACGCACATTCAGCTGCAACTGCAACCTCACAGACGCCCACTGGGCCACCTGCAAATGGGGCCCCACTGGAGGCGGAGCTTGTGTCTGGTGAGAAGTCGCGTGGAGCTGAGCCGGCCGCTCGATTTAGGCGATTTGGGCCATTTGGGCGCACCTAAGGTCCACAAGGAGGAGCCCAGGGAGCCGGAAGAGGAGCCGGAAGTTGGTGGAGACGCGAGTGAAAATGAGGAAAACAGAGGGGCCAGTTTGAGCAGCAGACTGGAAACAGTGATTGACCTTAGGCCGGGCGAGCAGGCAGCTCAGGAGAAGGAGAAGACTGCAGAGGAGGAGCGGCCAGAGACTAGGTGCGGCCTTCAGGTGGACCAGTTCGCGCAATTGGGCCGCACTCTCAGACAAATCAGCCTCCAGTTCGAGCAGCACCGGCGGACCAAACGTCTGTTAGCTTGATGTTGGGCTCGATATTAGGCTTGATATACGCCAAGCTCGCCCGAGTGGAAACCTAATCTAAGTCAGTGGTAATTGCAACATTTTGGCTTGATCTAAGCCAAATTTGAGCGGAAATTTCCAAAGTTAATTGCGAATTTCGCGCGAGTATTCCACGCAAATTCGGAGAAAACTAAGTAAATCTAACAGTTGAGACTCGCGCAATTGAGTCAAAAGCAAGAAGAAAATCTCCCTCCAAAGTCAAAAGGTGGCCAAAGTGTGGCCACCAATTCGATTAGAAAGTAATAAAAATTGACAAAATTTTTATAGCCGCCAAATTGGGGCCCAAATTCTATGCAGACTCTGCACTGCAGAGAAACCTTTGTACTTTTCAGTGAATGCGAAACAATTATCATTTCAATTATAATTGTTAAACTTGTTACAGTTGCTCGCAGTTTTAATTTGCACTCATGAAGTTCACCCTAGTCACTGGGCCAAACTGGCCCCCGAAACGCCTTTTCCAGAGGAGGACCTCTGAGTCTGAGGGGCAAAAATAAGAAAAGGCGAAACGGCGCCACAGGGCAACTTCCGGCCCGTTGGAGACACTTTGGGCAAGTTTTTTGCCGCAAAATTGGCCAAAATGAATCGCGTGCTAAGAGTCCATAATGTTCGCGAACAATTGGACACCTGGTCGCAATGGAGATTCGTACATTCTGAACTGCGAGTGGCCTTTCTCTGTTGTTTCGCGCTCCTTAGGGTCCTTAGGTTGGGCGTTCCGGTCGCGTGGCTTGCGCACAACGCGAAAAAAAGCTGCACAGTTGCGCTTTGGCCACTTTGCGGCCGTTCTGATTTGGCAAAACTCGCAAAAGTGGCCCCACTTTTGCGCCCAAAAATTGCGCGCCTTCTTCCAAAAATTGGCTCGCTTTTCTGAAAATTTTCAACAAAAAACCAACAGGAACACTTGTCACGCTTCTCGAGTGGCCAAATTGGGGCTGGAATTTCCAAAAGAGCCCGTGAAAGAGCCGCAAAAGCTGCCAGAAAGCTGCAAGAAAGCTGCAAAAGAGCCTCAAAAGCCGCTCTCGAAAAGCTCGTCCTCGTCTTCGTCGTGGTCGTGGTGGCGCCAATCTCAAGAGGTTCTTGCAATTGCAAGAGTGTGGCATGCTCCTGCAAGGCAGACTGTCTGCGGGGAGGCGAGTTTGACAAATGAAAGGCGCGTTTCACTTGTCCTAAGCGCAAGTTTCGGCCCTAAGGAGTCAGCCGGCGTGTTTGTTTAGCGGCCGGAACAAGTGGGCCAAGTGGGGCGCCAAAAGTGGGGGGCCGCGAGGTTCGAGGGGCGCCCTCTGGGCGTTTTTTGCCGCTCGCCAGTTTTTCGCTTCAACCAGTGTTTGCTTAGCTCTGGCGGGGAAATAATTGCACTTGTCAATTGGGCGCACTCGAGGGGCCCAAGTGGTCCTAATTGGCAACACTGGAGGAGTGTTTTGATTTGTGCTCGGGGCTGGCCGAGCGATCGGGGCGACCCTTAGGGCTGCCAAATGAACTGCGGCCTAAGAGTGTGGAGCTGCGGCTGAACTGAAGACAGTCTAAACTGCAGACAAGCTGAACTAGAGACTAGCTGAACTAGAGAGAAGCCGAACTAAAGACAAGCTGAACTAAAGACAAGCTGAAACTGAACTGCGGCCCATCATTAGCTGAGGGAGAGAGAAAGTTAGCCAAAGGCTGGCCCACTTTTGGCCGCGCGCAAACAAACCAGTGCACTTGTTCTCCTTTCGGGCCCAAAGCAAATTGCGCCCACTCGAAGCGGCCGAGGCCACACAGCGAGCAGAGCAGTTCTCTCGGCCAAATGGGCGCATTTCCGCAACACAGACACTCGTCCGCTCGCTTGGGGCGACCGCTTTTTCCTTTGGTTCCCTCTGGGCAGACAGTTGCAAGTGGAGCCAGTTGCGAGTGGAGCCAGTTGCGTTTGGCCAAAGTTGGAAACTGGCCCAGCCGAGCTGATGGAAATTGCTCTGGTTTGTTGGAAAAGGCTGGAAAAAGCGAAAAAAGGAGCCTAACAAGTGACACGTCGCCCTGTTTTCTTTCCTCCTTTTCCAAAGCGAACCTCCTCCAATGCTCGATTTCTGCTTTGTTTTGCCAAAAGTTTTGCCAAAAGCGAAATTCGAATTGCGGTTCGAATTGCGGTTCGCTACCAACTGGCAACTAGCTCAAACAGGCTCCAAACTGAGCACATCTCAGCGCAGCCAAGACGACCCTTAGGAGTGGGCGCGAGCCGGAAATGGGCAGCGAAAAGTGGGAGAGAAAAGTAGAAATAAAGGGAGAAAGAGAAGGAGAAAAAGCTGGAAGGAAAATGAAAAATGGAACCGAAAGCAAAGGAGTGCAAGAGGGGCAGAAATTGCAAACAATTGTCGTCATTTTTGTCCCTCCTTTTGGCTCCCAAAGTCTCCATCTCATGCTCTGCATTCGAGCTCCTCTCGCCCCCAAATGGAAACACTCCACTTTCCATTTTCAGCCCATTTGCGCTTCCATCCTTCTCTCTGGCTCGGGCCACTTCCGGCCGACTTGGAGCCGCAAACAAGTGGCCTTTTTGGGCGACTTTTGAGCGCAAAATTGGGTGTTTGTTTGCGGCGAGTTTGCGGCAAAGATTCCTCACTCTTAGCTCACATTTTCAACGCAAATCTTGAAATCTCACACAAAAACCTCAACCAATCAGATCAGAGCTGCCACCATTTGCCACACTCTTTTGCCAACTGCTCAAAACATGATTTTGAACCCATTTTCAGGCCTGAAAAGGCGCCTCAGAAAGGGTCTCAAAATGGGTCTGCTTTATAGTCTTGCCCAGTGAGCTAGTCTCTGGCAGCGCTGGTCTCGCGCCCAGTTTCTGGCCAGCGCGCCAACCCTTGTCCTCAAGCAGCCCAACTCGCAAACAAGCAGCCCAACTCTTGCCCAGCAGAGCGGAAGTGGGCCCACTTCCGCCCTTGGAAGTGGGCAAAATTGCCAAGCAAAATTTGCCGAGCAAAACTGCGCTCTGGCTGCTCGCGCGCGTGCTCAAAGGCTGCGCGTGGGCGCCAAACGCGGCCGGAGACACTCTCGCCTGGCCTTTGGAGCGCAGTCTGAGGGGGCAGATGGCGTTAAAGTGCACTTCCTGGCCTTTGGAGCTGCAGCCAGTGACCAGCGAGAGACGAACGAGTGGCCGAAGAGTGACCATCGAGCGCCAATCAGCGACCAAGTGGCCGCCGGTCACTCTTGCTGCTCGGCTCGATCGGCCAACTGGGACAGATAATCGTTTGTTGGGCGCTTCCATAACGCACTTCCGGCCTGGCTGGAAACTGCGGCTACTTGTTGAGCGGCCGAAAAGGGACTGTCTTTGGCTGATTTTCGCCTAAAAACAGCCAAAGACACTCTCTGGGCTGCTGCTGGTTGCCACTTTGTGCACTCGAGTTGGCCATGAGAACTGGAGAGTGTTCGTGTGTGCTTGTGTGCGATGAGATTACCTCTGGAGAGAGCGCGAAATTGGCCGCCTGGCTGGCCCATTTTGAGCCCAATCTGAGCTGAACTCCAAACACAGTTGAGCGCGATGGATCACATTTGATCGCATTTGATCATATTTGGCCACATTTTGCCGCCAGACTGAAGCTAGAGAGCGGCCAGACTTAGTTTGTTGGAGAAATTTTCTGGCCGCGACAAAAGAGCCGCCCCACAGCTTAGGGCCGCCCGCACAGCTCAGCTCGGCTCAGCTCAGCTAAGGACACACAACTAGGGCCAGAGTTCACACGCGGCCCCACTCAAGTCGGCGGCCAAGTAATCTTGATTCATCACCAAAAGGGGCCAGTTTCCGGCTGGCGAAAGAACCGCAGAGGCGCCACAAGAGAAGAGAAGAGGCTCTGTTTGAGCTGTGCTGGAGAGCGCGCGCGAAACAGTCTCTAATCTGTTCGACTTTGATTTCCACTTGGGGGCGGCCATTTTGATTGAATACTAATGAGCTGGCGGAGGTTGCGCGTTGCTCAGCATCTCGCGCGCTCACATCCTAAGGATTGGGCGACATTGGATATTGCAGCGAGACGGCCGACTACAGTCTGCGGGCTTTTGCACCAGTTTTGCAACAGTTTTGCCCCCTTAGAGCACGCGCCAACTGAGCAAACTAACGTTCACACGCCCCCAACACAGACAGACACAGACAGACACACGCGCCCTCACTGACCACAAGCATTTTGGGCCAACTTTAAGTCTGGAAAACTGGCTCTTCATAACAATTACTGGAACAACAAACTTTCAATTCAATTCAATTCATCATAATCAGCAACCAAGCAAAGAGGGACAACACACAGAGATTAGCACAACTCCTAACTGGCGGCGCTCCTTTGGGCTAAATAGAAACATTTAGCTCGAAAACACGCCACTCTCTGCCGGTCGCTAACTGAAAGGAGTGGCTCCTCTTCTTCTTGCGAGCGGCTCATCATTATGCAAGGCGCTTGCGTGGGCGTGCGAAAGTGGACACACGATTAAACATGCACACACGCCGTCTGGTTAATGCAAAGAGCGTGCACCAAGAGAGCGCCACACTCTAGCCAGACCAGCTCCAGACTGGCCCAATTGATTTGGGCCGCCCACAGGCAAGTTCTCACGTTGCAAAGTGGTGTCTGTCTTTGGTGGAAGGCCGCCACTTTGCACTCTATGCAAATTTTCCAGAGCTCGTGCTCTGCCGGCCAGTCTTACATTCACGTGTTTCCGCCCAGTTTTCGGCCAGTTTTCGGCTCGGTGAGCTGTCTCAGAGTCTTTGAACTCGGTTTCCCAAGCTTGGCGACTGATGCGAAGACTTATGGATGCAAAGACCAATGCGAAGACCAATGCTAAGACAGTATAAAGACAATTTAAAGACAGTATAAAGGCTGTATTAAGATTGTGAAAACTACTAATAACAACACACAGTCTATAGCGGCGGGCGACGAAAGCGCCATCTGGCGGTGGCCGCCGCAACTAGAGCTCAACGCGCGCGTGATTGACAGCGCCAGAGCACTGGTTTGACGGGCGGCCTGTCAGGCGCACACACGCAGAGGGGCACACAAACAAGTGGCGCTGGGGGGCACTTGTTTGGGCTTAGGCTCGGCAAACCTAGAGGCCCAGAGCGACGAGAAGGCCTCGCCTGCAGAGTGCCAATCATCGGCATTGGGGATTGGCGGCCGCCCGATAACGAGCCCAAGTTTCCGGCCGCCAAGCACGCCGAGAGAGAGAGAGAGAGAGAGACAGAGGCGAACAGCAAACGGCGCCCCAGCGGGTCCACCCACGATACAATGGCCGTGTGTCAGTGCGGTTGACACTCGTGAACCCTCGCCTGCAACGCCTGTCTCAGTCCACGAGGCTCGAGCGCCGCCGGAACAAGTTCAAGTGGGCCGCGAGCACCTTGCGCTGGCGCGGCGGCAACGCCGCTCGGTCTGAGTTTGGGGCGCCGCGGCTTAGGGTCGGCGGGAACAAGTGTCATTTGGTTGGCAAAGTTGCAGCTCGTCGTCCGTTTGTTCGTCTGTTCAGCCGCCCGGCCACACTGGCAGCCCTTAGGGTCGGTCGCATTTCGACGCCCACACACAGGCCCAAGTGGGGCCCAAGTTGGGCGCCATCAAATGTGACACTTACACCAACAGCGACACTTAAGCTCCCGCCGAAAGCCAACGCGAAACCTGGCCCCAAACTGGGCTGGAAAGCGGCCGAAATACTTGCTCAAACTGGAACCTTGTTGCCCGTCAGAGGCAGTCTGCGTCTGGCGTTCGCCTGCAAACTGGGGCGCCTCTCGCTCGCTCGCTCGGATCAACTGTGCAAACTTTGGAGACACAAAATTGATTGAATTAAAACATCTCTCTTCTCGCTCGCTCGCTCGCTGCTCTGAGGGTCTAATTTATGGCAGCCAAACAGGCAGGGCGGCATCCCCCACCCTTGCAGAAAGCGGGCTCCTTTTGATAAACATGGCAGCACTTCTCGCCCAAACAATACGCCCGAAAGCAGCCTGGCTGCCACGAGCCTTCGCGAGGCGGACAACAATTGATTCGGCGTTTTGCTCCCCGTCGGGCCACTCAAAACTGGGCCTCCTCTGGGCCCCAATTGGCTTTTGCACTGATTTTAAGTGGCTGGCAATAATTCATAATTTCGCGCCTCTGGCCGGCCGCTGCGCAGCTCTGGCGGCGAGTGCGCGCCAGCGAACTTCCAACTGGCGCACCAGCAACTCTCGGCGGCCAGACACTGTGTGCGAGTGTAACGTACACAGTCTGTACCGTACACAGTCTCTGGCGCACACAGTCTCTAGCGCACTGCACACGCTGCGCCCCGTCGCCAAAGAGGCGCCAAAAAAGCGCCCCAAATGCACCCATTGGGCGCCCACGATGCTCCCGCTTGCTCCCTGCATGTCGCCTGCATGTAAGCGCCGGCCAGAGCTTACTGGGCGGAAGATTAATGTCGATTAGATGAACAAGTGGCTTGGCCGGCCTTTTATTCGGCCCGTCGCCCGTCGGGGAAAGGAGGCCGAGCAAAGAATTGGCCCCAAAAAATGGCACCCAACAAGCGGTGGTCTGTTGGTGGAGCTGTTTTCTAGCGGAGCGGCTCAGCTCTGGGCCGGATTGCCCATGTTGGTGATCATGAAGCGAACCTAAGCAACAACATTTAGCACCGAGCGGCCCATTGTGCTCGGCCGGGTTTCTCTGTTGAAAAAGAGCTATAAAATCAATCAACAGTGAAGAGGAACAATTGGAGGAAATGTTCTTTCCATTTGGGGAGGCCCCTCCCTCTCTCTCGCTCGCTTTGAGCTGCTGCTGCTGAGTAGGAGGAGCCAGTCCATCTTTTTGGCGGCCATTCTGTGATTGTGAGTTGCGTGCAGGCCACTTGAGAGTGTATGTTTTTGTTGCGGGCCAGCTTTTTCCAAGTGCGCCTGCGGAGCGCGCGAATCCTGCTGCAGAAATGCTCTGCGTGGGCCGCACTGCTTTCGCTACGAAGGCAAACGAGTGGGCGCACACAGCGCACAGTAGCGCGCAAAGAGGCACTAATCAAATAAGAGTTGCTCCATTCGGTGCGCACAGTGCGCCCTGCACAAAGCACAGGGAATGGAGCGCCACGCAGACGCGGACGCAAAAAACCGCCGCCCGCCCTTAGCTCGCCCTTCGAGCTCCACTGCACAGACTCATTTGTTCCGGCCCCCAAAAGGCCCACTTTTCCGCTCCCCCAACAAGTGCTCACCCGCTTCCAGCCGCCAGCGACCACTTCCGAGCTACCAGGCGCCAACCAGGCGCACGAGACGGCCGCATCACGTGGCCGCGGGCCGGAAGCGCCCAGTGGCTCTGGGGCGGCGCTGCACCTGCGCGGCCCAAAAAACGCCCGGCCGATATAGTTTTGGACGGCCGAGTGATTGATGGGGCCGATTGCGTGGGCGTGGGCCGCCCCAAAGCCGGGCGGTTGCCGTGGCGGTGGCGCCGCAACTCTGGCCTTTCGGGGCCAGTTTTATGCCAGTTGGGGCCAGTGCGCCGCCCTCGGACACCTGTCGATGCTTTGGGGCGGCCCTCTGACAGGGAGCAGCGGTGGGCAGACAGTGGGGCTTAGGAACGAGCGCGAAATGGGCCCCAAATGGAGCGGCGCGGCATCATTAATTATCTCAATCGAGCGCCGAATTGGCCAATGATAATCGAGCGTGCCTGGCAACTGGCTGCTGGCGGCTGGCAACTGCTGCTGGTGGGCGCGCGGATGTTTGCCCGCCGGCTGTCAGTCGGACACTGGCAATTGGCGGCCAACTGGCGACTGGCAATTGCCGATCGCCAGATTGGAGTGATTATTGCGGCCAAAAAGAGGCCCAGCAGGGTGGACAGGTTGCTGCTGGTGGCCAGTTCACTCGTTGGGCTGTTATTGTTGTTGGAGTGCAACAATAAGAGGACACAAAACAACAATTGCAATGGCGACGGTTGCGGGGCCAGAAGAGGCCAGCAGATAAGGAGGATAATTTGTTATCTGGGCTGGTGCGTGCCGCAGACAGTGCATGCTGGAGCGGGCGTATTGCCCATTGCGTATTGTGCACTGTGCACTGTGCAGACTGAACGCGCTCTGTGCGTCGCAATATTGCGCGTGTCGGACTGTGCGCGGCGGACGCGTGGGCGTTTCGGGCCCGCCCGACGCGCCGCGCTAATCCAGTGCACTGTGCGAGCGCGGACACCCGCCCGCCCGCACGAACAAGTGGCCCGCCGAGGAATCAATTTTGGCCGCCCACTGACCGCAAATGGGCCAAGATTAATACGTCGCCCCTCGGCTGTCCGTGCGGCCTGGCCCTAACAGCGCCCCTCGGACGGTCGGCGGCGCTCGTCCGCCCCTGAGCGACAGGCGCGAAGCGAAAAAGTCAACCGGCGGTCAACTGGAGCGGGCGGGCAGACCTCAGCTCGGCCCCCGTGGAGGCGCCCCTTTTTTGGCCCGCATTAGGCCACAAGTTTGAGCTCCTTCGGCCAAAGTCGCGCAAAAAAGTGACTCTAAGGGTCCCCCGACGCTTAGAATGCCTCGGCCGCACTTGGGGGCGCCCCCGGAAGAGCCGCCGACGCGGCCGCCGATCAGGTGCGGCCCAGCAGGTCGGCGGGCGGCCTGGCCGCAGTGCCAATGATGCGCCGCTCCAATATTTGCATACGGCCGGGGAAACAAGTGCAGGAAGGCGGCTTGGGGCCCAGCTGGAGGCCGTGCGGTCGAGTCGCCCGTCAAAATGGGCCCATTTTTGTCCATTGTGCGCGCGTGTTTGACTTGTGCGCGCACAGCGCAATAGTCGCGCAATATTCGCCCCAACGACAGTCTGCGGGCCGCGCTCGCTGTGCTGCACAGCGCTGGACAAACTGTGCATTGCAGAGTCTGTGCGGCGCAATCCAACGCGCGGCCAATGCGCGACAATGAATGATGACGGCCGACAAAATGGATCGGCCCAGCTTAGTGGGCCTCTGATTCAGGCCCGTCTGTCTGCGCGTCTGTCTAGGGCCGAGTTGCTTTTAATGTGCTATTTGCTTTGCTCGCCGGCGGAGCTAATGTGCCCGCCGAGCAAACAGAGCCGAGCGGGAGGGCGCCGATTTGGTCGGATCACAATCGCCGCCAACTACAACAACAGCAGCAACAACAACGACAACAAGTGCGCCCCGAACTAGATTAAAGGCTTCTGGAGACTGGAGACTGTCTGCGCTGCGCCCGGCGGCCAGATTGGGCCGTCTTGTGGCGCCCTGTGGGTCCAGTTGGTCGGCCAATTGGCCCACTGGACTAGCCGGAAGGCCGAGGGGCGCCAGTCATCAGTGTCGTCACGCGGCCGACTTTGATCAATGGCTTTGGCGAGCCGATTGGGCCAGTGGGCGGCCCAAGTAATTCGCAAATTTACTGCTCGCCAACCAGCTCCTGCCAGCGGCTGCCCATTTCATTGGAGATTGGCCACTGCATTGCAATGGCTGCGGCATTGCAGTGCTGCTGCTGCTGCTGCCACACAACAAACAACTGCTCCTCTGCTTTTGGGGACGAGCAGGATGAAAGCAGCGGATGAAATAAACAAACAAGTGGAAAAATTATCATTAAATTACCATTAGAGATTGAACACTTTTGGCAATAAAATGGTTATTAGTTTCGCCCCTTCTCTGCAAAGGCCTTTCGACACGCCTCCGCCGCTCGGGCCCGCTCGGCTCCTGCGCGACACAATGGCTTAGCTGGCGGCCCAGTGGGTCCTCGGCACTTCCGGGATGAGGCCGGCAGATTGGGGGCGAGAAGCGAGTGGCGAGAGTCGAAAAGGCGCCCGAGACTGTGGTGGGCGCAGTGGGCCGTTTGCAGCGCGCAAGCAGTGCAGACAGTCTGCAGTGCACAGTCTGCAGTGGAGAGTCTGCAGTGCAGACTGCGTGCGGCGCGCACTGCACTTGCTCGTGCACTTGGCCGCACGCGCGAACCCCTTTTTCCTGCGGCGCCATTTTTGTCGCCCGGTTATTTATGAGCGCCCGCCCGGCGCCCCACTGCCCACGGGCGCCCTTCCGCCTGGCTCGAACACAGGCGGCACGATTGGGGCTTTCTCTGCCAAGTGTTGTGTGAAATTTGGAGCCAGTGTGGCGTGAAACTGGCCCACGAGCTGCAGGTGGCGCTCCAAGGGGATAGGCCCCCTGGGCGGCCTAGTCTGCCAGTTGAGGCCAACTAGGAGGCCAGTGCGGCGTTTTAACAAAAATGATTCTCCGCCAGAAATGATTCTACTTGATTTGAGTTGAAATTAATTGCTTTCTTGCGAGCCCCAAAGCAAGGCGGCGCCCCACAGGCGAGACGCGGCCAACCTTCCGGCCAGACTGGCCCACAGGCAACTGGGCGGCAATCGGAATTGGGCCTCGAGCTGGAGGACAAGTGAATTGGGCGCCGATGGAGTGGAAAGCGGAAGGAAGAAGGAAAGAAACGGCGGCCACTTGTTCTGCTCGTTGGAGGTGCCTCATCATTTGCGGCAGCCCTAAGGGCCGGCCAACAAATCGGCCCCAAGGATTCTTCCGCTCGGCTGGCCTGTGCATTGTGGCTTGTGTATGGTGCATAGTGCATTGCGGCTTGTGCATTGTGCATTGTGGCCGCCTTGTGCGTTCAATGCATGCTTTGGTGGCTCCTCTTGGCTGCTGGCGAGCATGTAACAAATATGATTTGTTCAAGTTGCTTTCGTCCGAGCCACTGGAGCAGCTTTGGCGCCCACTGTTCCTACTCGCCAGCTTGTTCGCTGGCGGCGCCGTTTGGGCGCAATGGGCGAAATTGGCCGCTCGTTAGCCGGTCGCCAGCGGCCCCAAACCGCCGCGAACAAGTGGGAGCAGCCCGCTCGCGCCTTTCGGGCCCCAACGAGTGCCAAAAAAGGGCCAAAAAAGCGCCAGCAACCAGCCCAAAGGACAACCAAAGACAATGGGCAACCAGCCGGCCCGATCGAGCGGAAGTTGGCCCGGCGGCCAGTTTATTTGGGCGGCCCCTGAGCGTTGCGGAACGGTGGCAGTTGGCTGGTTGTTGCGGCTCGTTGGCGCAACCGCCTCATCTCCTTTCCTCTCCTCTCTCGTTTCCGCCTGTCGGCTGCTCGCTCTTGGCCTCTCGTCAAATTTTTTCCCGCTGCTAAATTTAAACCCAATCCTGAGGCGAACAATCGGGGGCCAACTTGCCCATCAGCCGGCCTCTGTGTGTCAGTGGCCGCCCCTCAGCCTTTTGCGGCCTGATCGGCCTTTTTTGGACCTGTTTCTGGGCTGGGCTCCAATTGCGGGGGCGCAGTTGGATTGCGTGCATCTGGAAACCGGAAGGGGCGCTCAAAAAGGCGCAAAAGGGAGCTGAAAGCGGCGCCAACTCTCGTCTGACCTGCCCGTTGGCGCGCCCAAAAACAAACCCGCACAAGCGGCAATGCAAAAACACAGCGCTGCACTGCACTGCACTGCATTGGGCCGCCCAACTCACTGCAGCAAGTCCCATAGGCGCCCCATCGCGCGTTGGCCCTCGCACTGCCTGCATGTATCCTATGAAGCCGCCCTTTGCCTCGCACCTCTCCAGCTCCTCAAATCTATTGCCGCCCTGCTGCTCGCACCCAATTGTCCTATATACACTGTCTGGCCCTTTCCAAACAGGTAGCAGAGTTTCAATTTTACAAACAGCCCCAAGAGACAATCATGAATTCGCTTGACGACTTGGTGGGCAGAGATTTTGCCCCCTTTCAGGACATCATCAACGTAACGCTGGCTCCCACCCCGAACACCACAACCATCATTGATACCAAGACTGTCTGCAACTGTGCCAGCGAGTGGAACAGTTTGAGCAAACCACTGACCAACAGTATTTTGGAAAGCAATCAGTTGAGATACAAAATGAACGAAGTGTTCAAGGAATTATTCAACACCACCTCAATTGTGATGGACAGAAACAGAGATAAATGCGACCTAAGTCTCGTTTGGGCCACCCTGGCATTTGTATTCATCTCCATGCTCATCACCATCGGCTCGGTCATTTATTTGTTCCTAAACCAGATCAGTCTCATTAGTGGAACTGGGAAAGCAATGGGCGAGAGGACGCCCAACGAGGAATCTGCCCTAGTTGGTGATCTTTCCAGCACAGTGCCAACCATGAGACAACCAAGTCGGTTCCCCACCTTCAGGAACCAGTATTCGCCACAGTCGCCAAGTGGGCTTCCCAGCCAGCAACAGCAGTCCTTGGCCGCTCCTAAATCCGTCACCAATATTCCACAGGTGACGCGTGCTCCAGACTCGCCCAGCCAAATGGCCGACGGAGCCCCATCGCCCCTCTCGACAGTATTCAACGCGGGCCAGCCTGACTCGGCCAAGGCGACCAAGTCGCCCCAGGAGACCGGCGTGGCCTCCAATCCGGGCTCAAACATCTCGCAAGCAAGTCGACGCAGGTTGGTACTCCCGGCACCAAAAGGGCCAAGTCCAATCACTCGAGAGTCCAGCTCCGGCGCCATGAGGTAGTCTGTCTGTCTGTATGAGATTGCCATATATTTTTCCCCATCCTTTGAGCCTATTCGATTGCATTCAGCCCATCCTTTTGGGCATAAATTTATCCTCATTTCAAGACTAAGAACGACATCCACAGAGTGGTGGCCAAGATGAGCATTGCGAAGTAGTGGCTTGCTGAGTGGTAAATGCTAGATCCTTGCCAACTTGAACTACCGCTTGTTATGGAAAGATACTCGCCCTCGCTGCAGGCGGGCGGACACACTGGCTCGCCATTTGGGGACCGCTCGAGACGCACTGAACTGGAACGGTCGCCCAACTTGTTGATCGCCCGACACCTGTAAGTGCCGTAGTCACGCTCCTCAACTCGCCTGATGCGAAGGGTGGACGACAGATAATCGTGGGAGGTTGAGATTGTATTGATAGAATATTGCTGCTGTTGCAGTTGTCCCTCGGCATTGTTGGCAAATGAGTTGATCTGATATCCATCCTTCAGCCAACTTATGTCGGACAAAGGCGAC
>Ga0058701_10000084_pt1 | contig 73435 bp, 56 predicted proteins | sample AgamicOrMae_FD_97039 | JGI IMG/M metagenome (GOLD analysis project Ga0058701, IMG submission 97039) | Agave microbial communities from Guanajuato, Mexico - Or.Ma.e | ecosystem: Host-associated > Plants > Phyllosphere > Phylloplane/Leaf | place: Guanajuato, Mexico | collected 2012-06-04
AAACACTCTACGTGAGGTGAAGAGCAAACTTCCGATCAAGGGCACGTTCCGCTTCTTTTTTACAAATGAGAATGAAGCCGAGGAGATCGAAGACGAAGACCTATCCTTGCCTTATCGCGAAAAAGATGGAAATCATGTCATCTATTGCAGGCTCTTCCAAAGATAACCTCATCTTATAAGCTCTCCTTATGACTATGAAATGACTAAAAATGTAACTGTATAACTCGATTCATCGAATTCTTACAACTGTGTTCCGTTCGTTTCCTCTCTCCCCCTCACCGAATATATCGGATCACGGGGTAAGATATCGTGATCTGATAAATAGGAATTATTTTTTATCTTTCTACACACTGTACTCTCCGCCTTATTTTCCCCGAGAAATAGTACGGTATGTCATCATCCAGAAATTCGCAGAAACAGATGATCCGTCGAATCGAGAGTTCATCATCACGAGTCACTCAATTTCCACTCGTCAAACCAGATCAACACGGCCTCTTCATGTCGCATAGCATGAGCCGGTTAAGCAGTTTTTATCAAACATTTTAGCATCATCGATGTTTGCCCCAGGGCACTACATCCTGCTAGCACGAGCATGGATCTAGCTCCTTGGTGCTGGGGCTTTTCTTTTATCATTACGCTTCTCCACGAACAGATTCCGAGTCCATCGAAGTCCGATTGGCGAGAGTCTCGGGCATAGTCGTATCTGTGATATCTATCCTTCGTGACAAGTCCTCTTCTGGGTTGATCCACCGGTCCAATTGATTAACCAAAGTTGTGCCATTCGAATCGATGGCTCTGGCCAATCTTGGATCGGAGCTCTCCATTGTCACAGTGCACTTGCCATCCCCCTCGCAAACCTCTGTGTACCTTGTCCCCTCATCCTGATCGTAGTCTGGTTGGTCGCGACCGTCTTTAGCATCATCTTCACGATTCATTTCTGGCTCCCTACTCACAATCTCCCTACTACTTTCCCTTCTCGTCTTACTGCTGGACTTAGCACCATCCATCTTGGGAGGCTCTTTTTTTTCCTTCGTCATCTTCTTGTCGGCTTTTCGGGAATCAATCTTTTTTTCCTTCGCTCTCTCTTTCTTATCCTGCTGCTTCTTCTCTGATTTTCCACCAATGGTCTCAATTCGAGCCTTCTTGACAGGCGGTGTTCTTGAATTCGAACTGTTTACTTGAAGCACCCTCTCAGCAAGTATAGGGGCAGGAATTTCATTTCTCTGGACCTCTTTCGGTCTCCTCCTCCTACGTGATTTATTTTTAGTCCCCTGTTTGTTCTCCTTCTCCTTGGTCTTCACTGCTCCACCATCTGCCTCATCCTTTTTAGCCTCTTCGGTCTCTTCCTCATGCTCAACTTCGACTTTTCGCTCAGGTTCCTCGTCGTGTTTCGTGGATCTGTCTCCCCCAGGCAACTCGCTCGGCTCGCTAGATTCCGCCTCAGCAACAGGTGCCTTCTTTGTGCGCTGCCTCTTCCGTTTCCGTCTCCGCGGGGTCCTCTTTTTTTGATGACTCCTTTTTCGACCCCTTCGTGATGTGTCGTCGTCTTCACGGTCGTCTTCATGATCTTCAACACCATCATCCTCATCCTGATCGTTATCAGATTGCTTCAATTTATTTCGCTTTCTATGACTACTGCCGGCCGCCTGTCTATCCACCGAGTCCCCCTTTGCCTTCCTTCTTTTCCTCCTCTTCCTTCTCTTATTGTTTCTCTTTTTTGCCTCAGTTCTATCATCTCCTCGTCTCCTCTTCAGTTCCCTCGATTTCAAGCTACGAGGAGGAACATAATCCAAGTCAGCGTCCTCCTCATCGGCCTTCTCCAAGTCCTCTCTCGAGATCTGGTGAGCCCTCGGTTTGCTCTCCTTCGGCGCGACACTTGGAGGGATGTCTACTATCGGAGATTCAGCTTGAGCGGTGGTTTCGTTCTTCAGTTGTTTATTATCGTCTGCCAAGTCTTCGAAGAAATCGGTGTCGAAATATCGCTCCAGGTCATCAGAGATTTGAGCTAACGACTTTTTGCTCGATGCGGTTGGCCGAGTTCCTGCTTCTGGGCCAGCTTTTTGAGCCTCCATCTCCTCATCTTCAGCTTGATCCTTGCCGAATAATATGGATTTCGGCCTCCATGGTTGCAATTGAATAGAAATTTTGTCCACCGGCTTTTGATCACCCTTGGCTCCAATGCCTGTGGACACTTGAGGCTCTACGAGAAGCGATCTTAGGGAATCTCTGATTCTATCGTCTTCTACTCCCCCATCTTTAATTCGGCTACTTCTCTCTCTGTTCTTCCTCTCCACTTGGACTTGACTTTTTCGGTAATTATTCAATGCCTTCTTGATTAGAAATCTCAGCAGCTTCCTACTTGCATCACGCTCCTTACTAGGTTCCTTTTTACTGGCAAACCTATTCAGCATCCTGATGAGCTCAATTAACTCTTTTCTGCTCAACTGTTTCCCACCCAAAACGATACCACCTTGGCTGCTCGCCTCGTTTTTTTGGTCCGTTTCTCTTTTGATCCCTCTTGCTTCTGTTTTCACCGCGGCACCACTTCTCGAAAGCCCCCCACCTAAGGCTCCCAAAGGGACCCAACTGTCGGTTCTGTTGGCCATCATGTCGAAGTTCACACTCTTTAGGGGCCGTCCAACAACTGTCTCGCGTCTCATCGACTCCTGAACATCAAGACCACTGGCGTTCTCGTCATCGTCTCCGTCGTCATCAGAATCATCGTTGTTCATACTCATCAGATTATACGTCGACGCCGCTCCATAGGGATCGTCCTCGTCCTCCTCGTCCTCTCCATCATCGTCCTCCCCCACTGCCACCTGATCTCCGCTGGCCTGACCCGCATGGTCGTGATCGTGGTCTTCTGTTCCATGGTGATGGCTCCCTCGAGTCGCGATTCGACTGCCAGACATCAGGTGATCGACCAAGATCTCGATTGGGATCACCGCCCTAGCTTCATGTCTGCGCGCTCGCTCCATTGCTGGCGGCCCAAGAGCAGCGGTGCGGCCACCGCTCTGCCAATGCTCAGCCGAAGGTCTGGCCACTCTGAGGCGAGGCCTATCGGCGACTTGGGCAGAGGCCGACAATTGGCTTCCCAAATCGGCAAGACTCTTGGCCAGGAAGTACTCGTCTCTCGCCTGAGCAGTTTGCTTGTCGCCTGAATCTTCTGGTGGAGGCCGCTCCTCCGCCTCATCCTCAGCCTCCGGGTCGTCGTGTATGCTCGACATTTGGTCCTCCTTGTCGCTTTCGGCATCGAGCTTCTCGATCGACTCTCTTGCCTCCTTGGCCGGCTCTTTTTTCGCCCTCAGCCAGGCCACTCTTTCGTCGTTACGCAATGCCAAAGGTCTCAGTCGGGCCAATAAATCCTCGATCTCTTTAACACTCACACTGTTAACCCTGCTTCTCGCCGCTTCACCACTGCCTCTCTCCTTCTCCGACAGCAAAACTTCTCCCGGCCTGACTAATTGTGCCACATCGAGTCTGATCTTTGGTCCGCTCATTCTGTGTCCCACTATTGAAGACTTGAAAGCGGGCAGATTGTCTTTCTGGAGGATATTCAGCCCAGTTTCATGGTGTTGCTGTCCAGCTGTTTCCGACGATGGAACGCGCAATGAGCTAACCTCATCGGCTTGACTGGTATCCTGGCCCCTATTGTGGTCCAATTGGCTAGACCAGAGCCTTGGTTGCTGCCCAATTTGGCTCATCACTTGGACCGGAAACTTTTTCGCCAGAGACAACTGCTTTTTGGGCTGCCTCTCGGCTGGATCGTTACCGCCGTTCTGCAAGGCATTCGATGGGGGATTGAACTCGCTCGAGTGCAACAATACAGACTGAAGATCGGTGAATTTGTGATTACCGTTTTCTTTATTGCTCATCACGCTTGGTTGTTGCCTGTACCGCAGTTCAGGTGTTTTCCGAGGGTTGAATCTCGCAACATCAATCGGGCTGCCATAGAACGATTGGTGGAATTTAGGGGGCTCATGTTGGAATAGATACTGCTGGAGGTAGCTCTCATCATTATCAGTAGATTGTCCGTTACTATTCGTACTTTCTGTTGTTGTTGTTGCATAATCTTGAGGCAGGCTTCCAGTTTGAGATGCACTGAGGGCTGCAAATTGGCTGGCTGAAAGTCCACCAGTTGCACCAGTTCCATAATAAATGGGACCTATTTGAGTGGAATCAAAACTCAGGGCTCCATCTGGACTTTCACACTGCCCGTCGTCTGAACATTTGGTCAATCTTGACGAGTTACCATTCGCTTCGACAAACTGTGGGCAAAAGTTGATGCATAAAGTCAGAATCATGATCTCAACCACAACAATATGTCTCTCTCGACTCGTGCCCCCACTGTGCCAAAAATGACAGATAGTGAGTAGCATTATGGTTCAATTTGGAGGATGGGCACTCATCAAACACTCCAGAACGAGTGCTGTCCAACTGAGAAGCTCCATGAGGAGCGAGCATTATACTGGCGAGCATCAACTGGAGCCAAGCAGGAGAGTTGGAATCCTTCGGGCTTGTCGAAACTTTCGCCCGTAAGCCTCACGAAGCGTCGACTCAATAGAATTCCACTATCTTGACGAGCAGCTAGACTCCTGCTTCGGACAGTCAACTGAGAAAGAGAAAGGAATTCAAGTGTGAGTTTCTCACCTTTGGCGGGACAAGGTGACAAATTGACTGGACGAGACGCACTGGTCAGAAGCAGCGAGAGAAAGTTGCACCGTTTTTAGTGCCAAAACGGAGAAGACTTGCCAGTTGATCCTCTTGTGATCTGTTCTCTGTCCAGATTTGGTGGAGACTTCGAAGCTTAATCGAATTTTTGAGAAACGATGGGCTTCTCCTTCTCGTCCAGTAGACCACCTGAGTGAGCGCACTAAATAGATTTGGCCACAGGAGTCGACGGGCATCAACAGGTCCAGAAGTTGAAGATCAACTTTTGCAGGCTCAAACCCAAATGGAATCCTATTGAACAATGACCTCTGTATCCTTGTGCCCTTGCTCTGCGCGTTGTTTCGGCCCATTGAATAGATAGACAATACACGGGAGACAAAGTAGAGGCATCCATGTGAATGGGCTAAGTGTGGCGAGCTCAACATTGCTGCTCGAGGGCACACAGTATCCTGTGTGGAAAGGGAGGTTGGCTCAGAGGTGGAGTCGATCTTAAACGGGTAACATTGAAGGCATAACAGGTTGTTGGATGCTTTGTTCACCCGTCTTGAAGCAGTGAGACAAGCCATCTGGTACAGTTCTCTGTCAACAAAACGAAATCAGCCGACAAGGCTCATTTTGAATGCACAGGTTTGACAGTTAGATTCTTATCAGAATCACTAGAAGATTGGACTAGAGATTGACTTCCTCTGCACTTTGGAACAACTCACAGAGTCCACCATCCAGAGGGGCTATCCTTTGGTGAGTGATCGATTGATCGTATCGACAATGACGATTTATGTATTTAGATGAGGAGAGAACCAGTCGAGAGTGGATTGAATTAGATGGTGCCCAACTAATAAGGTTGTTTTGTAACTTTTAACATAAAGATGGAGGATCAAATCAGGCTGCTAGGTCGTCTTGAGACAAGTTTGTTCAGGGCTGTGCGCTTGATTATATTTGAAATTGGCCAACAGGATGCCGTATGATTGGATAACAATGGCCTAAACTCTCACTGGCTGGCAAGATCATTTAGGCGGGAAATGTTTTTTATTTTTATTTTTCATTCGAGTTTGGCCAAAGCAGTGCCAGATTGTTGTTGGCTTTGAGATACGTTTTGTAAACAAGAAATTTTGTCCTAGACGCGCCAAGAGGCTCTCCCTCTCCGTCTGTCTTTCTCTCTCTCTCTCGTGCCCAAGTCCCTTCCACTTCCATAAAGACCAACTGTCTCCTTCGCCATCTATCAGTTATAAATCTGAAGCGAAAGCGAGCGGAAGGGAAAAAGTGAACTTTCAAGCATCGGCTCAATCCTATAGAGGAAGTCTAGGAGGAAAAGTTATCAGTGGAAGTAGAAGAAGATAGAATAGAAGGAAAATTCAACCAAGATGGTGCAAATAATTAGCAAGAGCAAATCTGCAACAATCTTTGCCACAGCAAGTTCTCTGGCCGTAGTGTTGGCCTGTCTTGTGTGCCAGTGCCAAGCTAGAAGCGCATACTCGGCCGACCAACTTGGCCAGCTTGGCGCCCATCATGACGCCTTCAATCAGTTCAACTCTGGTCTGGGCTCCCAGTTGAATGGTGGCGAGGAGAGCTCGCCGGCAATCCACCAGAACCAGTACGCCCGCGAGGATGTGGACGATGCTGAGGACGGGGCCGACGACGACGGTTCCGATGGCGCCGAGGCGACGCCAATGCGCAACTACGCAGCTAGCTCGGCGGCGGGCGCCTCCTCAGACGACTCGGCGGGCGGCTCAGATCCGTCGGAGTTGAGCTCGCTCGACGAGGCTGCCGGCGAGGACAGCGACGCCTCAGAGTTGTCGCCCTCTAACAACAAGTTCCCCAGACAGCAGGCGATGAGGCGCCAATTTGGCTCGGCCAGCCAGACGGCGGCCAACCAGATGCTCGGATCGAGCATGAACGGCAACGACCAGCAGCAAGAGTTGGCCCAAGTTAACGCCGACCAACAGTGGGCTGACAGAAGCATTGACCAGGATGCCGACGCCGAGACAGATGCGGCAGCCTCGGCTCCACAGGAGGAGCTCGCCGACGAGGCCTCGGCCAATGACGAGCTCGGCATGGACACCAACATTGCAAATGCCAAGATCGAGATGACTCCACGCGACATGAGCACCGCGGCCGGCCACCATTATCACGGACACGGAGTTCACGGTATGCTGAAGATGGGGGCCGAGACCGGCAAGAAGGGCGCCTTCAAGTGGTACGACAAACATCCAGTGGGAGGCAAGGGTCGCCGTTAAGCGGCCGCTGCTAGTTAGGGACAATCTGCCTGGGCTTTTGCGTTCTCCGGTGATGGTCTTCGACCAGTTCGGGAGCCACAAACAAAAGCGATCCAAATAAAAACTATTTATTCAGCATATGCAACTTCTCTGTTGATAGAAACTGAGATAGAACGACTCTATTGAGCCTGATCCATCTTGACTGCCTGTTGATATGTGGGAAATTATTCGAAGTTGCGCGCGCTCAGCTCGCGCTTCAGGCTTTAGCATCCATGAAAAGTGCACTGCAGAATAGGACGACCTCCCAGTGGTGAGGTAAGCAGTAGGATACAAACAACAGATACACCTTGAGAATTACTATTTTGATCTTATTTGATCGGCGATCAGACTGTCGCCGCCTTCTCGAGAGGTGTTGGCAGTTGGTCCCGAAATGATAAAAAAGGAGTGCAGTCGATGGGCGAGGCCAAGGGCTGAGCTCAAATGACACTAATAGTATTTTTATCAACGGTGGAGAAGTAAACCGAAAATGATGACACCACTATAGAACGGATATTTGAGTCACGAGCTATGATGATATCCAAACAACTACACACAAAAATGTTCTGATTCGGTTTATGCCCACTATGTCCACGTTCTGAGGTATTGCACTGAGTTTTTGTTTTCCGAAAGAGACAGAGCAGGCGAATGGGTTTCTGGTCGAACCCGTTTCGGCTACCAAAGACCATGGCCAGCCCCTGATGCATGGGGCCTCAGCACGAGCTCTCCTTCGTGACAAACAGAGGCCTCTGGCGCCGACAACCCTCCTTGATGAGCTGGCATTCATTGGCGTAGGTTGTGTTGTCGGAGCCACAAACTGGCGCCGGAAGGGGCGGGCAGAAGTCGGGGCACTCGCAGCGCACCTGGCCCCTCTCGGCGTCCACTATCTTGCATCGGCCATAGGCGCAGTAGTGGGCCTCGCAAAGGATGTCCTCGATGGGCGGGCGCCTCTTTGGAATTTCGTCCTGAGCCAGGGCGTTGATTCTGTCCAAATTGTACAGATTCATGCCGAGCAAATTGTTCCCCTGAATGCTGTACCTCTTGGCCGCCTCAAGCTGGTTGAGCAGCAGGATCAATGTGTCGTTTGGTTTGACAAAGTTGGGACACTGAGTGAGAGCCGGGTTGCTTGAATTGAAACCAGACACTATGATGTCAGTGTTCAGTAGCTCCCTTTTGCCCTTGATAATTCGCTCCAGCCTCACTAATGCCTTGTTGTTTTGAGGATCGGCGCCAACTTGTGATTGGGCAGCCTGAGAGGTGGCGTTGCTGTTCGCTTGCATGCTCGCCTGCTCGCCATTCCCATTCCCATTCGACAGGTAAACCTCCTTGACGCGGCCGATTGCCACGAGGGCGGGCAAGTCGTCCGATTTTTTGGGCAAACTTTCGCGACAAAAGTCGGGCCTACGCAAACGATTGGGCCTTATTCTGCTGGTGCTCACTCTGCTGCTGCTTATCAGCGTCGTGCTACTGGCCTGCACCGATTGGCTAGACGCCGTCTGGATGGGCTGTGGCTTAGCTTGGACAACCTGTTGGGGGTGCAATAAAATTACCACAAGACAGGCCAGTGTGACGGCCGCCAAAGGGACGAGATCTCGCTTAGGTGCAAACATGTTTGTCTGTGTAACTATACTCTCTGAGCTCCACAACTGGCTCGCGGGAAGCCCCTTTGGCGGTGCAGGTTGTCTCTCGTGTTTGTCTTGGCGTTTCTTTGGCGTTCGTTGACCAAAAAGTTGCTCTTGGTGGCGCCCTTTCGCCTGATCGCTTGCCGAAGCTGCCGAAGCAAGTCCGGATTCCTCCTCCTCCTCTTGTGTGCAACCTAAGCTAGCCGAGAGCGACCCACAATGCTCAACTCTGGACAGGTGGGCAGGAATATTCTTTTGCGATTGGGATCTCTTGGAAGGAGAAAAAATGACGATCAACGGAGAGAAGAAGATCTGGAGAAGCAGTGGGGCTTGTTTCAGCTTGACAAACAGACAACTGGCGCCGGGGCGGCGTCAATCTGGCTCGGTGTTAACATGCAGGCCACAACCGTCTGTGTGTGTGTGCTCGCCGGGGCAGGAAGCGCTAATTAAGGCGCCAGACTGGAGGAGATAGATAAGAGTCGGGCCGGAATACAATGGCGGCCAAGTTGGAGACTGATGCGCGCCTCTTGTGGTGCACTTGTTGCGCCTGTTTTACTGCCTTTTGCCTTCTGCCTGTCGCCTCGGCTGGAAGCCAAGCGTCGAGAGTGGCAGCTTGTGGGCCAATGAGTGGCGCCTGATGCTCGCCGAGAGTCGCCGCCACGAGCCAAAGAGACACACAGAAGGGGGACTGGAGGGCGACCAAGTTGGAGAAATAGAGAGAGAGAGAGAGAGAGAGCGACAGGCAGGAACAGGCCAGAGATAACCTTTGACTCAGCTCGAATTGCCGCCATCTAATCTTGTTGTTCATCTCTGGATATCGGCGATTCTGCTCGCATCTTGTTCTCCAATCTGTTTGTTTATTGGAACAACAACAACAACAACAACAACAACAACAACAACAACAACGTCAACGACAACAACAACAACAGGAATCAGTTGAGCAATCAAACTTTTTCTCCTCCGACACCAAACAAACGCCTAATGTCTGCCTGTGGCCCCGCTTATCTTTCTTCTCTGTCTCAGTGTGTTTTGTGGCATCTTTGACGACAGTCTCCGGGCAGCCAGCAGCCAGAGTCCAATCTTGGAGCGCGTGGAAGAGAAACCTAATGGCGAAGTGGCTGGATTTGCCACTCTCGAGGCTTTCGGCTCCAGGACTTGAACTGGCAAATTGAGCACCACCAGCACACTAGAACTAATCAAAATGCAACGCGAGATGCCACCTCCAGCCTACACTCAACTCTAGGAGGCCTAATTCCAGCCAGTCTCACACTGCCGGCCAGCTTCTCGCCGCCGCCGCCCCAGACCACTGCTCCCATTCGAGGGCACGCCGAGGGGCAATAAAAGTTAGCGCCAAGCCAAATGTCCATCAAAGCGGCCCGATGACAAAGGAAGGCGGCAGAGTCAAAACGTCAACCGAAGCCACTCTTGGCCCAGCTCCAGGCGGCAGCCTGTTGATGCATTAAAAGTTCAAAAAACAACAACATCAACTCCGCCCAAACTGGCTCGGCCAGTATATTGTTCTAGCGGCAGTGGAACAAAAACCTGACACTGCCAATCATCTGGGGCCCTGGCTGCGCTCAAATGGGCTCCCTTTTCTCCAAGGCAGTCCGAGTGGCTCTGGAAGAGAATGGGGCCCTCTTTGAGCCGGTAACATTTTATTATTATTTAGTTTATCCTCGGCAAATAATGCCTTATTTGCAAAAAAATAAAACTTTACTGCTTTCCTTCGTCGTCACCCACCTTGGGGCCCATTCTTGGGAGTGGCTCCCCCGATCAGAATGCCTGTTCAATGATTAATTCATTTGGAAAAACCAGGAAACAGAGGGCATGTGAGTTTGAAAAAGCATTGAGGACATCGACATAAAAAGGAGACACTGAGAGGTCACAGGTGCAATTGATGCATCTGGATGCATGCAGATTCATCTAAATTTGCGATGGTTTCCGTCGGTTTTTTAGTTTTTTGACAAAAGGAACTGCCTTCCTGGACAGTTGTCCGAAAGCCAGACGGCCATAAAAGAAGATTAGATCTCGTGTGAGAAGCCAAATGATTATTCACTTTCTTCCTAATTCTAGGAATTCAGGAAAAGCAACCGAAAGAATGGAGAGTTTCTATTTTGAATTTTGGCTTTTTAATTTTCCAATAATAATTCCATCTTAATAATTAATAATCTCTTCACTTGCAAACATATTCTACTAACTTTTTGTGACAATAATTACAATGAATCTTGCAACAATATTGGAATTTGCAATCACAATTGTACCTAAGTTGGCTCTCTCTAGTCACATAACCTCGACCGCAGCACAATTTATCACAGCTGTCTGGCGCCTGTGGATCGTGAGCGTTGCAGCTCCTCGACTGAACGCCAGCAAATCCAATGGAATTCAAGTCGGCTTGACAATAATCAGGCGATTTATGCAAATGTATGAGGTCTTCTTTGGAGTTTGTATTATGAAGTAGTTGATTCAATTGGTGGCTGGCCGCATTAAGACCACCTCTTGGGTTTGTCTGCTGGCCATGCAGCGAGTTTGAAAGGTGTTTCTTGGCATAATTGTTGTGCTGGCCATTCTTGCCCATCGTCATCTGGTTCAAATCCCTGGTGGTCAACAGGTAGTTTGGCTGATGCATTTGTGAGGCATTGTTGTTGTTGTTGCTTGAGCTAGAGTTTGAGCAGAGTTTCAACTCCCTCAACAGTGTCTGATACTGTTGCTGGCTCATGGGGCTGATGGAAATCGTACGGCCAACCAATTCGGCCTCGTCCTCCAGCTGCTCTTGCTCCTGTTCCCTGTGGATTGTTTGTTGCTGAGGCTGCTCTACCAGAACGTTGGCCAATTGCTGCTGCTGCTGGCCGCCCGCCGCCAGTTGCTTGTGGCGCTCGTAAAAGTTAAAGTGTCCACCTGGGGCCACCGCCAACGCGTTCGAAAGGGCCCCACCATTGAACTCGTGCTGGCCTGCCGCCAGTTGGGGGCTGCCACTTCCGCCACCTGTTTGCCAGACGGCGGTTTGTTGTTCTAGCTGGTCGGGGGGCGCTTGTGGCGAGGGGTTGCTGGTCTGCTGGAGGATTGTGCTTATCTCGTGGCGGTCCATCATGGGGATGAGTTTGTTTACGTTCACCGCGCTGGGCAAATGGATGGACACTTCGTACTTTCTTCTCAAATAAGTGCCGATTTGCTGGAAGTCGGGCAACTTGAGCCAACACGTTTTCAGACTACACGAACCAGACAGTCCATGGCAGCGGCATTTGATCTCCATGTTCTTTGCTACGGCCTTTTTTCCACGAGGAAAAATTGCAGATTAGGTGAGGGCAAAGGTTTTTAAGAGTTTTTTTTTCGGTGAAAGTTGAGCAGTTTGCAGATTTTCAACACGGCCCAATAGTGGTTGAACAATGGACGAGGCGAGGAGATTGGAGGAGTGGGGGAAAGAGATGGTTATTGGTTAATATTTCTGGCCTGAAATGAAAGTAACTAGGGCCAGCTTTGGGCCCGAGTGAGAGGCTCTCTGAAGTGAAAGATCCAATTTTTTTTGCAAGGTGGAGAAATTCTTGGGCCATTTCTTGATAGTGGTCCTTCTGGAGACTCCTAATAACAAGGAGCCCCCCAATAATAACAAGCACGGCTCGTGGCCAATGCAACGCCGTGTGGCCTGCCCGCTGGCACTGCGTTTGGCACGCAATCCAACGATATGCTGCGGCCACTCGCACGGGCCCTTAGCTTTGGGCTGCCTGGTGGCACCGGCGCACTGCACAGGTGCAAGTGTTGCACCAACTTGCACTTCTGCTCGCCTAAGTGATCGTTCAATCATGGCCGCTCGTCACTGTTGGTCGACAGTAAGCTTGCAGCAAGGCGAAGTGTTGTGGCAAGCAGTTGTGGCCGCCTGGAAATTGTTTAGAGACTAGAGATGGCCAGCAGCGAGCAGGCCGATAAAAAGTCTGCAAGCAGGCCGGAGACTGTGTTCGACACTCTTTTCGAGGCCATTTTAGGCAAACGTTTAGTGCCGAGGTGCAATCTGTGTTTGTGATCGATGAATTGAGCCATTAAGTTGGCGCACGACTGGGCAAATGGAACTCAGGTTGCACAATTAGAGAGAGTTCGAGGCGGACGAGTGGCGCCAGTTGGGCGCTTTCACCTCCGGAGCTTGTCCCTCTCTCTCACTCTCTTTCGAGTGCTCAACACGGAGCACAGTCTGGGGCACGAGAGCGAAGAAGGGAGGATCGCAATTGGCGAAAATCAGAGCCAACAAGTGGAATTGGCGGCCAGTGGAGTGGGCAGGCGACTAGGTGGAGAAATGGAGGCAAGAGGGAGAAAGAATGGCAAAAATAACTTCCAGATTCGCGCCTCAGATAAGCGCGCCCACGAGCTCAGCCCAACAGGCAACGCACTGGCCGACTAATGAATCAATTTGCTCTCCTAATTGTGCCACTTCCACTCTAAACTCTGGCCACTAGCCACTAGCCACTGGCCATTGGCTAGTTGCAGTCCCGGCGGGCGAGCGCCCGGAATCAAGGTGGGCTGATTAATGATGGATTTGGCGGGCCGAGGTTGTTGTTTGTGGTGTTGTTCCTGTCGTGTTGGGCGTTGCGAGGGGCGAGCAGTTGTTGCAGGTGGCTCGTTGCGTCGGGCAGACATTTGCGGAGGCTTTCTGGTGGCTTTTCATCGCCCAGCCAGCAGAGAGCCGCGCGTGGAGGGCGCCGCTCGGCTGGCGTGCGCTGGCCCGCCGGCCGCGGACAGTCTGCGGCCGCAAAACACTGCGTCCTCTGCTGTGCTGTGCGCTGGCCAGCAGATGGGCCTCGTTTTGGGCCGCGCACTGTTTGCCGCGCGCAGCCTTTGGCCATCAATCTGGGCGGCTTCGTGCCCGCCGCTCAGGTGCAATAAGGAATTTCTCGCCGATTTGCGAGCCGGCTGGGCCGCGGGGCGCCCCACACGAGCTGCCGTTGCTGCCGCCGCTCAGGCTGGCCGATCGTGATCAATTCTAATTATAAACGATTGGCCGCTCGGGCCACATCCTTGAGCGCCGGCTCATATAGATTTGCTGGCCGGCAACAGGTAGCCGCGAGACGATTCGTCGCGGCGGCGGCTGAGGGTCGGCCTTGGCGCTGCTGGAACATGGAGGGCGAGTTACGCGGCCAGCAAATTGAATTTGCGCCACCGTGCGGCTGGCGGCGGGCGCCAGTCTGCGGCCGCAGCTCGCCTGTTGCGCCGCTCAACTCGCTCGCCGCGCATGGAATCACGTGCGCCAGTGGGCCGCCAGCTCGGCCCGCAGCTAACCTGTGGGCCTGCCGCTCGCTCGGCCGCCAAATGGCCGCCATGAATTCGCAATTAGGGGCCAGCAGGGGCGGTGGAGCTAGTCTGTGGCGCGCTCAAGCCAAGCAGAGGCGCTGTTTGGGGCGGCCGCGGCGCTGTGCTTGCGCGCGGCCAAGCACGCTAACCTTTGGCGCTGCTGGCCACTCTCAGTGGTCGCCGGCCGCTGTCGAATGGGTCGCACTTCCTGCCGGCCGAGAGGGGCGAATGCGCGCCGGTGGAAGTGGGAAAAGTTGTCCAGTTGGGAGGATTGGCCACCGCTCGCCGCCCGCCGCCCGCTTCTCCTCGCCCGTCCTGCTCGGCGGCGGCACTCTGGCTCTCGGCCGAGCTCCACCCAGACAGACAAACAGACAGACGAACTGACACACGAGCAGCGAGAGACACACGCAGGGAGGTTGCTGGCGCGGCCGGTCTCGCATCTCAATCAGGGCGGCATTGTTGCGGCTCGTGGCGGCGGCCAAGCGAGCGCGCAGGCGGCCGCTCAGCGCGAGCGACGCGCGCTAGTCTGCGGCGCGCACTCAGCTTCTCTGCTCTGCGCTGCGCTGGCGGACCCTTAGCACTGGCGGACCCTTGGGGCTGGCCCATTGTGGCGCACAGTGACACTTGGGGCCGGCGGGAATCCTTCACGGCTAAATGCGCGCGTTTGGGCCTAGCACACTCGAAGCGAGCGGCCAATCGATTAGCAAAGCGCACTCACAATTCTTCCCCTTCTGCCCACCTCTTCCTCCTCCTCCTCTTCCTCTTCTGGCCCACCAAATCTGGCCCACCAAACTGCCCCCATGCACACCAACCTGGTGTGCATTTCAACACTCCTCCTCCAGCCAGAGCTTGAGGCCGCCACCAGCCGCCAGCTCCCACTGGACAGCCGTGGCCATTCCCAAATGAATTTATTTGCTCGCCGTGAGCTTGCTCCTCGCTCTAACTGCTGCCCTAAGTGTCTCCCCCTTGCACAGTGATGGCAACGCTCGCCCACGACAACCAGCGGCCCTCCTTGTGCTGCTCCCCCTCCGCTTGGGCAGAACAAAAACGGCACTAATAACACAAATGGTCGCCCTCCATTGGCCCTCCTCCTCCTCCTTTGGCCCACGGCCGCTCCCCCGCCGGCCAGTGTGCCTTTCCGCTCCATTGAGTCGTCAAAGAATTGACTCAAATAAGCACTGGCCATCTCACACACAGCCAGCCTGGCCAAAGGGGCGCCGGTCCCACTCTCTGTCTGTTGCTCTCTCTCTCTGCTGCTGTTGCTCGCCCACAATAAGGGCTGGCCACGCATTCCCGAGTGGCAAACACAAATTCGCGCGACACACAAATTCACGAGTGGCCGACCTTGTTCCATAATGATGATGCCGCCCTTAATCGGGCTCCGGATTGTCGCATTTGTCTCCCCCAAATGGGGCGACGAGTTGGCGCAGGAATGCGGCCCAAATGGGCGGCGGTCCTGCAGTTTGGTCCACTGGCTGTGTTTATCTGCTGCACAGCGCGCGCACACAAACACAGACTGTCTGCGGCCTTCCTGCTGGTTCCTGCAGGATGCGGCGCTTTCCTGCGCGCAGACTGCAGCTCGCGCGCACCGAAACACGCGCGGAGTTGGTCTGTCGCCAGCCGGCCCAAAAGCTGACAACCTGCAGGTGCCCTAAGGAGCGCCACGCCATCCGGAGAGATGACGGCGCCCCAGTGACACCAGCTCCACGGCGGCCATTTGGGGGTACCAAGTGACTGGCTCGTCATTGGGGGCTCTTATTATCGGCCGGCGAGGAATGATTTCCATTTGGGCCGAGCGGAAAGTCGCCCCACTGAGAGCTGCTCCACTCATCTGCATCCTCAAACATCATCAGGCCGCCTCCTTTTGACTCGGCCCGCAAGCGAGCCGGCCGAGAGCAGGCGCCTTTGGGCGAGGCCCCAAGAGCCCCAAGTGGCCCAAGTGCAACTGGAAACTGCAAACTGCAGCCTGCAACTCCCATGGGCCCACAACTCTGGAGGCTTGCGGGCGCTTTTTGACGGCCGCGGCGGCGCCCCTTTGCCAAAGGGCCAACCAGTGGGCCTTATAAATATAAAAGCATCTTTTTATGCTCCTCCTTCTGGCTCTCTCTGGCTCTCTGTCTCTCTTTGGTAGAAAAAGGAAAGCGATAGGCGAGAGCGGCCATTTGTTTGCATGGCTCCGCTCGGCGCCCTTTGAACTGGCCCTTGGCGCTGGACGAGCAAAAACACACTCACTTGGGCGCGAGTGTCAAAAAGTGCGCCTTTTAAGTGCGTGCAAAAGCCAAGTGCTCCAAGAACCACTTTTCCACTTCTCTTCTCCCTCTCTCTTTGTGGCCGCTAATTTCGGCCCAACTCTTATTCTTATTCCCGCTCCTAAGGAGTGGAAGTGGGGCTTAAACTGGTGCTGCTCGTCGGAGGGAGAAAGGCGAGCAAAATGTGGCCGCAAACTCGAACGGGCGGCAAATTCCCAACTTTGGGCTCTCTTTCTCTTTCTTTCTCTCTCGCTCTCGGAGAAAAAAACGAGCAAAACCAATTGCAGCCCCGCGGATGATCAATAGTCTCTGGAGGAGATGATCAATGTCTCTGGAGTGGCGCCTGAAAGTGGCGCTCGAGCTGCCGCAGACAGTCTCCGGCCACTGGTCGAGTTTTCCCAAATTGCCTCGGGAGGCCCATCGGCACGAGCAACAGCAGAGGAGGAGGAGGAGGCGCTCTGCTTGGTGATAATAACAATGATAATCAACTCCATCGCGGCCATCAAAGGGCGACCAGGAGACAGGCAGCAAGAACAATGGCAATAAAAGATGCTCCCGCCTCGGACGAGCGGAAAGAAGAAGAAGAAGTGGCCCAAGAGGTTGGCTTCTTGTGGCAGTTGCGGCGGCATCTTCGTGCGCGTTGGCGGTGAGAAAAATAGGAAGAAAAAAGGGAAAAAACAATAATAATAATAATGGTAATGGTAATCATAATAATAAGCATAGTTATCATTGGGCGGCCAATGTTGCCTGCAGACTGCAGACTGCAGTGCGCGGCGGCTGCTCTGCACACTGCAACCACTGCGCTCCAGTGCGTGCAAAGGGCGTGCTCACTGGCCGCAAACACTGCAGCGCACACTGCCTGCAAACACTGCCTGCAAATACGGCCGACCCCAAGCTCTGGCCCCCGACTCTTAGGCCCACTCAAAGGCCACCTCGAGCTCCACTCCGGCCGGCCAGTTGGCCAAACAACCCCACCAAATTGGCCACCGTCTTCCCCCACCTCTGGGGCGCCCTTCTGGCGGCCCCCGCGAACAGCGTGGCCCCGCTGCTCGGCTGCATCGGGCCAGTGTTTGCAAACAATTAGGCGCCAGGTCAGAGGGGAGAAAAAACAATGGGCCGCTCGGAAGACACGCTCGCCCTTCTTCGAGCTTCTGGCTCGAGGCCGCCGGCCAACACTCTCTGCTCGGGCACGGGTTGCTGCCACCGAAAGGCAGTCAAAAGCAGCCCCGCGAGACAGTCTGCGGCTCTACAGTTGTGCTGCCCACTGGCCAGTTGCTCGTCCGTCCGTTTGTTTGCTCGCGCTCGCCACTCGCGGACACAACAATAAGAGGCTGTTGCTGGCCCTCAGCAGCCATTGCTGGCCTTTGGCGGCCGTTGCAGCTGACCAGACGGCTGCAAAGGCCCTCGAGTGACGCCCGGCGACGGAGGGGCGCCCGCGAGCCAGACGAGCCGGGTGGGTGCTCGTTGAGCGAGCGCTCAACAAGTGGCGAGTCCACCAGGCCCCCGGGAGGCGAGCTGTTGCGCAGCTGAAGTGCGGCAGACGCGAGCTGGGGCGGAATTTATTTGAACCAGCCGATGCGAGTTCCAGATAAAGGGGCGCCCAATGTTTGAGTCGCCCATTTTTTGGCCCTCAGCTTGTGTGTGGCAGTGGCGAGTTGCGCGCTGAGCGCTGAGCGGCGGCCGCGCACAAGCAGGAATTTCTGCATGGCGCGCAGTTGCGCGCTGCAGCGCCGCCAGCTGAGCGCCGCCGCAGCTGAGCGCCGGAGACAACTGTTGACAGACGCGCACTCCTCGCGTGCCCTATGGAATGGGGCGCCGATCCTTATCAGCGACGAGGTCCGGCATTGTTGGCCCGCGTGCCGAGCCAGTCCCACAGCCAGTGGGCGGCCCAGGTGTGCATAATTACCCGCGGCGGCGGCGGTGGCCCACTGCTTGGGGCTCACTTCTTCTCGCACTTATTCAATTGAGCGGCCGGTAATCTGGCTCGGCGCCGGCCAAGAGCGGCCAGCCGACGAGCTGCACTTTGCACTGGGCCGGCCGAGTGTGTTTGGGCCGAGCTGGGCCGACGCGTTGATGAAACGATCAGCCTGGAGCGCGATCGTTTCGTTCCACCTTAGCACCGGGGGCGCATTCTCGCCCGGCGCCAGTTTGCAACACGCTCGGCCAGCGCGGCCGCCAGGCGCAACCTTGGCCGCCTGAGCGCGCCCTCCAGCACACAACATCCTGTTGTGTGCTGTCTGTCTGTCGGCGGACACGCGAAATTGAATTATCAACTGGCGGCGGCCAAACAACAAGTGCGCGCCGCTCCACAGCCAGCTCGAGGCCTTTGCTGTCCATCCATACACAGTCTGTGGGCCGAGTGTTCACACGACGTGTGTGACCCGAGCAACAGGTCCCTTCGGGCGGCATTTTGAGCAGAAATTGTGGCCCAAAAGTTGCGGCCCAAAAGTTGGCTGCACGCTCCACTTGGCCGCCACTTGCTCACCGTGCACAATCTGCAATGGACAGTGTGCACTCGCACCGCAGACAGTCTATGGCGCGCGGGGCAACTTTTGCGCTGTGCTCTGCAGGCTCATCTTCTCGCGCGCTCTGCTGGCCCGTGCGACCTGCTGCACCAGGGCGGCCAGGCCGCCCAATTGGCGGCGGCTCGTCTTTCCACGAGAAGCGCCAATTGGCCGGCCGGGAAAAGGGCCGAAATTGATCCACTGGCGTCCAATTTGGGCCTAAAAGTCGAGCGCGCCGGCGTAACGAAATTGAGACGACGCGTGTGGCCGGCCCGCCAGCAACAACAACGCCCCCCAGCTCGACCCAAGCTCACGAGCTCCACCTCGCCGCTCGCTTTCCACTCGGCCACTTTGGCCACTCTCCGGCGGCCAATCTCCGGCGGCCAATCCTTAGGAGAACAATTAAAGCTCGCCCGAGCTAAGAGGTGGGCCGCCCGGCTGGCCCGAAGTGGATTGGTGGGCCCAAGGTGAGCGCTTCGTGGGCCCCCAATTCCACTAAGGCTGGTGGAGCACTTCGTTGGGCTCTAATGATCTGGAGCGGGCCAGCAATAAAAGAGCAAAAGCGGCCCAGCGGTGTTTTGCCGCCGGCGGCTCGCAATGAAAACATCAAAAGTTTCATTGTTTTGGGCCACAAGTTGATTAAGTTGCAACCAAGCTGGGCTCACCAACTTGGCAGCAAGGCAGACACAAGCAAGGCCAAACAATATTAGAGAGAATAACAACAACAGAGAAAATAACAACAGAAGAGAAAATAACAACAACAAAAGGCCCTAAATCCATCATCATGCTTCTGGCCGGCCACTTTTCCGCTCTCCAAGAGCCTCCAGAGGTTGCCTTTGGTGCCGCATTGGCCTTTGCTGCATAAGTGGTCCATGAATGCGGCAATAGAGCTGCACTGATGCTCTAATGGCAATTGAGGCTCATGAATAGCAGATTTTGGGCCGCTCCTAAGGTCTAAGAAGGGCAGAAGGAGGATCAAAAGCAGGCGAGATGAGAAAGCTTCTTCCAGTCACTCTTCGAAGACTCTCTTCGGAGACTCTCTGTCTTCGAGAGAGTCTCCACCTTGAGGAGTCTCGCACTCTCTGTGATCGTGCGCGAAGCGAGAGACTGTCCTCGGAGATACACTCAGAGGAAAAGTTTGGACCACCAGGCAGGAAAAGTGTCGAGAGTAAAGAACTGAGAAGCTTTTGGACGCATAAAATTTGGATTTTCGGGAAAAGAGATTTTTGGAAAAAGAGTCCAAATTGGAGTGGACAAAATGGCGAAGAATCGAGTTGAACTTTTCTCAAGTTGAAAATGGTTGAGAAACGTTGACAAATGTTGAAAAAAAGGTTGAAAAATGTTCAAAAAATGTCAGAAAAAGTTGAAAATGGACGAAAATAGCTAAAAATTTTCCAAATCCCAATCCGAACACAGTTGCTACTCACCATTCGGCCGATCTTGTTGTTGTGCATGTTCATGGCCAGCCGGAACTCTTGGTGCTTCTCGAGACTGTTGCGCGCCAGCAGCGACCTCACGAGCTGCAGGTGGGCGGCCTGCGAGATGTTCTGGCTCCTGTTCTGGCAGAGCGGCGCCTCCGAGTGAGCGGCCGGGTTGGCGGCCAACCTCTGCCAGCCGGCCCCACTGGCTGCACCTGTTGCGCCCACTCGCTGCTGCTCCGCCGCCGCCAGGGCGCGCCTCTTCCGGCTGGGGGCGGCGGGCGGCCTCTTGTTGTGGCGCGTGGAGTGGCCCTGTTGGTGCTGCTGCTGCTGCTGATGTTGATGATGATGCTGGTGATGTTGATGTAAATGCTGGTGCTGGTGGGCCTGGTCGAGCAGCTCGACCAGGTGCTTGGCGAAGAGCATTCCGTGGCGGATGTTGTTGGAGCAGCCGCCCCACTTCCAGATCTGGTCCTTCTGTCTGATGAGGCCGACGCGGCTTTTGTCACAGGCGCAGTCGGCCAGCGCGCCCTGACTGCAGGCGGTGGCTATGGAGTGCACGATGCCCGCCGCCGCAATGGCCTGCACGTAGGCAGACTCGCGGTTGCCCGCCGACTGGCCCAGCTTGCCCGTCAGCAGCCGGTGCTCGCCGCCCGCATGCGTACAGTTCCACCTATCTTGCCGAAATTGCTGCCTACACTCGGCCAGACCTCTCGCCACGCCCACCGCCAAGGCCTCCTCAGCGTTGGCCGACTGGCCGATCAGTTTGCAGAGTTTCAGCTGGCGCGCCTGCTGGCCGCCCAAGCTGGAGCACAGCTGTCCCAGTGAGTGTCTATGGTGATGCTGCTGCTGATTATTATTATTGTGCTGCTGCTGATTATTATTATTGAAATTCTGCTCGTGCTGCTGCTGCTGCTGTTGACTAGACTGGATTGGTTGTTGCTGCTGCTGCTGCTGCTGCTGCTTGATGCTTGCCCACTGGCCGGCCTGCTCGCCGGCCAGCCAGCTCGGCGCCCCAGACTCCACCAGGGCCGCCTCCTCCAACTGCTGCTGGCCCGCCGCCCACTTGCCACTGGGCGCCCAGTGGGCCCCAACCGGCGGAAGGATATTGCACTGCTGCTCGAACAGCAGGATTAGGCTGGGCCCAAAGAGGATGAAGGCGAACAGGCGCACACTGGAGCCCATTATCTTCACCCGGCGGCGCCGTTTTGTCATTATTAGAAATTATTATTATTATTGCTCGCTCGATTCAGACGATTAACTGCTCTCTCTTAAAGTTGCTCTCCGCTTTTGCCACCCCTAAGCCCTCCTCTGCTCTCTGCTCCTTTCTGCTCCTCGCGGCCCTTTCTCGCCAACCGCTAATCTACAAGCCGGCTCAGAGGCCCCGATTGGATGGGAGGCCAAATCTCTTCCTCTCTTGTGCTCGTGCTCGTGCTCGCTCGCTCTCCCAGGCAAACAGCGCGGCTAAATCTGCCTTCCAGCTCGCCTCTTGATCCGATCGGCCAAACTCTGGTCTCTTCTCGCCAAATGCTCATTGCCGCCTCGAACGCTCGAACTCGAATGAAGTGGCGGCCGATTTTCGGCTCCAAAGTGGGCCCGCAATCCACAAGTGGTCGCCGCGCAGTCGCACTGCCCACTGGCTGCTGCAGCTCGTGCTTCGTGCTTCGTGCTTCGTGTGAAGGGCAGACTGTATGCAATGCTTGTGCTCACCTACTGCCCTCTATCTTTCTGGAAAGAAACTTCTCTCCGGCCCTCCAACTTGTGGCCTCGAGCAAGAAAACTCCAAGACACTGCCCATGCAAGAGCTGCGAGACTTCTGCTCTCACTAACTCCAGTATAGGACCACAGGATTGTTCACCTTTTCCAAAGAGCCACAAAGAGTTACAGACTCTTGCGGGATTAAGCAATGGATAGCGAGAATCTGACAGAGAGGCCTACAACAGTGGCCTAGTAGTACTGGACCCGTTCGACGCTGATCTGGCCCATGCTGTTTATTTGGCAATCGTAATCGATGAAGTGCAACTGGCTGCCCCAGCTTAGGTGCTGTCTGCAGTCTGGCTCGTAGAACTTCACCTGAAGAGGAAGGGAAAGGATTTGGCCATTTTTGAATTTTAGCACAGTCTGAATTTGGGTCCTGTTTTTGTTTTTGTTCACCTGGAAACGAGCAGCCGACCAGTCGAACATGTAGACCAGCTGGCCGCTCAAGTGGTGGGTGGGCCCAACGGTGGAGCCGAGCGAGCTTGAGGAGAAGTGGCGCAACATTTGCTGCTGCTGCTGCTGTCTGAGCAGTTGCTCTCTCAGCTGGCGCTCCACTTGGCCCAGTCTCTGTTGCTGGCTGCTGGCCCATTCTGTGGGCGCCCCAAGCGTCTGAGCATGACTCAGGGCCGGATGTTGCTGGCTGGTGGGTCTGCTCTGCTTGGAGCCGCCGCCGCCGGCGCCAAGCTGGGCCGAGTGTCTGTGCGCCTGGAGACTTCCGTTCAGCTGGAGCACGTCGCCGGCAGACTGACGCGCGGCCACCAGCGAGTGGGCCCCTCTCTGTGGCTGGTCTCTGGCATTTCCGGCAATTAGGTGCTGCTGCTGGGCTAAGGCCAGCGAGCTGGAGGGCGCCGACGAGCTGAGGTGGTGGTTCGTCTGTTGGCTGTTGGAGCTGCGTCTCAGCTGCAACTGTCTGCCGGCTGGTAGCCCGAGCGAGCCCACGCCCACGCCGCCGCTGCAGTCCACGAAGGCCACCTGGTGGCCCTGGATCGAGATCGCTTGCAGGGGAATCAGGGGCCTCACTTTCAGCAGACACCTGTAGCTCTTGTCCACGGCCAGCTTCAGGGTGAACTCGTGGCCGAAGCGTTGGCCGTCGCGCTTGAAGTAGATGTGCTCGCGCTCCTGCTGCCGCTGGCGGATGTTCATCGTCGAGCTCGCCAGCGCCTGGTTGAGCTGGAGCTGGGCCCCCAGGGGCGCCCCTAAGGGCTGGGAGCCGCTCCGGATGGGGTCGCTCCCGAGCGAGCCACGCCCACCTGGTGGCTGCTGGCGGGCGAGGAAGCGCGCGGTCGCCTCGTCGTGCACGCCGGCCGAAATGGTGGACGAGCGGCCCGCGTGTTCGCCGGCCGCGCGACCCGCCGCCACGCCCTCCTCGCCAGCAGCCTCGGCCCGCGGGCCCACCAGCGAGCCTGAGCGCGCGGGCCTGCTGCTGCTGCTGCTGTTGTTATTGTTGTTGTTATTGTTATTGTTCTGCTCGCCGGCTCCAGTGGCCAGCTGCCGGTGGAGGCCGATCAGTTGCTGGCGCCGCTTCTGGCTCAACGAGTCCTGCCTGCTGCTGAGCCGCTCGCTGATGTGTTCCCCAATGGAGCTGCTCCCAGGCGCCGATGGATTGCTGCTGCTCGTGGCGCCGGTGGAGAGCTGGCTCCCCTGCAGGTGAGGGTGCCCTTTGGCCGCCTTGGGGGAGCCGCCCAGCGAGCCCGCCGACTTGTCCTGCTCCAGCTGGTGGTGGTCCATGATGAGCGGCTCGCTCACGGGCGCCACCGTGATGTGCAGCTGGATCTTCATGGAGATCTTCTCGTGGTCGTTGGGCGCCACCAGAGGAGGCCCCTCGGCGCCAAGCTCGCCGCCGCCGGCGCCGCCGCCGCTGCCGCCACCGCTGGGCGCCCGCAGCAGCAGGCTGGTCTTCCTGCGCTCGTGGCTGGCTGAGAATGATGCTGCTGGAAGGTCTTGGCTCTGTCTGCTCGACTGGCCGCCGGCCGAGCGGCCGAAGAGTCGCCGCCGCTCGGACAGTCGGCGCCTCTTGTGGCTGTCGCGCCTCGAGCCGCCCGCCGAGCTCTCGAGAGCCCCACTCTCGCCCCTTCCGGCGCCCAAGGGGCCCGCCTGGAGCACTGGTCCGGAGTCGTTGAGCATGGCTTTAGCTTAGGTGGTTTGACTTGGCGAGTTTTCACAATTTGCTTTCAAGAGAATTGGCTCTCTTCTCTGTCCACTTTGAACACTCTCTCGCTCTCTGGCATCAACAGTCTTTCTCTGGCATCAACAGTCTTTCTCTGGCGTCAACAATCTTGCCTCTTCTTGCGGGAGTTTCAGTGGCAGCTCGTCGCAACTCTTTCACGAGACGAGCGCCCAACTGGACAGACAGGCCGCCCCTAAGCCGCGACAACTCTCCTCGGCTGCACTCTGGCCGAGACACAAACCAGAAGCTCGCTCGGCTGCACTGTGGACTGTCTCTGTTTGGCGGCAACTGCTCGCTTGGCTTTGGGAGTGTGCTCTCAAATTTCGCCCAAATGGTTGGACGAGAAAAAGCGTTCACTTTGAGCCAGAGGAGGAGGAGGAGGAGGGAAAATATTCCACAACTTGTGTGTCCCAAAGCGTCGCCCAAAGAAGAGGCTGCAAGACGAATCTTGTTGCTTGATTACATTTGGCTGCACTCACTAGAGTCTTGTTATTATTATTATTTTTCTTCTTATGAAATCCAATCCAACGGGGAGAAAAGTCGCCCACTCGCGCCGGCCCACTTCTTTCTTCAGTTGACTTGGCGCAAACTATTGAATCTATCAGACGCTCGAAGGATGATAATAATAATAATAACAGTGGCAACAATAACAACGAGCACTCGCTCGCCAGCTCTGCATCCATTCACATGCTCACTCTCCGCCCAAATGTCTCTCCGTCTGAGCTTGTTGTTATGAATGCCAGTTGCCAGTGCTGCCCGCAGCTTAGGCGCGCCGCTCCAGCACCTCCAGTCGCTAGGCGCCCCGCTCGACGCTTGCTTTCTCGGCCGGCCCTTAGGGCCAACTGCGAGCTCCCTTTCCGGCCCCTCAGGAGTTTGTCTGCCGCTCGCGCGTCCCAACTTGAGCGGAATCGGAAAAAGGGACTCAGCAGACTGGCGAGCCGGCTGAGTCGAGCGCAGAGAAGTAGTTAGTTTATGTTAAACTGTTGCCACTGCTAAGCTCAACAGTCTTTCGCCCTCGCCAAAGGCCAAACGGTTCGCCTCGAGGGAGAAAACTGAATAATGGGACGCCAATTGGGAAGTTTTCCTTCGAAATGTGCGCCTTGCCAGCGCGAGCAACTTGGGCAAGTCCACCGAAGCTTAGCTCCACTGCAGTTCCATTGGGGCTAAGCTTCGGGCAGGAGCTCGTTTGTTTGTTCAAGCGGCAAATTAAAGAACGCGGCCCAAGCAAAACGAGCTCAACGAGTCGCCCTCGTCTCGCCCCCAACTCGCAAGCTTGCCGAGCGGGCCCCAAAAGAGGGCCCCAAATGCGTGGGGCGCTCAGGCCAATCGGCTAATTAGCGCCTCGCCGACTCCTCCACTCTGAGGGGCGGCCCCAATCCAGCGAGACGGGCGCCCTGCAGTGCCCTTAGGTGGCGCGCCCTTAGCTCTCGCCCAGCTCGGTGGGCCTTCTCGCCGGCAGACAGACGCCGGTCGTTGAGCCAGCCAGCTAGCTAGCTAGCCCGGAGGCGAGCAACGAGGTCACGCGGCGATGATTCACCGAGCAGTCGCATGCAACGCCCCCACAACTGGCAAGACGCCTTCACTGGCAAGGAGCTCTCACTGGCAAGGCGCCTTCACTGGCAAGGCGCTTTCTCTCTGGCCGCCGATCAATTGGGCCCCGAACGGAGCGCCCCAAACGGCAATGTCAAGGATGCGTGGCGGCAGAGTGGGGCACGCGCCCACTTTAGCGACCGAAAACTGCAACGTCTTGCAAAAGTTTGCAAGACTCATGCAAACTTTTGCAAAAATGCAGCTCCCAAAGTGCTGCCAAAGTGCTACAAAAACACAAAAACACACAAAACAACAACACTAACTAACTGAGCCCAGAAGCTGCAGTCACGAAAGACTTGCGGGAGGAAAGCGTTGCACGCACCATTCACTTGGTTCACACCGTTCGCCTGTTCGAGCTAAGCTTTATTATTCTCTTACCATTCCTTACACGCGTCTTGCCATGCAGTCTTCCCATGCAGTCTTGCCAGACAGTCTAGCCACCAACTCTCGCACCTTGGGGCTCTCTGCTCCAAGACTGCCTCTTATCTCTAGCATCTAGCATCTTGCCGGCAGCCCCAGTTCAAGTCTCGCGCTCAGTCGAGCGGCTGGCCGCCGGAAACGGCCGCCCCCAGAGGCTGGGACCACTTGCGGGCCGAGCGCACCAACAGGTCGTGTTGCAGCCGTTCCTCCTCCTGCGCCTGCTGCTCCATGCTGTCCGCCTGGCGCCGCTCACTGTCCACCAGGCGCTCCAGGGCCGGCGAGTCGCCCAGCCGGTTCTGCAGACTGCGCGCCAGCGTGCCCAGCAGCCGCTCCTCGTCGGCGGCCCGCGGCGGCTCGCCCTCCGCGCCCACTGCTTCCGGCGCCGCGCCGGAAGTGGATGCACCCGTGGAGCTTGGAGCTTGGGGCGGGGCGGCGCAGTTGAAGAGCGAGTGCTCGTTGTCGCAGGAGCACTGCTGTTTGGCCTGGTACTCGCGGCTGAAGCTGGCCGAGTTCACGAACTGCTCCAGACAACCGTCCTCCGCTCTGTAGCCCAGAGGGCAGGGATTTGGCGGGTCGCAGTAGGCGGGCACCGCCGAATCAGACTTGAGCACCTGCACGTTCTCGAAGGTGCCCTCTGGGCCCAGCAACTGGGTGCCCTCGCCGGCGCCGCCCTGCACCAGCTGGTGGCCGGCCAGCGCCAGCGGGTGGTCGATGTACTCGGAAGTGGCCCCCTCCTGGCGGGCGCCACTTCCGTCGCCCCTTTCAACCGCCTCACTCTCCGCAGCTCGTCCCTCGGGCTCCTGTTGCTCCTGCTGCCTGGTGGCCGCCTGCAGCTCGTACAGCGAGCGCATGAAGTGCCGGAAACGCTGCTCGAAGTGGCCAGCTCCAGCTGGTTGGCTAGCTGGCAGCGAGGCCAACGGCTCGTCGCCCGGCCCCTCAGCCTCGCCGCTCGCCTCCAGCAGGGCCAGGATCAGTTGGGTGCGGTTGCTCGAGTTGGGGCCGCCCACGTTCATGCGGTTCGTCAGATGGCTCAGCGCCACTTCCTGCTCCTCGTCGTCCGAGTTCCAGTTCCAGTTCGCGTTCGAGCCGAACTCCAGCTCCACCGGCGGCTCGTTGGCCGGCGGCCTCAGACCCGCCTCGAGGCCCAACTCGAGGCCCTCGTACACAGTGTGCGGGGGACTGTTTGCGGGCAAGTGCACGTTCAGGTCGTACACTGGCCGCTGGTGCTCCATAGGGCGCTGCGTGCGCTTTCGCATCGGCTGCTCCTCATCCTCGGCCAACTCAGCCACCACCTCGTACACATTTCGAGCCCCCTCCAACTGGGCTCCCTCCTGGCCCCTCATTGCTAGCTCGGCAAGCTCGCCCGCCAACAAACCAGCCGACGAAGAGTCCCCATTCGGCTGGACTGGACCAATCAGGCCCAGACCCACCAGCTCGTCGTGCAGCTGCGACAGCTCGGCCAGCCGGCCCAAACTCGGCCCCGACGACTCAAACTCGAACGCCTCCGTCCCCGTCGACTGGTGGTGGCCGATGGCGAGCCAAAACAACAGGAACAACACTGGCCGGGCCAGCACAGGTTTCCCCTTAGGGCCAATTATCGAGTACATTATATTGCCTTCAATATGATCAAATCGAGTTCCCTTTCAACTTCTTATCTTCGGAAACTCCTCCAATTTCTATCTTAGATCTTCTCTTCCACCACGGCCGCTGCTTATCGCTGATGTGGCCGAGTTTTTTTCTATTATCATAACAATCCTGTGGGCCAATAACGTCCAATAGCTTTCTATTGACACTAAGATTGTAACAGTGTGCTTATCTTGCCAAATTGCTCTATATCTCTCTCAATATATAGAAGAGTTTTAAATTACTCTTCGGAAGATTTGTTCTCCAAAATCTAACTGATCAGAATCTGATTCTTGACCTCCAACATCAATGCTGAATGGTTGTCTGGCCTGTTCTAATACCTATTGCGTCTCGGTGATAGTCATAAATAATTCTCACTCACTGCCGTCCGGATTTTTCCACAGAGAAGATCCAATGATGCAATAATTTCCAACAATATCACTCCGTAACAATCATTATCCTCGAAATAACTATCAATACTGCTGTATAACCTATTTACGTGCCCTCAGAACGGGCGTCCAAGAGCGTCCAAAAGCTTCCAATATCGTTGGAATCACTGGGACAGCTTCTGCTAGTAGTTTATTGAGATTTTCCTAATTTCATCCGATTCTCCAGTCACATTTTCGACCACCAGCACGCCAGCAGTCGCCTACTCTTGGGGCCAGTCTTCGCGCGAGCCTAGTGGACCGATGGCGCTTATTTGGCAGTTATTTTTAGTGGTTGTTTTTGGCCCTCAATGGGCCTTGCGAGCGCTAGTCTCTGGCCAGTGCGCATAGGGGAGCTAAGGGCAGCCCCATGAGAGCGGCCTGCGGATGAGGCGCCAGTGGTAAACAAGTGTCTGGCCGCCCCCAAGCGCACACAACGATGCTGCGGGCCCCTCTCCAACCTTAGCCTCCGTTGCCGCCCTTGCAGCGTGCTGGGCCGCACTCAGTCCGCGCTGGCCGAGCGCCAGCATATGGCGCCCGGCCAAGCCTCACCTTCCAGAAGCTTAGTGCAGCTCGCCTCAGTGGGGGGCAGTCTTTGCGTTGCGGACCGGCGCTGTCTTGCCCTGGCGGGCGATTTTCAGGGCTGCCACCGCGTCCGCCACCAGCTTGCCCACCGGAGTGCCCGCTTTATTCCTGCCCCTGGCCGCCTCTCGGCCGGGTTTGGGCTTGCTGCGACTCGGGCCCTCGTCCGACTCCTCCTCGGCCTCCCGGGGCCTCTTGGCGAGCGGCAGCCCACTCTTGGGGCTCTTCCTCTTCTCCTGGCGGGGCTGCTTTGCCCCGTTGGGCTCCCACTCGGACACGCTGCTTATCAGCTCCAGCTGGCCCGAGCGCTGAGCTAGGTGGAAGTCGCGCCAGTCGCTCGGCCACTTGGCCAACACGTCGCTCGGAATCACGTCCGAGCCAGCCTGCTCCACCTGGTCCTCCTCGTCGCCAGTCTCGCCAAACCAGAGCTCCACCACCACATTGCAGACGCCCACCAGGAGGGCAAACACAGCCATCGAGAGCCAGAGCACCTCGAAGTTGGCTCGCCACAGAAGCAGGCCGCCCACCAGGCCGCCCAGGCCCAGACCTAGACCCTCGTAGCAGGCGAAGGCCACCGACTGCACGGTGGACCTGAGGGCCAGCCTGATGGAGTCCACCTGTTTCTTGTTGTCGCGTTCAATCATCTTGTGCAGAATCAGATATTCTATTATCTCGTCGTCGCAAAAGGAATACTCCAAACCAACCTCGGTCATCACCACATAGAAGAGGCCGTAGTTGGGCCCCTGCAGACAGTCGGCCACAATGGTCAGGTAGCCGCTCAGCTGTGGCAGGGCAAACCTGTAGAGGAGAAAGCGGGCGCTTATTGTGATGAGACTGAGACTGATTGTATGCGAGCGGCCCAGTGCATCGATGACTCTTCGTGACAGAATGAAAAAGGGCAACTCGCCCAACAGGCCTTGATAGACCATCGACAGAGCGGAGACAAGCTCAAATTTGTCCGCGTAGATCTTCTCCAAGTAGAGGAAGAAATAATTCCAATGCATGGACATGAAAAAGCCGGACAAAGTGAACAGCACCAAGTATCTAATCAACACAGTGCGTCTGGTCAATATGAGTCCAATGAGACGCATTTGCAGACAAAAACTGGTGCTCGACTGGCCAGAAGAGAGGCCTCCAGGGTCACTTTGGTCGTTTTTGGCCCCCTTTTGGGCCTGCTTTTGGGCCTCCTTCTGGGCTTTGGCCTCCTTTTCGGCCAGGGCGTTCAGGTTGACAAACTCAGCCTTGGGCTCGTCCTTAGCCCCGGCCGCCGCCTCCTTGGCCGCCTCGTCCTTGTTGTCCTCGTCCCAGCCGCTGTTGATGGTCTTGATGGTGCTTGGGTTCACCTGCGACGGGGCGCCGCCGAGGGCACTCTTCAGGGCGGCTCCGGGTGGTTGCTTCTGGTTCATCGCTTGGGGCTTCTTGCCGGCCAACAAGTCCACCGGGCTGATGGTCTGTCTGGTGCGGCGCCTTAGGGGAAATCTGTTCAACCTTTTGGCCAGCGCCTCCTGCTTGTTGCCCGCCAGCTCGCTCGACGTGTCCGGCTCCTCCACAGTGCCCATGTTGATGCGGTTGGCCTCGTTCATTGGAATGTAGTCGTTGGGGTCTTGGTGGCAGGCGGAGGTGCTTCCAGTGAGCGTGATGGCGGCACTTGGCGGAATGGTGTCCAGCTTGAAGTCGGCCCCATTGCGCCAAAAGTAACAGACCAGCAAATCGAACACCAACATTAGAGTGCCCAGCAGGATGCCTGGCAGCAGGCGAGGCAATAGGGGAAACTGATTAACTAGGCACAATACTAGACCAGTCAGGGCCCAGCCAGCGGTGCCCCAGACGATGAGTTTGCCAAAGCTTGTTCCACTCTCCTCGGCCTGCAACACGGCAAAGGAATCACTCAGACAGGTGTTCACTGCAAAGGCTAGCTCGTAGAGCAATGAAATAAGGGCGAAAAATATAAACGGGCCCATTTGGAGGCCGGCGGGCGTTTTGTTTTGCTTTGGATCGGGAGCAGGAGCAGGGGTAGTAGTGGTAGACAATTGGGTCTGTTGCTGTGATTTGTGCAGGTCCTCGTGGTTGGGCTGCTTGTGGAGCCCCGAGGCCACAATAATTGGCAGGGCACAGAAGCCAACCATTGCAATGAGGGCCAAAAAGAGGGACCTGTTGAAGTAGGCTCTATGGCTTCGTCCACGATCGGCAATGGAACAAATGATGGGCGTTATGATGACCGCCAAAAAGGGTTGCACCATTTTCAGGCTGCCGAACTGGATTGTTGAGGCGCCAGTGTAGTGGCGCGAGTAGACACTCTCGTAACCGTAAATGGTTGTGTGAGCTCCATACCAGAGAAAGTAGTGCAGGCAAAATATAAATGTCATCACTAGACATGATTGTGTTGTTGTTGATCCTTAGCGTTGATTTCTGGCCTAGATTTTGTCTAAACTCTTTCCAGGAGAACTTCCATCCAGAGCATCAGATTCGGTCTCGATTTTGAAACTATCTTAGTCCTGAAGAATTCAGCACCGATGACAATGAATTGTCCAATCTCAATTCAAGCTCAATCAACGCTGCAAGGGTGGCGCTACTTGATGGATGCAATTGGAATGCGTCGGCTGAGAGCGACTTAGGGCGGGCTCAAGTGGTCAGCAAGAGTGCTGGTGATTGGGCTAGTTTGTTGGTCGGCTGGCTGTTGATTGGCCGGGTAAATGTGGCATCAATGGAATGATTCAGATCTCACTTGGTTGCTTGGTAGCGGCATTTGTGTCAGGCAACAGTTGGGCCTTTTTTCACGCAGGTCAGATGATAGTGCTTATATGTAAGCTAACAGCGGACACTCCAAACCAATGCTAGTCGCACGCATTCAGTGTTACTTTTATGAGGCTTTGTCCACTTGTCTTCGCGACATTGCCCCACAGACCGTCTTTTTCATTGTCTCAAGGAGAGCTTTCCTCTCTCGGTCTTGGTATTCTTCGAGGTAGAGGAAAAAAGTCGAGGACAAAACCGCAATGTGGCCAAGTGACATGGACCATGATTCGAGGCATCTTTTGTTTGAGCCTACCTGAGAGTGATCAATATCAGTCTGTCGCTCCGTTCGGAACTCTGTGAATTTTCCCACTATTCATCTCACTCTCGCCCCTCACGCTCATTATTGTTATCTCCTCTAATTGATCCCTCCCATTGCCCTCTACTCTCGTGTGCATCACTGAACTAGCTCATTGAAGGAGACTCTTGAGCCCTTTGGAAATCTTGCAGGATGATTGAAAGTTCCGAGGACTGTCTACAATACTCCTTGTAGACAGTTCGTGTTGTTCGTCTCGATGGCCAATCCAATCAGTCGGGATGAAGACCGACGAGTCGTTCAACCAATTGAACATGATGATTAGGTACGATGCAAGCCAATGACTCAAGGTAAGTATATCGTTAGCATGAGATTAATCATCCAATGTGATTATTCAAAGTATTTCAACGACATTAACGGCAATTATCATCGTTCCATCATCAATTACCAATCGAATCTATTCGCAAGAACTTTCAAGGCCATCAAGTCGACCAGTCGGACGCAAGTGTTGCTTGTTGTTGTCATTGTGATATCCTTCTCTTGGAGCGCCTATGCACTGTTTAAGATTGCCTTGGGCAACGCAGACACTTCCGTGCTCGGTTTCAGCATAGCCAAACAGACTGCACCCACGCAACAGACAGATAACAATGAATCTGTTGGAGGAAACTCTCAAGCTGCCAATTCGCAGGTGGCTAGCCAACTTGTCACTCCATCGCCAGAGATGAGCCCCAGAGAGCAGTTGGCCCTATACAAGAGTGAAATATTGAAGGAATTGCTGGCGAGGCAGCGCGAAATCTTGGAACAAAAAGTCGCCCCCGTAGGTCTAGAAGAAAATCAACCGCACCAAAGCAGTCCCACCGTGCAGCTGCCCAATAATCTGGTGAACCAAAACCAAAGGAGAAACTCAGATGCGATTGAGTTTGAGAGACTGAAACAGTGGAGTGGACGGTCGGTCCTGCCGAACATAGTAAATAATTTATTGTCAAACAATAGCTCCCGAAATGTCGCCTCCCCAAAGCAGAGCCGATTTGTCGGAACCAATGTATCAAACGGCAGTCCCGCTCGGACGCTCAGCCCTCCATCAAGTGTGATAATAGACGAGTCTCCGTCACTGGGCCAGTTGTCTTCGAGAGCAAACAGGCTTAGTATGCTCAAGACCGAGGCCAGACTGAGGGACAAAGAGGCATCGCCCTCCTTGTCAAGTGCCATCGTGCAGCGTTTGCCCGAAGAGTCAACCGTGAGCGAAGACCTGGAAGAGGACACGGCGAGAATCGCAACCACTACAACCACTTCCACAACAACAACAACAACAACCGCAGCTCCATCAATTTCCGAAACCACTTCAGAGCCCAACTCGTCCGATGACGGTGAACAGTCCAATGGCTCGGCAGAGACCTCCACCGAGGAGCCGGCCTCGAGCGAGAACGCCTCCGACGAGGAGGAAACTCCTGAGGAGGAGAAGGAGGACAACAACCAGGCACAGTCGGACAAGATGGACCGAGACTCTTTCGATCGGGCGCGCAAGGCTGTCACCTCCATCGACGACGAGGTAGACCGTATGACACAGTCCTCCGTCGGCAGTATTTCCAGACGCAGCGATCCCATCAGGAGCGCGGTCCAGTTTGATGACCAAATAATCGAGCCACCTCTGCATATTGGTCGAGAAATCTCTCGCCAAGAAGTGGGAGCGTTGACAAAGAGTGCAAATGATACTGATCCCACGCGCCAAGATCCCCTCGAGGTGGCGGATCTTGATCCGCCCATTAGGCCGCAAGTGAGTGCTCAAAAGAGTATCAGTCCCGCCGATAGAATCCCGCCCCGGCCAGCCACCAAGCGGCGGGTCGGTGTTGACTCTAGAGTCAGACAAAGGAGAGCAACACCGGCCGACGTTGGTCTAGTGACTGGATTCTATGATTCCCCAGCGGAGAGCAAGGTGCCAAGGAGAGAGGGTCTTGTCAGGCGAAGGAATGACCACGAGGATGGAGATTCGGACGATCAAGAAGATGAGGGCCAACAGGAGGAGTCGCCTCAAAGCGAACCTTATGACTATATCACTCAAGGTGAGCCGAGTTTGCAAGAACTCATAGCCCACAAACAGCTATTGGACTCTTTACGCCAAAGTCGATTGCCAGCCCCGGTAGTTCAACATTCCAACTCGAGCAGTAAACCGACAAACTCTGATGGCTCAAATCAGCAGCTGATGCAAACAGCTGGCGCTATGAAAGGACATGTCGACCACAAGCCGGCGGCTCAACATCTATACTCCATCGATGAGGGACTCCTGTTGACACCTGCCTCTGACGAAGAGCACGAGCACAAATCTGTGTCGCATAAGAAGGAGAAAAAAAAGGAGAGCAAGTCGAAACACAAGTCCACGATGGGCTCGAAAAAGGGGGGACACAAGGAAAAGGAGCACAAAAAGGAGGAGAAAAAATATTTGAAGGAAAAAAAGTTCAAGGGAGCTAAAAAGGGCAAGAAAGTGTCCAAGGGAAAGGGAGGCAAGGGCGGAAAGAAGGGCTCAAAGCATTACAAAGACAAGGGTTTCAAGAAGAAGGGATTCAAGAACATTTATGTAAAGAATGAATTTGGACAAAAGAAATCCTACTTCGATGAGTTCAGGGACAAGGATTTCAAGAAGAAGTGGAAGAATTTCGACGACAAGTATAATTACGCTCAAATGAAAAAATGGCAAGCTAAGGACGTGAAAGGGGCGAAAAAGATGAAGGATGAGGGAAAGAAGTATAAGAAATACGATAAGGGTAAATGGAAGAAGATGTATCAGAGGAAGCACGAATCTAACTCATCGAAAAAGAAGAAAAAGTACGATCACTTCTGAATGGGACTTATTGTAGATTTTTTGGGCATAGATGGCTGACTATTAGGCACTGTTTTCTTCACACATCGGACACTCTGAGGCTCGGAGAGTCTCTGGTCGGTCATGTGCTGCTCGAAATCCCTACGAACCGATGATTTCATTAAACAATTTATGGTTCGTCTGGATTCCACCAAGTTTATTACGTTACTCTCCAAATGGGAATTGTAACACAATTCATCTAACTGGCACGACTAATATCCATGGGTTGGCTCTGCTGGATATGGTCTAGATATTGTTGCTGAGATTGTTGATGCTGCTGTTGGGTGCTTGTCTGCGGAGCTGGTGTGGCAGCAGGTAGGTGAAGATCATATTTTGCTAACAGATTAAGAATTCTTCCCTCAGGTGAAGTTCGTGGTAGAGCAGACAAGCCGGAAGAGGGAGAGGATGGCTTGATACGGTCCTGGATGATGGGTAACCGTCTTAGAAGTAATGTTTGTTGAACTTCCGGCCCCAATTCGCATAAGGCGGATATGCATCCGTAGACACTAGAAAGTGGTAGTTTAGGGTTATCTAGAGCCTTACAGAATAATCTGGTTATTCTAGTTTGCAAACAATTTGTCGAAGTGTTGTAATTTTTGCAGATGGTAGCTAATAACCTCGAAGCAAAATCACGTAGCGCATAATGATTCTCCTGTTCAGGTCTATTGCAAATTTGTTTGGATACAATACATGTTATAACTGTTGGACACAATTCATGCAAATATTTTTCTAGATAAAGCGTTGGATTGTCTAGGAGAGATTTAACCATACGCATCAGGTAAATAATTAAGGCTAAATTATTATGTACAACATTGACTTTGACTCCTTCTGATATGAATAAACATAATCTAGGCAACATCTGGTGCAGTCCAGGGTCATGGGCCAATGAATTCAGGGCGTGTTGTCGTTTTTGTTCGATTGCGCCTACACAAGCTTCAGTTATTTCTTTGAAATATAACTGTTGCTCAACACTCAGCTCATGTGTGGCCAATTGTTTAATTTGTACGGTCTCAATATGCTTCTTCAACACATTAGTGTTGGCGCTTCCGGTTAGAGTAAACTTTCCCCCATTAGCGATGCTACTAGACCCGTAACCTTTGTTACCATATAAACTGTTTAAACCAAAATTATTACTAGACGCTAACATATGATTCGTTGAAGTAGAATCATAAGAATCAATCATTGTTCTTCGACCATCGGGTCTGAATTCCATGCTCATAACATTGGATGGTGGGTATAAGTGATGATCATTACGTTGATAGGGGTTATAATGGTTTCTATGATGAAAATTGCTGGGATTATTGAATTTTGCATAGGGGTTCTTACTATTCAACGCTTCTAGGGGGTCGATACACTCAAGACGTTGTTCATCACGCGTCAATGGGGGCGGATTCTCCGGTATGGCTGGCTGAACTCCGTCGATAGCTAACCAATGTGATTCTATCGCAACGTCTTGTGGGAGTTTAGGTATATTGACACGAGCAATAACATCAGCTAATTCAATCTCTTTGTCATCATAATAAAATATCTTATGCCCACCTCCGGTGGCGAATCTGAAGGGTATTATCTCATTACAGAAAAATCCTAAGACTGGTTGCATATTCAGAGTTTTGAGGGCATGGTCAATATCGATCGTCAATAACTTTCTTCTCTTAGAGTGAAAGCAAAATTTTTCCGCCACACTTATGAGTTGGCGTAGTTTTTCTGTAACATGATTGGACATTGTTAATGCAGCCTCATCTGTGATACGGCCAATCTCTGCCGATTCGCACATCAGTCTTATAGAGTTGATACTGAATCTATTATTTGCATTCTGATGGGGGTGATGGTGATGGTCATTGTGAGTGCTATGGTTGTGAGCAAGATTTGTATTGATGTGGTTGTTGACGTTGATGGTAGGCTGTTGATTTTGGGAGTTTTGGTTTCCATTATTTGGGTAATTTGTGGTGTAATTGCTATTGGTGCGATTGGCTTCGTTGCTACTCCCAGTGGTGGCGCTTGTGTGATTTGTGAGGCCAGTATTATTATTATCATTTGTTTGTTTACTGTAATGGTTGGTTCCATTGTCGGTTTCGCCACTGCTTGTATGAGTTGTCATCATTTTATATATGTAAATTCTTTGCTCCTAAATTGAACTTTGCTTCAATTCATCGGGGGTTACAGGACAATGATTGGGTGCGGGATCTATTTGGTAGTATCGAGGGTGAATTAATATAAATAATAGATTTATTCAATGGATAACCACCTAATACTATGATTTGTTTAGTGTAGTCGACGGGGTCCACGATGTGTGAGAATGAAATTTGCCCGTCTGGACGCACCGACGACCAAAATTACACTGCCGATGATGGCAAACTTTCAGATTTTCCTCACGCTTTGGACACGCACACGACCCAAGCCAAAGATGCGCTAAAATTTCCTTGCGCGCCAGAAAACTACAATCAGCCACAAAATAGTTGCTAGCGCACGCGCCTTTTACCTCTTGGGCATGAGTCGCGCGCATTCATGAGGTTCCTATTATGCAATCTGGAGAGCCTGCCCAGATTATGGAGCACCCGTCCAGGGGATGTCTGGGGGGATAAGCTAAGGCTGCGATTCCGGTCTAGTGGACCATTATCTAGTGATTGCTGGTCGTTTTGCTAGCATGTAGTCAGGAATCTCTGGCTTTTCGATGAACTTGGATGGATATGGAGCTTGCTCAAACCAATCTAGCTTCAGACAAGCCTCAGCAGTGAATCTCTTGTCGGGATCATACATGAGGAGTCCTTCTAGGAGAGGATTTGCAACAGTGCATTTGAGTCCATTCAAGGTGTCGACGAGTTTGTTATATGGCCGGCCCCCTATCTTTATTTGTTTCGGCACTCGACACCTGTGGAACTTCGACCAAACTTCCTTCCGAGGTGTGCCTAATATCTCCACTACCTGACGGATCATTCCTATCTGACTATTGCAATCCTTGAAGAAGGGCCTCTTCGTCATCAGCTCAACAACTACGCATCCGGCAGACCACATATCAACTTTTGAATCATAGTCTGGTGATTCAAATATCAGCTCGGGTGCTTGGTACCAGAGTGTCATCATGCCAGGCGTCGATGGCCTATTGTCGCGAGACCACCGTCTAGCTATGCCAAAGTCTGCTATCTTCAAGACTCCGTTGTAATTGAGGAGAAGATTGCTGGGTTTTATATCACGATGGACGATGAAGTTCTTATGAATGTAGTTGAGGCCCCTGAGAAGATTCATAGTAATACATTTTACCTGGTCGTGCCTTATCTCTGGTAATGGATACTCCCTAATGAACTCATCTAGATCAATATCACAGTAATCAAAAATGAGAAATAGACTCTTTGGCGCCTCACCCATAACTATATCACGGAGCTTTATCACATTCTCATGATCTAGACTCTTCAGTGTCGTGATCTCTCTATATACTTCCTTCGATAATTCGCCATTCACGACGATACTTTTCAAAAGCTTCTGTGTGTAGAACCGACTCGACTCTCTATCGTCCTTCTTTTTTGTTTTATAGACGATAGAATTCGGGCCCTCGCCTATTAGGTTGATGCGCACGTAATCCGCGTCTGGTTTCAGCATTTTACCGACAAATATCTCCGGTGGCAAACTGTAAGGAGTCAGATCGGTCATGCTAAACATGGCTAGATCTGAGTCGACGTCCATCAGTTCCATCTTACCTATGTGGTTGGGATATTTTACATGTAAATATAGAGTCCTTGTATCCTTAATATGTCATAGTCGAGAGCGGCATGTGAGGGCAGAGGCGAGTTGGATCGCGCCAGCTTCGTCGCCCAACAGCTGAGACAAAGCTGACGCACGGGCGAGAATTGAAATACGAATTATCTCTGTGATTGCAATACGGGTACTTATAGACTACACTAATCCTATACACTAATCTAATTTCAAGAAGTTCTATATTATCGAAAATCCATTCTACATCATGATTGGAAAATAAATTACACCTTACGTTTCTGATGTCATCGGATACTTCCATTTGCTAGATCTTAAACAAAATGAAAATGGAAACGTGGGAGCTGACCGAATATGAGCAGGCCAGAGAGCCCCAAGAGGTCAGCATGGATAGTGAAATGGCCATCAATCCTAGATCACTTCACCGTGAAATAGTCTGTCCAGTCTGCCTAGAGGTGCTCAACCAAACGCGAGCTGCACCAGATTGCTTGCATAGATTCTGTAAAGGTTGTGTTGAAAAGATTGCAAAGAAAGAATGCCCTGTTTGTCATAAGAAACTGCCGTCTCAAGCGAAGTCTTTTAGGGAAGATACGAAATTTGACCAACTAATATCGCGAATACATGCAGGATATCAAGCAAATAAACCCTCGGACGGTATCAGTCGTTCAGTGCAACCTCTCGAGTGCGAGATTGTATTGAAAAATTTGGACGGAACACAGACTCGATATCTAAAATGCCCCGATAACACGACGGTTGGTCATCTAGCCAGATATTTAGCAATTCGACCCGAAAATTCGAAGATGCCCAACCTAGAAAATGACGAAGAGTATAAATTGTCACTCGCAGTAGACAAAGATAAAGGTATTTATCATATTTTAGAAGCTTCCCTGAAACTCAGCGACATAAAAGCGCAATATAACCCATTGAATGCAAGCGGCCCATTGGAGTTATATTTTCACAATAAGTCCGGTGCTTAAAGCTGGGTAATCTCACCGACCATTCTCATCAGATAGTTTATAATCAGTTGCTCTATGACTGTCAGTTGATGGAGAGATCATCCAAAAAGAAGGAGTATCCCATGAACGGAAGTCTTTGAGAAATGTGATATGTGAGTTTGACTCATAGTATTCCAACAGACTTATGTACTTCAACGAGAGAGCAACCCGCTCCCGTGAGATGTAAAATCAATACATCTGATAATGATGCATACTCATAGGCATTCATAGTCTCCATGGACCATGTATTATCACTTACTCATAGCAACGTGACAACATTTCAACATTGTTGGACCGGATGTGTATCCAGGCTACAACTTAACATCGACACTAAAGCTCCCACGTAGCGCAGCAGCATAACTCTGCCGATTAATTGTCAATAAAGTTCGCAAATTGTGTGTTTTTTGAAGAACTAACTATAGGCTGAGAGCTCTATCGCCAATGGTCCACCCATCGTTGAACGTGAGTCTGGACTTGATTTTTCGATTGGTCTAAAATCGAGGTCGACTCGCCCTCCACTCCAGACCATGGAATGGAGAGAACGGCGACACGAAGGATGGGTAGTTATGCGCCATTTGCACAGAGTGCGCCCTCCCAAGGGAAGCGATCTGGGGGGTTTCATCGAGACCACCGCGAAGAGGGACAATTTGCGACTCTAGTCGCTGTCTAAAAGCAGACAACTCGCAAATCATTTAATTTCAGACGACTCGAGTGATGCCTGAATATCGATAGAAAGTTGTTAAAGTATCTAATAGGTTAAAGAAATTGAGAAGAATTAAGTCCCTAGCTAGAAAAAGATTATCCAAGACAAGATGGATGGCATAACTGGTATGTTTAGTGATTGTGGATCATTCCTAATGAGAAACATTAAGATCGTTATTGGTGTTGTCGTTGTCGCACTGATGGTAACTGGTGGGGTTGTCTACTACTCGAGGCACACAATACCATCCCGTTGCGTCCTGAAGTCGACTCATGAAACGAAACCCGTGTTTAAGCACAGCTCCAATCTTGGGGCTCTGGTGCAATCCCAGGCTTTCATAGAGATAGCTGGTGAAAAACTGCCCGCTGAACGTTTCATGAGCTTGGATCTAAGTGGGGTGGAATTGAAGGATACCAAGACTAAAGATGTGAGAACAATGAGCTTGGATTTCAGTGGTTGCGGTGAAATGGAATTCACAGTGGATAACAGTGGAGCCGCCACCAAGCTCGCAGCGAGTGGCACTTGGGCGTTGAGATACAAAGGAACTGAGTTGTCATGTGAGGCCAAATTTGACAAGAGTTGGGCAAAAGACGAATACTACATCTGCGACAAGCCGACAAAGATCGAATGCAAATCTAAAGACAAGAAGGTAGCGGATATCAACTTCGACAGGATCCTTGTTGAAATCGATGGCAATACGGAGAAGGTGAAGAACGACGAGCCTAGTAAGAAGCCACATGCAGTATGTTGATCGGATCTACAGGTCGTTCGATAGATATGAATACATAAAGATTTTATTTATCTTGAATCATAGGCTCTTTTTCCACTTTTAAAACTTATCTTCTTTCTCATGAGCGTCTTTCTTCATCGCATTGTTGCTACTTCATGTTGTATCCGATAGGTTAACTCATCCTCTAATCGACATTGATCACACCCTAACCCAACACCTGGTCATCCAGAGTGTCGGCAAGAGTGACAAGTTTGTCGCTTTAGATGACTCACTCTTCATTTTATCCGAGGGACCCACGAAGAGGATCTCGATGAGCGCACCATGAGGTAGATAAGATCCGTCATTGTGTCTACACTTTACAGAGTCCGAACCCACGTGATGTGGGTGATAGTGATCGATGAAATTCCGAACTAAATGGTGTTGCGTCATGAGAAATTCATCCACCCATTTAGATAGCCTGTGGCTGTCAAACAGTCGCGTTCTTTCAGTTGAGCTAAAGATATTTTTTGACATAATAGGTTCGAAGCAAATTTAGGGCAAGACGTTTATCGAAAGATGGAGAGCACAGAGCAGAACCCCGAGTCAGGCGCCACACCGTCCGCCACCGATGGGCGATGGTCGTTTTTAAAGATCAGTGGAAGGAAATTGGTGATTATCATCAATATTGTGCTGCTGCTCATTGTTTTAGCCGCAATCGTCGTCGTAAGCATAGAGCTAGCTCGCTCGAGAACAACTGGTAGGTGCAGATTATTGTCGGGGCCACCGAGCAGATCAAAACCAACTGTGGTCCATGACTCGACCAATAATGCTCTGGTTAGATCCTCAAGCTATGCGCATCTTTACGGAAACCGGACGCTCAATTTACGCCACGGTTTCTTAGATCTAAAACTTGATAGGATTGAGTTTATCGATAGTCCTGAGCGCGGTGGTAAGCTGCTCGTTATGCACCACGAAGACTGTGCGGATTTGGAGTTTAACGTGGATTACGTTGACAAGGAGCAAACAATCTACCTGTTTTTCAGGCGGTCCATCTTCTATGTCGATTCTGGCGACTATCCGATCCAAATCAAGTGTTCTTCCCAAGAGCACCTACTATGGCCACTCGATAGAAGATACTCTTGTCTTCAACAGATGGTCCTGTCTTGCTCCACGGCCGAATTCGGCGACCTGGTCGCCCAAATCACATTCAACCAGCTAGAAATCGAGCTCTATGGAGACTCAGAATTGACAAGCAGGAACAAGTTCAGTTTGGACCCAAAGGGTGCTTGTTGATCTGCTACATTTCGAATTAGAACCGCTCAAGTCGGAGCTTATGTCGAAGTGCTCAGTTTTGTTATGGATCGATTCCCAAGACTAGTAGATCATGATAGATAGAGAGAAGACCGAAGCTGGACGAGGAAGCGCCCATGTAATATTAAGATTAAACCAGCTGAACGCTTTGTTGATCTAAACTCTCTCATGATTTACGGAAATGACGCTTGCTACAAGCTCAAGATTTACCCCCTCCAGCGAGCTAACTGCTGGCTCAGATTGCAGAGATTGATCTCCGAGAGTGCCACAAAAGTGATCATCTTGTCGAAGACCGATCCCAAGCACTAGGTGACCAATACATATAGATGCTTGTCCTATCACTAGACACCATCGATCTAAGTCTCGGATCAGTAGATTGAATGCACGTGGTTTCTTTTTGTACCGATAGTGTTCCATTGCAATCAAGAGACCGAGCGATGCTCGGTTGTTTGGGTTGCAATCCTCCCTCTTCTTTTTGTCGCGAAGACGTATGATCGAGACACTGTTGCGCAGTTGGAGGTCTCTTTCCGAGACTATTGCCAGTCTGGAGATGGTTTCGAGAGCGGTAGCTAGTTGATTTATGAATCTCGCATCTAACAAAAGTAACAAAGCACCGACCTTGACTGCTTCTTCAGCCACTTCGTTGAAAATCCCGCTCAAGTTTTTGCCAACTCCTCGAACACCAAATCATTTCAGTTCAGTCTGGATTCATAATTGAGTTCAATTAATGAGACTCAAAAGTTTGCTTTAATTTATTCCTCGGTATGCCGCTCATGTGCTACCAGATTGATGCATAGGTGTTTCTAGCTGCTGACCTTGCTGGAGTTGAACTTGTTTAACGGGTTTGTTTAAGATCGATTCCATTCAGTCTCGGACAATATGCATTGCCACAATTTCCGCATCTTGGTCACGCTGTTGGCCTCCATGAGTGGCTTCATGGCCTACCAGGCGCGATATAATTTAAGGTGAGTAATGAGGATTTGAAACTAATCAATGGTTAACAAAAGGCTTGAAGAAAGCATAGTGAACTGACCGATTGAACCCGAATGAGATATTCAGTCTAGTCATTGAGAACATGATTTACAGAGGAGAATCTCCCACCGCGCCCCAGGCGGAACTCGATGAATTGGCCAACCTACCGAGATCTCAAACTGAGGAGCATACCATCGCAGGGGTGTCTTTTTTGGCTTGGCGCCAGAATTTACCTAGAAAAAGGCAGCAGATTCCATCCAGGAGCCTTAACACCTCCTCCGACTTCGTTCTTAGAGGACCCTCTGCCGAGAGGGTGGTTTCTCTGACGATTGATGTCGGTTCAGGATCTCAGAACCAGTCTGCCTCAGAGGGACAAGATCAGCAAGGAGAACAACAGCAACAGAGCGAGAAGAGTGCGGAAGAGAAGGAAGTGAAGAGGAAGAAAGAGGTGCAAATGCTGCATTGGAATGATAAACAAAAGGACTACCTGTTGGGCGCCTTCTTCTTGGGCTACGTCCTTTTCCAAATACCCATCGGAATTGGAGCGGGCAGTCTTGGGGCGAAGCCAATGTTTTTGTTCCTCGGCATTGGAACCAGTATAACAAGTCTTCTGTTTCCCTATGCTTGTTTGCTAACAGACGACAGCATAACCCTTGCCTATATAGACCGATTTGCAATGGGTGTCTTTCAGGCTGGCCTGTTCCCCTCGGCATACGTTCTACTGTGCCAATGGTTGCCAAAACAGGAACGCTCCAAATGGTTGCCTGTCACTGGAACAGCGAGCAGGATTGGGATGATCTTTATGAATTTCATAGTGCCAGTTATTGTAAAAGAGTTCGACTGGGAGATGGTGTTCTATTTCAGTGGTCTGATAACACTTGTTTGGACGCTGGCCTTTGCGGTGATTGCCTCGAACTCGCCCAGCTCGAGCTGCTGGATATCGCAACGCGAGCAACTTTACATTGAGTCGCGTCTTGAAAAGCAAAGCTCGCCGGGAGCTCAATCGCTGGCCAAAATGAGCTCGCCCCAAAGCCGGGCCACCAGTTTGGCCAGCCTGAATCAACAATTGGTGATTGAGGAGAAACTGCCCCCAATCAGTTGGAGACGATTGTTGACTAATCGGGCGATGATAATCATGACCTGTGCCATGTTTGCGGCCGAATGGAGCAACCTGTTGCTGTTGATCAAGTTGCCCGGCTTCTTGAGCTCAGCACTCAAGATGGAAATCTCCGAAATTGGACTCTGGGGAATGGTTCTGAACGTGATCTACTGTTTCTGGTTCCCCTTTACGGGTTATCTGGCCTCGCGCTTGGAGGAGGCTGAAATCAGTGGATTGAACTCATTGAGGATCAGGAAATTGTTCGAGATGACTGCGTTAAGTCTTCAGACGAGCGCCTGCCTGATGTTGGCCTTCTTCCCACATAAGACCGTTGTTATAATTGCCCTAGTTATGCTTATGCTTGGCCGATCAACAGTTGGCGGTGGCCAGTGTTTGATGCCGCCCGAGCTTAGCAGAGACTATCCCGGTCAGCTGGTGGCTGTCACCAACTCGGTGGCTAACCTGGCGGGCATTGTTGGACCAGTGATCGTCAACTACTTGGTTAGTGATCCCAGATCGTATGAGAGTTGGAGAATAGTGTGGCTAGTCTCGGCGGCGATTTTCGTCACTGTTGGTTTCATTTTCATGCTCTTTGCCCAAAACAAACCACAAAACTACTCAAGGAAAACCAAGTCTCAAGCTCCGCCACCATCAAACCGACCAACTGTGGACGAGGAAATCATCAAGATGGACGCCTACTCGCGCGTTATGAGCAATCCCTCAGGCTCGAGACCTAAACGTTAGTCTCATAATCTCGAGGCCTCAAGCTCAGAGGGTTAATCTCAGTCCAGCCCAATCAAGGAGCGTGCTCACATGATGGGTTGGGTAGTTCACCATTCATTCAACACTCTGTAGCTTAGTAAGTCTGTGATGTTTTTTCAAGACATTAAAGTCGATGTTTTCGGGTTTGGTTTACTCTGCATTTGTTTTGGAAGCCCGCCGAAGTTTTTCTAATCCTCTCCATTCTCACAGAAGAGAATGGAAACCACAACTTTATCTCCATTGACATTAGATTTTTTAGAGTTCTAAGATTTCTGCGTAACAGCCTCAGGGGCTTAGGTGTGTGAATTATAGCTGGATTAGCTGCCTCCTCTTTATCTCATCGCGCTCAACCCTCCTTGCCACCAGAAACTGAATTTTCGTCTCTGGTTGATCAAGACTCGCCTCAGCTTGTCTTGAGCTAGATGTTTATCGCCCAAGATGAATCAGGATGCACATTATCCGAGGTCCCCAAGTTTGATTGGCCAGCAATGTGCCGCCAAACCTCTAGAGATTATGTCTCGCGACCGGAAGGGCGATCATGTAGGAAGAAAATCCATCCGTCTAGAAAGACAGGAATGTCCCCGAGAATGGGAAGTGACCAGGAGTTTAAGTCTGCACGTTGACCTACTTATCATACCAAATGTGCACCGGAAATCAGACGTCGGAGTGGTGCCTCTCTTAACATCTCATTGTTTGTCTTGCGCAACACAGTCTAAAGGACACCTGCACTCGGAACAGGCATACCTATTTGTCTACGTTAATTTTGTCTGGCGCCTCTCTCGTCTGGCGTCACAAGCTCTTCGTGTGAGGTCAATTCGAATGCAATCTTCCATCCTGTGCACCATTTCACGTGAATTACTCGCGTTACAATCACTGACAGACCGCGCCGGTAGGTCCCGTCTGTTGAGTCAACCTTTGCTTGGGGTCTGCCACCTGGAGATAATTGGTCCATATAGACCAATATTCTTCCATTGGCGGGATGATATAAATATGGCCCAAATGGGCACTTAGAATCGTCGTCTAAGTTAAACAGCTCGCCTAATAACTAGCTTGAACTAAACAAAAGTCGAACATAAACAATCTAACCGAGAACACTCTTAAATCGATTAGAAAAACACAACAACAACCACAACAGCAGCAAAATGTTTTCAAGAAGCAACATCAGCCTCGCTATCCTGCTTGTTTGCCTGTCGGGTAAGTCTCTAGCTGCCATTTACCGATTCGATCCAATTTGACGGAGATCAATTCGAAAACTGGATAATCCAAGAAGCAATTAAGCTAACCCGCTTCCCCTCTTCGCACTCCACAATGCGCTCTGACACAGGTTTCTCTCTGGCATTGGCCGCACCCGAAACCTCTGATGATCTGAAGTGCAACATCTGCAAAGCCGCCTTCACTCAATTGCAAACTTACAATCTAACACCAATATTCGAAGGGGTGAAGAGCCTATGCTTCATGGTTCCTCCTAAGTACAAGTGCCCAGATGTGGTGAGCCAAATTGACGATTTGATCAAGAACTACACTCCTGCCGATTCTTGCATCAAGATCGGCATGTGCAAGAAGGTCAGCCCATTGACCAACTAATGAGCTTTGGGTCAATTGGTGCAACGAGGGCACTGAGAATGCGAGATCCTCAGAGAAAAGATGAGCTCAGAATAAATATCAGAAGCTTCCAAAATCAATCGATCTTTTGAATCAGATTAGGATTGCAATCTAAATCTATCTTGTGTCTCCTTCGAATGTTTACAAATGAGCTTCGCTAAACCGAAAATTTGTATCCAAATTTTCGTCGATGGAATCCTCGAACTACTGTCTCAGCGTAGTGTCGTATCTCGCAGACTGGAAGTCGATAGAAAAGTTTAATGATCAGATAGCCGCGACTCTTCTAGCTGGTGTCTTTGGATGAGATATACACGGTCTGGTCCGTGGGCGGGCCAGAAGATTAGGCCCTGCTAGTTGATAACGATTATCCAGGGCGGAGAAAGCAGGTGTTCAATGGCTTTCTCGCACTAAATGGCAGCTGCCAAGTTGTTGAATTGCTGCCGATGCGGCAAGCGTGGCATGTAACTAGAGTTAGCTTATTGAACAACCCTTCATCTTCACGAAATATGATTGGACGGCAGGTTAGTTGCCGCTAGCCCTCATCGATTCTCCTTGCCGGCGTCTTCATTTCGAGGTCTATCTATTTTTTATATCCTCATCACTCTGTCAAAGATGTGGCCCGTTTCGTATGCGTAAGCACTGTAGCTTTGAGCTAGATTGCAACTCTGATCATTGGATAATTTCGCGAGACGAGTGCGAACTCAGACTGATGCTCAAGTCTTTCGAACTCCACACCGAGACCAAATGAATTCCTCACTAACGGTTTAGGATCATTTGCGGGAATCATCCCCCAAATGGAGACCTTTGACGAGCTTGAGAGCTAGCTTTCGCGCAGGATAGAAGTGACTGTCTAAGTCAGTGAGCACCGAAACACTCTCACGCATGTCGTAAAGAAACTCTCCTCACCTCTGGGATAAATGCAAAGCGAATTTGACGTCGGCAGATGAACGAGATAATTGGAATTCCAACCCTTAGGTCATGACCGAAGCTGATCTCTGAGGAAAGATTAGCTGCGACTTTATTCAACAGGTTGCTCATGCCCCATAGTCATGGGGGCCCACATCAGCAAGCGGCGGCGCCTACAGGAAAAAAGGTTGCCCGCACCCCAGCAGGTGACTGGGGCGAGCGAGGGGAGGGAGCAGGTGTGTGGGGGGAGGGCAGGATTTTTTATTGGGGCCGCTCGTTTGGCCGTCCGCGAGGGGGCTGCATGCGGATAAAATCTGCAGGCGAGCCTCGCCGACCGGTCACGAAGTGTTGTCGTCCTGGTTGTCGAGGTTGGTGTTGGCGCTGCCCAGACTGGAGGCCGAGCGGCTGTTGGGCACGCCAGTGGCCAGACCTGAGCTGCGGTCGCTCGGGCGGCCCCGAGACGAGACGCGCATTTGCTGCTGCTGAGGGCCGCCCACCGGGAGGCTGCCCAGCGCGAGGGGACTGGGGCCGGCCAGCATCTGGCGACTGGTTGCGCCCAGGAAGGTGTAGTCGATGGCATTGGGCAGGTCCTTGATGACGACAACCTTGAGGCCGGAGCGATCGTAGCGGATGCGCTGCATGGTTTGCCAGGTGGCGCCCGCAGACTCCCGGTCGAACATCTCCACCTGGTTGAAGGGCGTCTGGCCGTTGTAGCCGCCCACGACGAAGAGCTTGGACTCGTCAAGGAGGGCGGCGCTGAAGGTGGAGCGCTTGTGGCGCATTTGGCTGTGGGCTGACCACTGGCGCGTTCGAAAGTCGTACAGCTCGACGCTGTTCAGACGCTCCTGGCCATTGTTGCCGCCAATGGCGAACAGATTGTGCCGATAATTGATGAGGGTGAAACTGGTGCGCGGCGTTTGCATCGATTGGATGAAGGTCCACGACTGGTCCTGGCAGTTATAGAACTCCACCGACGATTCGATCACCTGGTCGTTGAGACCGCCCGCAATGAAGATCAACGATTCGTACACACAAGCCGAGGCGTCGCTGCGGGCAACATTCATGTCGGGACACCTGAGCCAGAGTTCGTTCTTCAGGTCGAAGCGTTCGACGCTTCTCATGCGCTGGATTCCATTGTGGCCACCCATTGCGTAGAGGAAGCCATTGAGGTGGGCGGTGCTGACGTAGCAGCGAGCTTCGCGCATGGACGCCTTCTGGTGGCACTCGCCCAGGATTGGGTTGAAGACGAAGAGCTCGTTGAGGATTTCGTTGCCGTCAGTTCCGCCGCAAATGTACAACAGGTTGTTGATGTTCTCAATTCCATGGTAAGCCAGCTGGGTGAGAATCTTGCGTTTGCATTCGAACCACATGTTGCAATTGAAGTCGTAGCTTTCGATTAGTTTCGTTGGCTGGCCTTGTTGCCAGCCACCGATGGCCAACAACACAGAGTGGGGCACCCGAGGCCTCAGCTGGCGAGGTTCCATGGAGCAGGGCAAACTGTAACCGTCGCGGCTGAAATTAGCCTGCCTAGAGCTCAACAATTCACGATGGTTCCTGTCTAATAGGGCTAACTGGTGCTGGGCCTCGCGGTTGTTTATGATCAATGGATCGCGCCAGATTTGTCTAGAGGAGAATTCGGTCCCCTGGCGGAAGCGTGGAAAACGCATACAGGCCAACAGTTGGCCAACAAATTTACTACGCTCAGCTAGATTATGATTGCACCATAGTTTTATTGCATACCAAACACTTTCCTCATTATCAATATTTAATTTATCATTCAGAAGCAGAGGTTCAAAGTGTTCAAATTTAATGCTCGCCAAATTGCACTCAAACCTTTGCTGCTCAATGATTCCACCACCACCATCTAGCGCTCCACTGGGGCTCTGCCCGAGCTCCGGCCGACCATTGGCCCTCTCGACGCTCGAGGTCATCTCCTGGCGAGCCGCTCGGTCTGGCGGCCGGCCGGTGGTGTTGACATGGTTGTCGAGATTGTCTCGGCCAAGCCTGGATGATGCTGCCAGCGGGCCGGAAGCATCGGACGACTGGCCAAGACTGTGCTGAGGTTGTTGGTTTCGTTGTGCTAGTAGTAGGTCTTGCACTTGTGCTTGCTTCTGTGCCGACCGGAGACTCTTGGACCAGTTGGGCCCGAGCACTCCATTTTCGAGCACATCACGATTAGAGCGCGACAGATTCTCCTGCAGGATGTGCTTGAAGTTGGCTCTAATATGGTGCCAGGCGTTGCGTTGCAATGGGTGCTTGTGTTTGCAGCCGATCTGGTAGAAATGGATACAATTTTGCCGGTTCAGATTTCTGTCTAAAAACGAACAACATGCTCTAATCACTTCAGACATCTCGTAATAATCCGCCACCTCGAGCACCTGCCAGATGCCCCCAGAGGGTAGGTCTGTTCTCACATAACCAGTATATGCACACTCTATGAGCACAGTTAACGTGTACTTGTTCACCTTGGGCAGTCTGACCAATTTCAATCGGCCCGGCGTCTTCTCATATAGATTGGGTAAAACAACATCGGCCACTGGGGCCCTGGTCTCAGCGCCAGTGTCGTCTGTCCTCGGCTGCCGAGATTGGCCCTCATCACTGCTGTGACCAAACAGGCCCTTTAGAGCCGTTGGATTTTCCTTCGATGCCTTAGTCCATGAGCGACTGATCAATTGTGCTTCTGATTTATCAATCTCGATTCCGTTATTGTTTATAAAATCGGTTAGCTTATCACCAAATGCTGATATTATCTGACTGTGAACAGGCTCCTGGCATTGGCCGTCCTCTGTTTCCAATATGATATCGACTAGAGTTAATTGCTTGCGCAGATGCTGTAGGGCTGATTTTCTATTCTTATAAATGTCCCAATTGAAGGCGCACTTGCTCTTAGGTCCATTGCCTGGTGGAATATATAAGGATTCACTCATGTGCTCGAATCAATTAATTTGTAGATATATTTATATATATCTCTAATTTAATTGACGATATCAAATTGGATTTGATTCGAGCACCCAAATGATGTTAATCTGGAATCCAGAACATCTTGAGCCCCAAGTGATGATCTATTTTTTGGCCTACCTTTATTTATTTATTTACAAAATTCATACAAAAGATGGAGACTCGGCCAGCGTTTATTGTCTAGGCATCATGAGGATTGCTTCCATAGTTGAATTTTTGTGGTTTTTTACATTCTGAAGAAGTCAATAATTGTTTGGTGGGAGAAAAAAATGGTCATTTGTTTACACATAGAAACTAGCGAAAGAAAAAGAAAAATTAATATAATTTTACAGGCAAATAGTTGCATACTAATGAAGACGCATTCCGTCATGTGCAAATGCCAGTAGCCTGATTACTTTTGGGAGCATTATGCTATCAACAAGTGGCACTTGTTTGCCGATCGATCGTTTTCCTTCCGGTGGCCTCGATCACGAAGACCGACAGGCTAGAAGTGATTTGCGCCGGCTTAGATTGCAGACAAGAATAAGCCTAAACTCGCAAGCCTAGAGAGCCTTTTTAAGCGATAGTTTTATCCCCTTCCAATTGCACTCTCATCGCCCCTTCATATTTCTTGGAAACAACCGAAGGTCGATAGACCTCGAGTTTGGCAGAGAATTTACTTCTCCATTTGGCGCTTGCACTTGGCGGGGTGCAAGCGCACCTGGCCGATAGCCATGCAGTAGGAAATCCGAATGGAACCATCTACCTTTATTTGGTCTTGGCGGGGAGGCGGGCAAAGTGGAGCCAGACTGTGTTGGAAAGGGGCGCGTGGCAACAGAGGTTAGAGAGTGCATACGGTGGGAGTGTTTGTTGGCCATGGTGAACGTTGAATCAATGTCAAGGATCTCAGACGATTATTGGTGACAGTCGAAAGCGGTGAGCAACTTTTTTCATCCATTTCATTCTTCATTATCTAATTTGATCGCAAATGGATGGTGACTGTGAACAAAGGCGATTGGTTGCACTTGATCCGAGAGGCAATTTACTGCTAAACACAATGTCACAACTGGCGGCATCTCTCCAGCTCGGACTGGCGCACGACATTGTTCAACAAATGATGCCCTCTCTTCACGACAACGATTAGCACCACTCGATGGGACACAAATTGAACCTTGTTGTGTACAGGCCCAAGTGATTAGACGTAAGAAATACAGAGCCGAAAACTACTAGTCGACAGAGAGCAGCTCTCTCCACTTTGGTCTCTCTGTCTATTCACACGCTCACTAGTTGGTTAGTTAGTTAGTTAGTCAGCCATCTTCAGAGAGACATTGCCTCTAGTTAAGTGTCTATTCGGTGGTGACAAATCGGCACCACTCAGTTTGGCGTGCAAGCACATAGAGAATGGCTCTGAATCACACACACAACTGACAACACTTGTTCTCTCTAACTCAACCAAAGCTTCCGCCAGCTCTTTGTTAGTGCACTTTTATATGGCACTCTTCTGCTGTAGGTGTTTCATGTGCCACAGTCTTGTTGAACTATGGTCACCCGTTGCAAGCGTGCCATCGGCGCTTCTTGTCGCCTCTTTCTGAGAACCTTTTGCCGGCCAGAAAAATCTCCATCCGCTTTTTGCCTCCAAAAGCGGTGACACTCAAACGAACCAGCCCCCTACCCAGTCTAGGCTCTCAATCTACCATTTTGGCCCATTCCTTGGCTATAGTTTGGCTGGCGAATGTTATATCTTAGATGCGTTTGTTCCTTTGTCCATTGAATTCACCACCTCCAAGCGCCGCCTCCTCACACAACTTGGCACCAGTGCAAGCGACTAATTAGCCGCCACATCCGCTGGATGCTTATATGAAACTGGATCGAGCCAAATCTAGTGAAAGTGAAAACGAAGGTGAAAGTGAGAAAGAGAGCGAGAAAGGCTTGAAGCTCAATGACACAATTGGCCATCATTTGGCTGCTCCTCTTCGGGCGCTCTTCTCTCCTCCCACCGTTGAGCACACTCATCCCAGACGGCCCATCTTGAGGGCTGGCTGTTGTTTTTCGGCCCTCAGCTCAACTGACGAAATCAGAACAGCCTCCCTTGGGCTGCATCCTTTGGGCTAGTTTGAGGGCAGACAAGTGGCGTCTGAAGATGCTCACTTGACGAGCTGGCGAACCAAGTGGCTTGATAACGATTTCATTTGCGGTAAAAAGTCTCTCCCGATCGCATGAAATCAAACAAGTGATTTGTGCAACTGATCTTTCCCACTCCACACAGATCTTCATTCGTTAACTAGATCTTATCGTCTTCCACCAGAGCAGCTTGAGCAGAACATTCTAGTGAAAGTGAAGACATTTTTAAGCTTCAAAAAGTGGCCAGCAAAGTGGACATGGACCTTGGCATTAAGAATAGGCAGAGATAAGAGGAGAGAAGGTGAACAGAAAGAGGGACAGAAAGTTTGAAGATGATTGCCCGTAAAGTAACACTGAAGGAGGGTGCAAAAAGAATGGAAGTTCCAAGAGAATGAGAAGGCGCCAGTTCGAAGAGGCGCAACAGGCGCCCATTGGGGCCCGGCCGGCCAACCAATGCGCGCCCGTTTCTCGCCCGGAGCCGGACCTTTGCCACGAGGCCCAGACAGTCCTAAGCTCCGATTGCAGCAAACTCGACAGGGGCCCTGCGAGAGGGGTTCGCCTCATCGATATTAGCAAGCTCGCTCGCCAAGAGAGCGCCACAGCGACAAGCATGAATTGGAACAAGCTTCGAGCTCGCCGCTTGGCGAGAAACCAAAGATGGTGCCTAATGAGAAGGAGCCTGTTCACGCTTGGCCTCCTTGTTTGTCTGGCCTTTGTGGCGGGCAGAACAAGTGGCAGTGATCAGAATGCAGCACTTGTGCACCAACAACACACCAATGGCCAACAGTGGAGCTCGACAAACAAGCTACAACAGCACACAACAATGGACACTCTGCCGGGGACTCAACTCCAACCGGAAGCGCAGTCTCAGTCTCCAATTCAATTCACCCAAAGCATCACAGCTAATGATACAAAAAGTTATTTAAACTCCACCATTACTCAAGGCCGCCAGATGGGCGATGCCTTAATTAGTCGCAAAATTGCTGATAATTTATTTATAGACAATCTGGAAACAATCCAAAGTCAACTGATTCCAAGCACTGTGAATGCGGAGAACTTGATCTTATTGGCTAATGATAATAATAACAATAATAACAGAGCTAGTGAGCTTAGTGATCAGCTCAAGTTAATGACGAACCCAAATGAGCAATCGATGATGAGCACTGCCCTCAGCAAGCTGGCCAGTGGGGAGGAGCCTCTGGTTGCTGCTGATTCGAAGAAGAAGAAAAAAATGATGAAGAAGAAAAAGAAGATGGAGAAGAAGCACAAGGAATGGAAAAAGGGCAAAAAGCACAAGAAGGTGGGTGTAGTTTTTGCTCTATATAGTGTCTAATTGGGCACTTGGTGGAGCAGCAGGTTCACTCTGTTGACCATGTTCACCTCAACTCGAACTATCTGAATTTTTGACTAATTAACGACCACTAATCACTCATTGACTTTGTCTAAATGACACTCCTCTTTGGATTGAATGACGGGCGAAAAATTTGCAGAAAAAATACGAATCCAAGAAGAAAAAAGGAGGAATGGAGAAAAAGAAAAAAGGTAAGCTATTCACCAATGAGTATTAGATAAGATTGCAGATCCCTTGCTTAGACAGAGACAGAGAGAGACTAATCATCTAGATACCATGGCAAACGAATGACAAACAAACAATGAAAAAACAGGCAAAAAGGAGAAGAAGAAATGGGGTATGGAAAAGAAAGGCCATAAAAAGAAGGGAGATTTCAAAAAGAAAAAGTGAGTACATTTCCGGTGCATCTATGGTGCACAGGGACAATTTCCTGTTGCTTGAATTCTGAATGGAAGTTTATCTTCGGTAAGACTTTATCACTAACAGGAAATGACGAATGTTTCGCAAAATGACACCTCTGCGGGAATTGACAATGATTGACGATGATCTACGATGGAATGTATAAAGATGGGGCCACAAGAAGAAGATGAAAAAGGGCCACAAGAAGGGAAAGAAGGGCCACAAGATGCTTAAGGACAAGGGTCACAAAAAGAAAGGTTTCAAGAAGGTGTACCACAAGGAGGAGTGGGGAAAGAAGAAGAAGTGGCACGACATAAAGAGAGAGAAGAAGTGGAACTCGAAGCAGAAGAAGTGGAAGAAGAAGTGGCACCAAGAGAAGGGCAAGAAGTACAAGGGAAAGCACATGAAGAAGGTAAGTATTCTTGTTGGCCTTTTGGTGCCTCTTCTCTTTCTTTTGTCTCGCCAATTGTTGCGAGTTTTTATTCTTTTTTTGCAACTTTTTTTCAGAATACAGTGAGAAGGAAGAGTCCGCAATCAACTGGTAATCATTTGGAGCTCCCTTCTAATCATTTGCATCTTCACTCCAATCAATTTTCTAACCTAATCGACCAAAACAGTACCACAAGAAGAACAAGCACGGAAAGAAGTACAAGAAGGAAAAGAAGTCCAAGTGGAAGAAGCACAAGGGCGAAAAGTTCAAGAAGGGCCACAAGAAGAAGAAGGAAGAGTACTCGAAGAAGAAGGAGGGAGGCAAGAAGAAGAAGATGAAAAAGATGGAGAAAAAGATGAAAAAGAAAAAGGGCTAGACTCTGACACCAACTGGTTGATGCCGCCGATTGGACCAGCAACCATTCCTGCGCGATGGAGCTGCAGAGAGATGCTATTTATTGGAATAATAACTGCTATTTATTTGAATCTCTTATCAGGTCTCCTCCGGAGGGGGAAGAAGAGGCGGAGGACAAAGGAACTCTGAGTTGAGTGCGAAAGTAAACATCTTGCATATAGAAATCTAGATTTCAAGACAATTGGAGTAATTAAAAAAACAAAAGCGACCAGATTTAGGAGGAAAAAATTCTGGTCGTTAAAAAAGTTCAAATTTGATCAAGTTTTTCTCAATTCTTTCCTGATCTCTGGGCGACATATTTGCAAAAATCCGCAGAAGATGCGGATTTTTTCCCCTAAATCCGCTCTTAAAGTCCTACAACCTAAGGTCTAAATGCGGCCATTCTCTAGCGGTAGAATCCGCTAGCTCGCCAGTGGTCTGATCTTGCTGCGTCCACTCGTGGTTGGCTTAGCACGAGCGCCTCTTGAACTCAGTAAACGGAACCAGTGAGCACGTGAACGCCGCTCGACCCAAGGTCTACCAAGTAGACAGTTTTGGCGAGACTTTTCTCCGACCGCCACTGCCAGGCTTGCAAGCAGCTGCCGCTCGTTGGCTGCCGAGACAGTCTAGCTTTGCAGTGTCAATGAGAATGACAAGAGCCAGAGACAAGGGCGAGCTCGACGGGGAAGCGGCTCTGCATGGAGCTGAATCACGCCAGATTTAGTCACCAGACCGGCGCGGTGGCGAGACTGTGCCGAGCGAGCGGAGGCGCCCAAAGTGGCCCTGTTGCAGCTCGGCGGGCGCCTCAAAGGCCTCTTGTGACACTGGACGGGCGAGCGGGCCAACTCTGAGGCCACTTTGGCACGTCTTGGCAAGAGTTGGGGGCAGCCCAGGCGAGCAGGCCCGCCGGGGCTTAGCTCTGGGGGGCCGCAGAGTGAGCAGGGCTGGCCGCAAGTGGCTGTGAGGTGGCGCGCTCCTTCACACTGCCAGTGGCAAGTGGCGGCCGACAAGAGTCTGATCTCGAGCCCGAGCTTGGGCTGGGCTGAGCTTGTGTTTGCACTGGAGCTTGGGCTCGGCGAGACTGCCGCCAAGGTGCAGTTGGGCGCTCGCGAGTGTGCAGCCGCTCGTCCTCCAGCTTGGCTAAGGTCTCGGGCGGCGAGTCCAGAGGAGAGAGCCCAGAGTGGAAAGCCGAGTGGAGCGAAGCGACAACGATGACGACCACCACCACTCGGCGGAGACACTGCTCCGAGCAGACAACACTAATGTCTGTCACGCTAGTCCCCCAGCCTCACTCTCAAGCTCAGGCTCGGGCTCAGTCCCAGTCTCAAGCTGTCGGCGGCGGCGGCGGCGCTGGTGGCGCAGGATAAGGATACGCAACAACAAGTGAAGCCGTTGGCAAGATGGCTAGTGCATTGGTGCAACAACGGCGCCCTGCACTTGACTCTAACAAGCCAGTAGTGCGCGTGCAGCCGGCAACACTTGTTGCTAGCTAGCTAGCTAGCTAGCCGGCCAGAACAGTTGTGCGCAGAAAGTGCCGCCGCCGCCAATGAGCAGCAAAGTATTTCTCTCCTCCTGACTATCTCTCTCTCTCTCTCGACTAACACTTGTGTGATCAAAAGTTTGGTCACAAAAGTTTGCCCAATGCAACAAAAGCCCACCATGATCGCTTTAAGCAACAAGCGTCTCCCTCGGGACCTCGGGATCGCGGACACATCGAACAGGCGAGGGGGCGCGGTGCTGGAGTGCGGGAAATTCGGCGCGCACAAATGGCACTGGCTGAGCGGCGGGGGAGACGAGCCCAAAGGGGGCGGTGCTTGTTGGTGATACCGCGTCCGAATTGTGCGAGAGGCAGGAGAGGATTTTCTCTCTTTCTCTTTGCCTTTTCGCGCATACCCAAGAGTTGACCAAACTTTTTGAAACCAAGTGCAGTCTCTCTCTGTCTTTCTCTCCTTCTTTCGCACTAGTCTGTGTGCGCCTTTCGCGCTCCATCTTCTTCTCCCCTCTCTTTCTCTTTTCTTGCGCGCACACAAATTCACCATCGCACACGCAGAGCCCAGCCGCACCGTAAGCGCAGGCAAACAGACAGCGGCAAAACGGGCCAGTAGTCAGCCAGGCAGCCCTCAGAGCAAGCAAGCCAGCCAGCCAGCCAGCCGCCCAACAACCAACGAGCGAGCCAGAGAGCAGAAGGGGCAGCCGTGAAACGCATGCAAGACATCGGCCGCCGTCGCCGCCAATCGAGTGAGAGTTCCGCACTCTCGTGCTTCTCTTCTTCGCGTTGTCTTAGAGAGCTTGGTCCAATTTGAGCAACCAAGCCCAACTCACGTAGATGTTTATATCATAGTTATCCAATCCGTTTAGTCTATACAACTTATTTATCTTGTATATACATATATATACATATATATTTATATTATATACAATTACACTTTCAACCTATTAGCAATACGGGGCAAAAGATAATATATCTGTTATTACATGGCCAAGCAATTGCGTCAGTCGATGAGTGGTATCCACTTGTCGGCACACGCTAATGACCGCTATGATGTCTCTGTTACATCACCTGAGGAATTTGTTAAGAAATTTAATGGAACTAAGGTGATTACTAAAATTTTGATTGCAAACAATGGAATTGCCGCAGTTAAATGTATGCGCTCCATCAGGAGATGGGCCTACGAGATGTTCAGAAATGATAAGGCAATCAGATTTGTTGTCATGGTCACACCTGAAGATCTTAAAGCCAATGCCGAATATGTCAAAATGGCCGACCATTATGTTCCAGTTCCAGGTGGAACGAATAACAACAATTACGCCAATGTTGATCTTATTGTCGACATAGCGATCAGAATGAAAGTGCAAGGTGTCTGGGCCGGCTGGGGTCATGCTAGTGAGAATCCCAAGTTGCCTGAGATGTTGAGTAAAGCCAATATTGCCTTCATGGGCCCACCACATCAAGCCATGTGGGCTCTCGGGGATAAGATTGCATCCTCAATCGTTGCTCAGACTGCTGATGTTCCAACCCTGCCCTGGAGCGGGTCCGGATTGGTTAGCGAATGGCGCGAGGGACAATTGATTAAGATTCCGCCCGACCTGTATAACAAGGGTCTAACCACCGATGTAGATGCTGGTCTCGAAGCAGCCAGAAGGATAGGTTTTCCCGTCATGATCAAAGCTAGCGAGGGTGGTGGTGGAAAAGGAATTAGAAAGTGTGAGCTTGAAGAGGAGTTCCCAAGTATGTATAGGCAAGTAGAGAACGAAGTTCCAGGTTCGCCGATATTTATTATGAAACTGGCTACTTGTGCCCGTCATCTAGAGGTTCAATTGCTCGCCGATCAATATGGAAATGCAATCGCCTTATTTGGTCGTGACTGTTCCATCCAGAGGAGGCATCAGAAGATCATTGAAGAAGCGCCTGCGATAATTGCTGATCAGGAAACATTCTTAGAAATGGAAGCGGCGGCCGTTCGGTTGGCCAAGATGGTCGGCTACATATCCGCTGGAACAGTTGAATATCTCTACGACCCAAGTGAAAAGAAATTCTTCTTTCTCGAATTAAATCCACGTCTTCAGGTAGAACATCCAGTCACCGAGATGGTTGCAGATGTCAACTTGCCAGCGTGTCAATTACAAATAGCAATGGGTCTACCATTGCATCGAATCAAAGACATTCGATTGCTATATGGTCAATCAAGTTACGGTGACAATCAGATAGATTTCAGCAAGGGTCGGGCGCGTCCATGGGGTCATGTCATAGCGGCACGCATTACATCTGAGAATCCCGATGAGGGCTTCAAACCTTCTAGTGGTACTGTGTCTGAGCTCAACTTTCGATCAAATAAGAATGTATGGGGTTATTTTAGTGTCGCTGCCTCAGGTGGTTTACACGAATTTGCGGACTCGCAATTTGGTCACTGTTTCTCGTGGGGTGAGGATCGCGAGGATGCACGCGAAAATCTTGTGATTGCACTTAAAGAATTGTCTATAAGGGGAGATTTCCGAACTACAGTCGAATACTTGATAACATTACTAGAAACAGAAACATTCCAGAAGAACGCAATCGATACTGGTTGGTTAGATCAATTGATTGCTGAGCGGGTTCCAAGCGGCCGTCCAAAAACAAGTTGGGCCGTCTACTGTGGCTCAATACATCTCGCTGACTCGAAATTGAACGAAAACTTCCAACAATTTCAACAATCTCTGCAGAAAGGCCAAATCCTTCCTGCAAATGCCCTGAACATTATGAACACTGTCAACTCCGAGCTGGTTTATGATGGGGTTAAATATTTCGTCAGCGTTACGCGTAGCGGTCCCAACAGCTATTTTCTTGTCATGAACGGAACCTACAAGTATGTGGATATACATCACCTGTCGGACTCTGGTCTACTATTGAGCATCGATGGTTCATCTCTGACCACCTATATGAAAGAAGAGGTTGAACGTTTTCGTGTTGTTATTGGTAATCTAACCTGTGTCTTCGAGAAGGAGAATGATCCAACAATTTTGAGATCACCATCCACCGGAAAACTTGTGCAATATCTAGTGGAAGATGGGCAACATATTGAGGCGGGTCAACCGTATGCCGAAATTGAAGTCATGAAGATGATTATGTCTCTCACTTCACAGGAGAGCGGAACAGTTACTCTCTCTAAACGTCCAGGTGCAGTTCTAGAGGCTGGTGCCATCTTGGCTCGTCTGGAGCTAGATGATCCCTCATTGGTGAGGCGTGCCGAATTATACAGCCAGGGGTTTGATCGTCTTGACAACCAGGACGAGTCGGAGACTGACTCAGATAGTATTGAATCGTTGACTGAGCCTCAGGAGCAGAAATTGAATGTTACCTTCGAGCAGGCCAAGAAGCATCTTGAAAATATTCTCGCTGGTTATACTCTACCTGATTCATTCTTCAAAGAGAAGCTCAATGAGAATGTTGAAACTTTCATGAGATGTCTTCGCGATCCGCGTTTACCCCTTTTGGAACTGCAGGAGATCATATCATCCATCAGTGGCCGTATTCCTTCTGTTGTCGAAACACAAATTCGAAAGTTAATGAATAACTATGAGAGAAATATTTCATCAATATTGGCAACATTTCCATCGCAAGAGATAGCCTCAGTTATCGATACCTACGCGAGCTCTCTACAGCGCCGTGCTGATCGTGATGTATTCTTTTTGAATACACAGGGAATAGTGCAATTAGTTCAACGTTACCGTGATGGTATACGTGGTAGAACACGTATTTGTGTGCAAGATTTACTTAAGCAATACTTAAACATTGAGCAATACTTCCAGGAAGGGCAATATGATAAGTGTGTGACAACACTTCGTGAAAAGTTCAAGGATGAGGGAATGAACAAAGTGGTTGATTACATATTCTCACATATTAGCGTAATCAAGAAGAACCAATTGGTCATTAAGCTGATCGATCACCTATGCGGCCACGAGCCTGGTTTGACTGATGAACTGAGCACTATTCTTAACGCCTTGACAGCCTTAAATAAGCCAGAAAATGCCGAAGTTGCCTTACGTGCCCGACAGGTTCTCATATCAGCCCACCAGCCGCCTTACGCATTGAGACACAATCAAATGGAATCTATATTTCTGTCAGCCATTGATATTTACTCACGCGAATTTGAACCAAACGTTTTGAATCGTTTAGTTCTAAGTGAACCGTCTATTTTTGACTTGTTGCATCAGTTTTTCTATCATTCCAATGAGATTGTCCGCAAGGCTGCCCTAGAGGTGTATGTTCGCCGTGCATACATATCCTACGAGATGGTGGCTCTTCAACATGTAACTGTGGAGAACAAGTCAACATCCGTCCATGGATTGTTATTTTCTATTAATTGTCATAACAATCGTGTTGGTATAATTGCAGCCTTTGAAAGTGTCGAACATGCCGAAGAATTATTTGACCAACTTTTGGCCCACATACGTAAGGCTGAGAAGCAACTCAAGGAAACCAACGACGAAATGGAGCAAGCCGAGCTCGATAGCCATATGCATAATGGTGGTGGTGGTATAGGTGCATCTGTGTTGCCATCCGCTAACAACATTGACTCAAATCATCGTCTCTCTACTACTAGTAAGAAGCCACTTATACCGCAAGGCAAGTCAAAGAGAAGCAATAGTTTATTGGTGACAAGTGGCCGCGAGCGCTCATCCTCTTTACCTGTTGCCCCGAACTCGGTCAAAGAGAAGGATTATACCCCGTTATATATTATTAATATTGTTGTTAAAAGTAAGCATAAGCCATCCAACGATAATAATGAAAGTCGTCGCTTCGAATTATTTTGTCAATTACGAAAGTCAGACTTGATCAAGCATGCAATTAGGAGAGTCACATTCATTGCCTGTGATAAATTTAGATTTCCAAAATACTATACATTTAGGCATCGCGATGATTACTACGAAGATAGGATCTATCGTCATTTGGAGCCAGCTTTGGCTTTCCAGTTGGAGATAAATAGGTTGAGAAATTACGATTTAGAGGCGATACCAACAGCTAAGCAAAAGATGCATCTATATTTGGGTAAAGCTAAAAATGTAGCGCCCGGGCAACAGGTGACTGATTTCAGATTCTTTATTAGAACCATCATCAGACATTCCGATCTGATTACCAAAGAAGCAAGCTATGATTTTCTGCAAAACGAGGGCGAAAGACAGCTGCTTGAAGCCATGGACGAGCTTGAGGTGGCCTCTTCGCATCCCAACGCAAGCCGGACTGATTGTAATCACATCTTTTTGAATTTTGTGCCAAAGGTAACCATGGATCCAGCAAAGATTGCAGAGAATGTACGCGCTATGGTAATGCGTTACGGATCTCGTCTATGGAAGTTGCGTGTCTTGCAGGCCGAGTTACGCATGAACATTCGTTTGACACCAAGTGGCCCCTGTACTCCATATAGGTTGTTCTTGGCTAATGAATCTGGTTACTATCTAGATATGCATTTATACAAGGAAGTTCAAGACCTCAAGACCAACCAAGTGAAATTTGAATCGTGCTTAGATTCGCAAAAACCGGGCCCACTCCACGAGTTGCCTATTGATACACCTTACATGACAAAGGATTATCTACAATTCAAGCGTTTCCAAGCTCAGAGCAATGGAACCACTTATGTGTACGATTTTCCCGATATGTTTCAGACTGCTCTAACTAGAATCTGGGAGGATTATTTGGAGAACAGGCCTGACTTGGAGATGCCAAGACAAGTGTTGCATTGTGTGGAGCTGGTGATAGATTCAAACGATCCAAACAGATTGCTAGAGCAGAAAAGAGTTCCGGGCGAGAACGACGTTGGAATGGTTGCCTGGAGGATGACTCTCTTCACTCCTGAGTACCCGGATGGTCGAGATATAATTGTGATATCAAATGATATGACATTTTTACTTGGAACTTTCGGGCCTCGTGAGGATATGGTGTTCCAATTGGCTAGCGAGATGGCTCGCAACTTGGGCATACCTAGAATCTATATTTCTGCTAATGGTGGTGCGCGCATTGGTCTAGCTGAAGAGGTGAAGTCTTTGTTCAGAATCGCATGGGTCGATGACAAAGATCCCGAGAAGGGTTTTGATTACTTATATTTACTACCTCAGGATTTCAAGCAAGTTGGAGATTCGGTCCGCTGTGAGAAGATAGAGGATAAGGGTGAGACTAGGTACAAGATAAACGACATCATCGGTAAGGTCGACGGTATTGGTGTCGAATGTCTCAAGTATGCGGGTATGATTGCCGGTGAGTCTTCGCAGGCTTACCACGAGATAGTCACCATAACTATGACCACTTGCAGATCCATTGGTATAGGATCTTATCTCGCTCGTTTGTCTCAGCGCGTTATTCAACTGGATAACTCGCACATCATTTTAACTGGTTACCAAGCTCTTAACAAGCTACTTGGTAGGGAAGTTTATACATCGAATAATCAACTGGGTGGTGTGAATGTGATGTACGCGAACGGTGTGAGCCACGCCACCGTTAGGGATGATCTAGAGGGAGTAGCAACTATCCTTAGTTGGCTTTCTTACATACCCAAGTGTCGTTTTGCCCCACTACCCCTGATTGAGCCGCTGGACCCAGTTGATAGGGATGTGCTGTTTGCTCCGCCCAACGCGCCCCACGACCCTCGCTGGCTCATAAATGGGCGTGAATCATTGAATGGAACTTGGGAGGATGGTTTCTTTGATCGTGGTTCCTTCCAGGAGATTCTCAGCGGTTGGGCCAAGACCGTCATTGCGGGTCGTGCACGCCTGGGTGGTATACCAGTTGGTGTCATAGCAACGGAAACCCGTACTGTAGAGCTCACAATTCCCGCTGATCCAGCTAACTTGGATTCCGAATCGAAGTCAATCAGTCAAGCTGGTCAAGTTTGGTTCCCAGATAGCAGCTATAAAACAGCTCAAGCAATCAACGACTTCAATCGCGAGGGCCTACCTCTGTTCATCCTCGCCAATTGGCGTGGATTCTCGGGAGGTATGAAAGATATGTATGAGCAAGTTTTGAAGTTTGGTGCCTATATTGTTGACGCATTGAGGCAATACAATCAGCCTATCATGGTCTATTTGCCACCCTTTAGCGAGCTTCGCGGTGGCGCCTGGGCAGTTCTGGACGCCTCAATTAATCCGCGCCAAATGGAGATGTATGCGGATCCAAATGCGCGCGGAGGTGTCCTGGAGCCAGAGGGGGTGGTTGAGATTAGATTTCGACAGAAAGATTTGGTCAAGGCCATGCAGAGGAATGATGGCATTATGATGCAATACCATAAGGAACTTATCAAATGTGAGGATCCTGAGGAAAAGAAGAATATAACTAAGCTCATCAAGGAGCGAGAAGAATTGTTAAGCGGAGCCTATCACCAGGTGGCCTTAAATTTTGCTGACCTTCATGACAAACCGACTAGGATGTTAGCAAAGGGTGCAATCAATGACATAGTGCCTTGGCAGAAGTCTCGACAATTCTTCCACAGAAGATTGAGACGATTGTTATTCGATGATTAAATGTTGATGTTTATTTCCTTCCAAGTTAAATGTGGTCTCTTTGGTGTATAAATTTTATTCTTTTTGATCATGTACTCACGAGATCCATGGCCATAATGTTCGACATGGTTTTCGGCGGTGACTTGAGAGAAGATTTTCATTTTAGTTATACCATATGTCGATTGATGTCGGTTACACTGAATGTATGACTGTTACGCTCCTCCTTAGCTTTGGCTTTCTGTTCCCTTATTCTAGCTGTCTCCCTCATGTACTCTTCGAGATCATTGTCTAGCTCCTTTTTCTCAACTGGTGATCTCTCGCGTTGCTTTCCGGCCGCTATCATAATGTCCTTTCCCACTTCAACCAACTGTAGAGGTCGGTCTCTGGTTCGGGCGACACGACCCTCGACGGCGTTTAGGGCAGACTCATTCTTCAGCTCGAGGGTGCCAATCGTCTGTTGCTCGTAGCTGGCGTCTTTGAGTTTTGTAGCCACATGATTGTTCACCACAGGAACCTTTGCCTCTAGCGTATTACAGCCGTACTTGGAGAAGATCTCATTGAGGTTACTCATGGTCAATTTTCTTATAAGTCAAATAGTATTTTAACAAGGTGCGTTTGTAGGAGTTTCATGAAGCGGTAGATATAAATCGTCACTGATTAGGCTGGAGGATGATGTTAGTACGAGGACCAGTGCTATAGGCTTGACCGGCTAGAGCTCGGAGAAGGTTATTTGGTCGAGTAAAGCGCAATGCAGATTAGCGTGCTTTACTTATACGCTGAGAAGCAACACGTGAGAGGCCACCCGATTACACTTTCTCCCACAGTTCGTTGCGTGAGGATCTCGAAGCAGCTGATGAAAGTGTACGGCAAACCTGTTGCGCGGGAGGGCCAGGCTCTGGTTTTGCCCGACGATCGCGCTTGCAATAGAAATAGCGTACGCTGAGAAATAAAGTTGTTTGGGAGGATAGGGTTTGGTCTCCTAGTTTGATAATAGGCAACATTTATTATTCAAAGATTTGGTATTACTCAGCTTGATTATTATCTAACAAAAAAAAGCCATTCCTAAGGCATCCCACTGGCTCTACCGTCTGGACTTCTTATTATTGCTACTCTTCTCAATGCCTAGCTGCCTATGCTTGGAAGGTGGTGTGTTGGAGGCAGTTTGTCCACCCGAAGCAAGATAACTGATTATGTTCAACAGGTTTGCCTTGTCTCGTTTTTTGTTTGGCACCCGAAAGATATTGAGCACTGGACGAACAACAGACTTGGCGGGCCCTGGCAAAACATCAGAGAAGTATGTCTTCTCGGCCGTGTTTAGGAGCGTAACAAGCAACGTGGGATCGAAGAGGATATTTTGGGCAAGCCCTAGCGGACCCAAAGTGGACAGCAAGAAGGGGATGTCTGTCTGATCTCCAAGGTTGGTACCAAATTTCTCATTGAATGATTTGATGGCAAACTTGGCCAACTGCTCGGCCTGGCGCATAACACTGCGCTTCTTTGAGCTGATTGCTTTGGCCTTGTCCCCGACGGGGTCCTTCTGGGACGAGAAACTGAACACTGTCGGTGGCTGCATGGACACGGGGGGCAACTTTTCGGCCAGCTTGTCGAAGCTGCTCTGTTTGGGCAGATTGTTGGCCGCGAAGTCGATTAGGGGCGACGAGATGGTCTTGGGGTTGCCGATGGGCTTGAGCATTCCGCTTGGCTCCTTGGAGCTCGATTTGGTGGGCAAACCGTAGGGTCTGGATGGCTGCTGGTTGTGCACGTTCTGCTGGGAGCCCGAGGCCGTTTGAGGCTCTCTGGCGTCGTACTGTTGTTGGTCCTGGTGCTGTTGGCCCACAATCTGGTAATCGGGACCAATGGCGGCCGAGCCCAAGCCGGCGCCCATGGAGTACTGTTCAGCGGCCGCCTCTTGCTCCTGTTGTTGCTGCTGCTGGTTGTTCGAGGCCATGGCGGCCATCTGGTCGAGCTGGTGGATCTCGGCACTTGTGTATTGGCCCTGCTGCTGTTGTTGTTGATTGTGGTGCTGCTGGTTCTGGTGCTGCGGGTTGTTTTGGTTGTGCTGGTGGTGGGCGTGGTGATGATGGTGGTTGTTGTTATTGTTGTGGTGCTGTTGTTGTTGTTGCTGGTCGGCGAGGGCGGCGGCCAACTGTTGCTCGTAGAGGAGCTGCTGCTGGATGGTGGCCAGTACTGCCGCCTGCTGCTGTTGCTGTTGCAGACTCGACGAGGGGGCGCCCACCAGACTGTTGCTGCTGGCCAGGAACTCCAGCAGGTCCACCTGGGGCGGCGAGTCGCGTGGGTCCGGCTGGGTGGCCAGCTGGTAGCCGTTGAAGTCGATGAGCTGGGCGGCCGCCTGCTGGAGCATGCCTGCCTGGTGTTGATGCTGGTTATTATTATTATTATTATTACTATTATTATTATTGTTGTTGTTGTTTGCACTAGCGCTCTGGTGCGGCTCGCTGGGCAGCACGGCGGCCGCCAGCTGCTGTTCGGTGGCCGCGGCCAGCAGGTCGAGCGGCGAGGCTGCGGCCGCAAGCAGAGCCCGTCCATAGCGCGCCGCACTGCCGCCCCCGCCCGCGCCAGTGTTGCCCGCGGCCGCCAGATGGCGCGCGGCCGCGGCCACCTGTTGCAGGGTCTCGACGACGCTCTTGTCTTGCTGTTGTTGTTGTTGTTGTTGGTGCTGGTGTTGCTGTTGCTGGAGGCGCTGCGTGTGGCCCGCCGCCAGCTGGTTGTGGTGCCCAAGCGGCTGGTAGAGGGCGGCCGGAATGGAGCCGCCGGCGAGGAAGAAGTTCTCCGGAACTAGGTGGCCGGCGGCGCTCATGAGCTGGGCGGTAGGAATCTGCTGCTGGTTAGCCAAGACGTCCAGGTCGCCCGCCTCGTCGTAGACTGAGCCCGCCGAGCCCAGCTGGCCGTAGACGAAGTCGTCGGGGCTGAGCGCCGACGGGGCAATGAGGCCGGCACGCGACTGCACCACCTGGCGTGTGGGCTGGTCCTTGGGGCTGGCCGAGCTGGACGCCTCCGAGGCTGCAGGAGATTGGGGAGAGGACACCGACGACGATCCTTGTGGCTGACTAGATGAGGAGCCGGAACTGCTGCTCGCCACTCCGGAAGCTTGCTGCTGGCTCGCCTGCCCGCCGGCCGAGCAAATGGCGCCCCCGAAGGCCAGCTGGCCCACCAGCACGAGCAGGAGGCACCAACTTCCGGTGGTTTGGAGTAAACATTGGTAGCGTCTTGTGGTGGTTCTCTCCAGCGAGAGGGAGAGTATTCTTCTGCGCATGGCTTGCACCAGTTTGGAGCAGTGGTTTCTGTTCTTGGTGTTGTTGTTGTTGTTGTTGTTTTTGTTGCTCTTGATGGGTGGGAAATTATTTCTACACTTCAGCGGACTGAGACAATGCTCTTTTTGGCTCTTCTTCTCCTCCCAACTGTTCATCTCCTGGCCACTCGTCGTCTCCGTGGCTCTCTCCATGAGACACTGTTCTTGGGAGCCACAGTCTCTTGCGCTTGAGGCACCACTGTTTCTCTGCTGCTGCTGCTCAACCTCACTTGCTGCTGTCTTAGTCTGTGAACTTCCGCCGGAACAACGATCAAACAGTGTCCCCTTGGTGTGCCCGCTTTCTGAGGCACAAATGAGGCGAGTTTTGGCACTTGAGCACTCCTTGTGGTCCAGTTTGGAGCGCATCTCTGCTGGTAATGCTGCTGCTGCTGCTGTGTCCAACGCTCTCACACTTCCATGCGAGCAACACTGGCCGGCTCGAGTGCGTGTCTCTTCTTGGTCTCTTCTTTTGCTTCCCTAATGGGCGGCCCAGTCAGTCTGACGCTTTAAATTTCCAATTCAAGAAAGATGGACCAGCTGGAGGAGTTAGTGTGCTGTTAGATGATGGCGACGAGAAGGAGAGTTAATCATCGGTTGCCATTTGGCGCCGCTTGGTCATGAATCGGGCGAGAGCGCTCTCCACAGCACGCAAAGCAGGCCGCCTGTGCACTGCACTCAATCATTCGAGCATCGCCGCCGCGCAACACTAGGAAGCAAGCGAGGGCCGAGCATTGGCCCATTGGAGCTGGAAAAGGCAGCCAACACTGGCCCTTCTCTCAGCCCAGTCCCACTCATGAGCCTCCAAATCTGAGCCCCGTCGCATGCGAGCAGCTAGACTGCCCCCATCGAGCTCGTCCCGCTCCAGCTCGTCCGGCGCAATTTTCCACAACACGCCGACACCTAATTAACAAGTCCATCGGCGCTCGTCGTTGGCGGCAAGACTGCCTTTGCTTTGGTGCGCTTGTGGCGCCGGAAACGGAAACGGAACTGGCGCTCTCTCCGCTCGACCATCTCGCTCTGCGAGTGGAACTGCTATCGCTTTGCTGCCGTGTTTGGCGGCAACAATGAAATGATTGCATCAATTGTGTGTCCTTACCTTATTTGAGGCTAACCACTTGCTCTATCAGTTTGCTTCCTCCTGGCTTGTGCTTTGCAATTTTCGATTTCCGATTTCTGCTTTTCCGACTCTGCTTTGTGTCCTTGTGTGGACTTTTGTGGAGATTTGTCGAACAGATTTGTGGAAACAGTCTGAACAAATTATCGAACTATTGGAAACACTTTCCCTTTCGATCTCGCTCCTTCGTGACTGCAACTATTGTGCCAGACGCCAAACAGAGCAATGCATTTGCAAACCCTTTCCCCTAGACTCTTCTTCACTCTCCTCCACTGGACTGACTCTCGCACTTTCGGACTGACTCTGGCCGCTTCCTCCAACTGGCTGCAGCTGCTCCTCCACCCTAAGCTCCAAACAACTTGTGCGTGCCGCCCCTGCTCCTCCACTTTCTCGGCCTGCTTCTCCTTCTCCTCTGGCCGGCGAGCTCTGATTAGGCTTCTCGCTGACTTCTCGGCGCTCACTTCTCGCTCGGCTTTCTCTCTCACCTGGACATGATATGCAGCAAACAACAAGGCCCGACCATTATTTGTGCCCTGATATAATCGCTCGAATTTTTTCAGACAACAACAACAACAACAACAAGTGAAGGATTACGTGGAACTGTAATGCTGAGACAGTGGCTAGCGAGGATGCTCCTTCGAGAGCTCATCTGGAAGCCAACAGAGTTTCTTCTCGCCCGCTAATTGCCCTCTGGTGTGGGGGCTTTGTCTCGGCGGTTGTGGAGCGGCGCCACTGGAAGTAGGGGATTGAGTTCCAGGATTGGGGGGAGAATCAGAATGATGATAATAATAATTACGATAAGCCTTCGTTGCAGTGCTTGCAGCAAGCAGCTTGTTGCGCGCCGACTGCACGCCGCTGCTCAGTGCGCGCTGCTCAGTGCGCGCTTTTGTCGCCCCGCTCGCCAGGCAGCGACAAAAGCCCGTCGGGCGTGACCAGCCGCGCGAGCTCGCCCACCAACGCCAAGCCAACGCCAAGCCAGCGCCAAGCCAACGCCAAGCCAGCGCCAAGCCAACGCTCGTCCTCCGGCTGACCACACGCGGCCACCGAGGGACTCTCGTTGCGCCTCTGGCCAGGCCTTGCTTCCTCTTCTGCTGCCGCTCTGGCTTGCTGCGAGTCGGCGAGACTCCGGCCAGACCGGCTGGAAGGCGGCGCCAGCTCAGCCTGAGACGGGGGGCGGGCCACTTGGAGGCTGGACTCTGATTTTCGTCGTCCAAATCCATCCTCATCTCCTCTCCAATTCCATCCCCATTCTCGTCTTCATCCTCACTGGCAGGCCAGCCCACCGAGCGAGCTTGCCTCCGCTCGCCGCAGAGCTCCGTTTCGAAGTCATCGATATGGAATCATGATGGCGCCAGACGAGCTCAGACGAGCTGAGGCGGCCCAAAAGAAGAGAGAGAGTTTAAATAAATCACTTTGGCTAACCACCGGCGGCGGCGGCGGCAATCTATCTTGGTCGCCGGCCGGCCACTTATTGGCCAGCGTCCCGAGGCAGAGCTGAGCGCCGATGAAGACGCTTCCACGGGGCTTCCACAAGCAGCTGCCAAGGAAGAAGTGTTTCAGCTTCTGGCCAAGTGGTCAAAGAAGAAGAAGTCGGCGCTCAGTGCTAACTGTACATAGCAGGCTACACATTTGTTGCCGCACACCGACAAATGCAGCAGCCACTGCTCCCACGACCATTTGCCTTCCAGTATCGCTCTCTGAGGCTCTCTTAGACTTGCTCGCTTGCCAGCTCGCCACCGCCTCATCAGTACATAATTGTCGCTGCGTTGGCGAGGCCATAAAAATAGATACAAACCGGTTGAGCGGCCGACTGTGCGCTGAGAGTGAGCTGGAGGAGCTGCCATTCAGCCGGAGGAGAAAGTTGCCATTTGACGCGAGTTTGCTCGCGCCAGCCCAACCTTCTCTTCCAAACACTCCGCCATAACAAATACACACACACACTGGTCACTTGGTTGGCACTCCGGTGGAAAAAGTGGCACCCACTTGGTCATTGAACGCCGTTCACTGACCGTCGATTTTGCCTTCCAATTGGCCAGCTTCTGATGCAGCTGAGCATCGTCTTGCCGGCCGGCCGGCCAATCTGCAGGAACTGGCCCCCAGTGTCACTCTTTCGGTCGCTTGCGAACCTTAGTTTGCAATAGCCAGTCTCTCAGGTGGCTAGTCTCTGCCTGTCGACGAGCTGCATTGGGCCACTCGATCTGTTGGAGCAACCGACCTGCCACCAAGACGATACTTCCAATGAAGGAAGTCACGGTTACCACTCGTGACTTCCTCACCAGAGCAAGAACAAGAGTGGCCAGGCTGAGTGGACAAACACATTAGTGCAGCCGAGCTGAATTCTCAAACATCTCTCTCAGTCTCTGCTCTCAGTCTCTGCCCTCAGCATTGGATCGTGAGCCTCTGGTGGGCTGCTTGTGTCCACCAGTGTGGACACTAGTGGCTAGTGACTAGTGCTGATGGCGGCAAGCTCGGCCACTTTCGTTTACATTTTGTTGCTCGCAATCACACAGATTTCGATTTCCACCCCCCATCTGCTCAGCCGCAACACTGATTACTGGGAAGGAGACACACTTACTGCCTGGCTGGCTAGCTGCGCGCTTGCCAGCTAGCTGAATGGCTGGCAAGCTAGCCAGCATGCACGAGGCGGGACACTGTCCCGCGCAAACTGGCCCAATGGCATCGCATCCTGAGCAGCGTACACGCTTGACGCCGCGCTTATCATACTATGATTAAATTATAATGTCCGTCCGTCCGTCTCTGTTTACCTGTTGGGCTCTGATTTTATTCACAAAATATTAGCCCGATCCAAAGGCCACGCCCTTTCTCCATCTTCCTCCCGCTCAATGGGCCATTCAATGACCCAACGACCATCTCTCACTGTCCACTGCTGGTTGGGATTGGTCGCATTCTACAAGGTGGACGCTCTGCTGCATTGGAACTTAGAAGAAGGCCGCCAAGAGTGCTGGTCACCGTCTCAAGCTGCATCTAAAGTCCAAATGCAACTAGAGGCATCTGCATGGCAGAACAACATTAGCCCCTAGTGGATTGCTTGCAGCTAGTTGCAATCTCAGGCGGCCACTTTGCAAAGGGGGAACAGGAAGACACCGCTGGCCTGGAGTTGAGTGGCTGGCCATTGTAAAATCTAATGTGTGATGTTGTTATTAGTGCCCTGTTGTTGTTGTTGTTGCTGCCGCTGCTGGTGTGCAATAAAGCCCAGCAGTCGCCTGTTGCTTTTGCAGGCCGATTGTTGTGGCTGCAAATGTGCTGCAACCGATCGGCCAAGTTGATAGTGATTGAGATTTAGGATTAGTCGCGCTGATGAACAAGGAAATTGAATCCAAATCTAAGCCTAGCAGCTTGCTCATTGACGTTGTCAGCCGATCCATTTTGCCTTTTATCTCTTCACCGCTCTGTCATGCATCAGATGCAGATTAGGTCCCGAGTGATCAGTTTACTTAACTCATTGGCTAACTTTTCAATTGACACCAGAGCCGATCAGCATCCAGAGAGTGCTCCATTTCCATTTGCAGATGGCTATCTCCAATCGAAGCTTCTCGACCCCATGAGAAATGCCATGATTCATTTGGGTATCATCCATCAGAGCTCTTGAGATGTGAAACGTTCACGCCAGAAATAGATTGTGCCTCCGCGACCAGCTTGGAAGTTTTGTTCTAGATTTTAGCCGAAAGCTCTGAAATGGGCTTGGCCACCGCCAAGCTCTATTCGGAGGCGGTGGCAGGCTCGAACTGTCGATCTCCTCAGTGTAGACGAGATGCTCTACCAACTGAGCTGACCGCCCTTTTCCTCTTCATTGTTTGGTGGTCCCTACCCTATCCTCTCAACTCTTTCTCAAATTGATTATACAAAACATAATAAACTACTATCTGTAATTGAAAAAGAAAGAGAAATTCACACAAATTTAGTAACAGAAGTAAAGTAGTCGATAATGTAGATCATAATTACTTATAATTTTTAAACGAAAATCTGTGAGTTATGGAAGATGATTGTAGCATAAACAGTTGTCGATTAGTAATCGCAGCAAGCGTTGGCGTTCTAGATACGGTCAAGTTCTATCTAGAGGAAGAGAATGTTGATGTAGATTCTGCTGATGAAGCTGGTTGTACAGCACTGCACCGAGCCTCTACTGTAGGAAACATTGATATTGTCAATTACTTGATATCAAGAGGAGCTGATGTCAACATTACCCGAAGCCATCTTAGTGACCCAATATTTCGTCCTATTACCCCGCTAGTCTGTTCAGTATCAAGTGGACATGTTGAGGTTGCAAAATCTTGATTCAAAATGGAGCTAAAACTGATACTATAGTAAACGGTCGAAATCTTTTGGATGAAGCCATATTTTCTAATAACCCCGAAATGATTAGTTTTCTCATGTCTCATGGTTTTGACATTGACTGGCACAACGATTTGGGCATGACACCCCTGGCAAGCGCAATGAGTTTCAGAATGGATAAAAGCATCAAGTTTTTGTTGGAGAATGGTGCAGATTATAAAAAGACTTCTGTCAGTGAAAGGTTTCCACCCCTATACTATGGAATTTTCCATAACAGAGAAAGCATGAGATTTGTAGAGCTATTACTTAATCATATAGAGCAAAAAGAAGGAAGAAAAGGAGTAGTTGATTATTTAAACTCTAATGATAACTCTAAAGGGTTTACTGCTTTGCATGAAGCTTGTTGGTCAGTACACTATGATGCGGTCAAGCTATTTTTAGAATGTGGTGCAGACCCAGATATACGAGATAAGGAAGGTAAGAAGCCTTACGACTTGCTTCATGAGTATTATGTTCCTAATGTTTGCGGACAGATAAAAGCATTGTTTGAATCAGATAAACAGCATAGGAGACAAGCCAATACTTTCCAGAACACAATCTAGAATAAATTTTGAGGTTTAATAAATGGGTTATCAGTCTTCATTGAGATCCGTTCAATTTGAAATGAATAAACTCTACTCCAAAGAGACCACATTTAACTTGGAAGTTTTTGTCCTATCGAGTGGTGCTAATGGTTGTCGTGAAGAGAGGGCATCATTTGTTGAACAATGTCGTGCGCCAGTCCCAGCCAGAGAGATGCCGCCAGTTGTGACAAAATTGCCTCTCGGATCAAGTGCAACCAATCGCCTTTGTTCACAGTCACCATCCATTTGCGATCAAATTAGATAATGAAGAATGAAATGGATGA
>Ga0058701_10000086_pt1 | contig 72488 bp, 58 predicted proteins | sample AgamicOrMae_FD_97039 | JGI IMG/M metagenome (GOLD analysis project Ga0058701, IMG submission 97039) | Agave microbial communities from Guanajuato, Mexico - Or.Ma.e | ecosystem: Host-associated > Plants > Phyllosphere > Phylloplane/Leaf | place: Guanajuato, Mexico | collected 2012-06-04
CCCCGTAAGAGGATATTCCTCACTCTTCTCTATACGCTTTAGTCAAGAAGTACCGCACAAGTAAAATAACGCAATAGATCTATACACCCATTTACATCGATAACAAATTTTAGACTTTACGAGACATTCATCTAATTGATATTACTAAACTGAACTAGATTCAGTTAGAAAGCTTAAACCACCTCCCGAGGGTTCATACTCATATCTAAATCATCACAAATCAGTCATGATTGAACAAAATACATTCACAATAATATTCGGTGTATTCCTGCTTCTGACTTGCCGTGACATGTTTTTTGGACACCCAGGAAGTAATGCCGACGTGAGCAAACCAGACTCCATCGTACACGACCACCATTCTCATCATCATAGCGGAATTAGTGATAGTGTAATTGAGAGGCCTGATCTAGCACGTGGTCTGCATAGTATGCCCACTATTAAGATCCAGTTTTGCCACTCGTGCGGTTATAGGCAGGCGTTCGAAGAGATATCCAAGATGTTGCAGGCCACATTCCCTCAGATTAAGGTTGAGGGAGAATACCATCAGCCCGGATGGATAAGGATGCAGATAGTAAATCTATTGTTCATAACGAAATTCGCTGTACTTGCCATGATTTTCATGGACATAAATCCCTTCAATTATCTTCAAATGAACACCCCAAGGATATGGACACATATGACTCAGAGCAAAATTTCAACATCGCTAATTATTTTCTTTATTTCAAATAGTATAGAAACGAATATGATGTCTACTGGAGCGTTCGAAATCCTATACAATGATTACCCAATATGGTCTAAAATCGAGACAGGTCGTATCCCTTCAGGAGCAGAGTTAATTCAGATAGTCAGCAACAATAACAAGCTAAGCGGTTTAGATGTCGGTCCGGGATTCAAAGCATAGTTGTAAAAAAAAAATATTCGTTAGATTTCGGAAGTAAATTTCAGACCCACCATGGTCTATGAAGTCAATTGTCTCAAGTCAAGAAACGTTGAGGGGTTAGTCTCAGATATTTATAAGAACTTTGTGTTAGTTTATAGGGTAAATCATTTAACAGGTTGGTGATAGCATCCTTTCTTCATAGGTGCTTATACTTGCTGAAGATTTCATACAAAACTCTGAGTGTTGATTTGAGATCAGCGTTAACTATGTCTTCAGCTCGCACACGACTCTTGACATTAACATCCGCGTCCTCCATCAATTGAAAAGCCACGTTAACATTATGCAGCTTATGGATTGGCGAGGTATTTACGTAGTTGTCGTGCTGTAAAGCTGTTTGAACTCCGTGAGGAGCCATATCAGCAACTGGATCAGTCGGTTGTGTGAATATACAGCCCAGAGGGACGAAATAATTCTCTAAGCTCGCCATCAAGAAGACTAATAATAGTCCGTCGCTGAATTGGTTTGGATCCAACTCCCCGCTGGTTTGCATTGAGAAGCACTCGATGTTGATTTTGTTCAGATGCTTGTTGACAAAACTGCACAAGGATCGTTTGACCATGGCCAGCTTGTCTGGAGCGTGATCAAATAAGGTGTCAAACGCGTCCCTAGGCTCTATCTTTTTGCCAGTTTCGTCATACTGTTCCGTCAGTTTCTCATCGACCTGTCTTGTGACTACCTGTCCACTTCCCTGCTTCATGACAACATTGACACGCGCATTAACATTAGCGGGCAATCTTATTGGAGGACGGAAGTGGCGAATCATTGTGACCAATAAATGGATAATTTGCACCGTGTTCCGGCTGTGTATACCCTCCACGCTCCACTTGATTTGGGCCCATCTGGCTTGTTGGCTAAATATACGGTTGACTGTCTCTAAAACCTCGCGCAGCTTCCTCTTTTGGGAATCCTCATTTTGTGTCACCTCAACGACATCTAATTTCGTCCCACTCAGCTTCTCCACTAGACGGCCCAGCACTTGGCCATCATAGAGGTCCATCTCGAGATGCTTAACCACTATCCTTTGGTCGTTTAATTCGTCATTGATCCAATTGACGAGTGTTCGAACTAGATCTTGGAACTGGGGCGATTGGCGCGACGACTCGTCGACAATTGCGCGCGATTCATTCTCGCCAAGACCGAAGTCGCCGCCGGCATCCAATATTCTGGGCTGAATGTTGCTATCGATAGCGTACTTTCCTTCGTTTTCCACCTCTTCAACAGTTAACTCGGACGCCTCTGGTAGTTTCTTCTTCCTACCAAGCGTACCTAGTGAGGCTAGAAAGCTGGTAGATTCATTCTTTTGATTCAGATTTGCTTGAGACACTGATATTTGCGGCTCCTGCTGCTGATTTGATGAAATCGGCTGCATTGGTTGCTTTTGGAGAGTATTAGTGATATGCTGTTGTCTATATGTGTTAACAGTGGAAGTATTGCTCAATGTGTTGTAAGGGTCAACAGGGGCCTGTTGCTGCGATCGGCGACCAAATTTGGGGGATAACATCTTGGTGGCGATTTTGTTGTCGCTAAGGGGGTGAGATTTCCTTTATCGAGATATGTTTTGCAATAATATCTGCCAGAGTGCGATGTTGGAGACAATGTTTAAACTGCAATCTAGGTGAGCACATTTGAAACAATTGTGCTCGCTCGAAGGCCCATTTTGATCCGTAATGAACCTGCAGGGGCGCGGAGGGAAACTCAGACGCTTAGGAGTGCGAAAGCCAGAGCACAGATGCGTCCTAAGCTGTAGAAAGCCCATGGAAATGGAGGATAGGAGCTTAACGATTCTACATTTATGGGCATGTCTTGTCTCCTAGTGCAGAGTTTGGAATATACAGACTCACGCATACAAACTCAAGCGAAAGGCTGGCAGCACTCAACCAACTCAAGCCAAGTACGCTCGTGCTTTTTCACTATCACTGATCGACGAAAGTCAGAAGCTTAGGGTCGACGCCTACGCCTAAATCTACTTGCATCACCTTTTTATGCGCATTTCTAGACTAAGAACACAACTTTACTCCCGCCTCCCATCCTGCCCCTCACTCTCTCTCCCTATTCGCCTCATGGGTGCCCGAACGCCGCATACTCTTCTCGTCCGTCGAGTTAGTTGATTGTCACCGTTATATGCCGCATCTGATCTAGCAGCCTCGATACAGACGGCAGGATTCATCTGGCACATTTTATTTCTATCCGTTTCTATTCAATCTATTGCCCGTTTGGCAATTACACACATTAAGAACATAATTGAAAAACAAGAACATCCAAGACTAGCAACGATTCTTAACCACCAAGTTTGATACAATATCATCATGGTGCACGTTGATATAATAGTATCACGTTAGTTACGGGGCAGCAACAAAAAATTTCCTAATCATCGTACTGATATGATCCTCGCCATTAACTTAGCCGCGACCAATGACTATGCTTGCTTACGAAACCAAGCTGATTGATTGTGGTGGTGGTGGTCAATTCATTGTTGATAGTAATCAAAGTTGCGATGAGTATGCCTAGCATGATTGGCGCAACTGGTCTTGTCTCTTGTGCGTCTTAGCGTGCTATTTGATCGATGTGAGATTTCAATTTTGGGTGGTCAGTATGAATTCACTAAATTGAGCTGGCGCTGGACCATTGATCTAAGTTCTATCAGGGAACTTACCTTGTAACAAGCACTCATTTCTGAGAATTTTTTGTCGCAAAACTTGCAATAATATGGCTTCTTTCCGGTATGCCGATTCATATGCTCATTTAGCGATTGTTGTCGTGTAAAAGTCTTGCCGCATAAATCACAACGGTACGGCCTCTCACCTGTATGAATACGGCAATGGCGCTCCAGATCGCCCTTGGTCAAGAATTTAGCCTTGCAAGTTTGGCACTCGAGACGCTTGACACCATCATGTCGCATCAAATGAAGCTTCAACTGTGATCTCTGCCTGAAAGCCTTGCCGCATTTCTGACACTCGAACTTGCGTTCATTCAAGTGAAGGGCCATGTGTGATTGCAGGACACCAGTTTGAGAGAAGTATTTCTCACAAACATGACACTTGTACGGCTTCTCTCCGGTATGGCGACGGAGATGAATCTTGAGACTTTTCTTTTCAGTGAAACACGAGTCACAGTAATCACATTTGAACGGTTTCTCCCCAGAATGAGCCCTCAAATGACGTTTCAGGTTCCCTTTAGTGGAAAAACCTGATTTTCCGCAAACTTCGCATCTATGCTGTTGCTCTTCCTGCTGATACAAATGGTGCCGATGCTGCCCTGTATCATGCATAACACTCTCGAGGATTGCTGGAACAGCTTCAGAGACCAAAGTGTTGGCACTCTGCAACTCACTGGAGTTACACATAACACTAACAGCTGAATTTGTGCTGTCATCGCGTTCTGAATCAACAATGAGCTCTCGCTTAATGTCCACTATCTGCTCCATGTCCAAAGAGGAGCAATCCTCAGCAGGGCTAGATGTTTGAGAATTTGGTATAATATCATATAGAGAATTGTTCTCAGCAAGAGTGGATGAATATTGCACTGTGGACTGTTCGAGGGTGTTGGTGACATAGCGATTGTTCACATGACATGGCGCCCTCATACGATTTAAATGGTTATTGTGATCCGGGTAGAATCCGTCTTGATGGCTGCCGTGAGTAATGTTGGTGGTCTGATTAACTGAAGATGGTTCGAAGGGCTGGATTTGCTGCAACGGACGATTACTGTGCGTATAAGAATCAATATGGTGGTGTCGGTCAAACACCGGAACTAACACAGCTGATGAACAAAGATTTGCATTTGCGCTGTTGAGACAAACATCTTCGTTTGGTAAGTTATCCCCCATACTCAGAAGAGTAGGATCGCCAGATGGGAACGCTGTGATCGAATGAAGTTGAGTGTTTGATTGTAATAAGGGGCCAGTAGCAACTAGCCTGGAAGCTGATCCAGTAGGTGCTATGTAGCTGGCGGTAACAGTTTCCAGAACTGCACCGCCTGCCTCAACTGCTGTCGGACCCCTATCAAATTGTCCATTACCTATCTCATCAGCTATATTGCTCGTGGTTCCTGATGTTTCTGATAAGACCATATTATCATACTCGAGAGTGGGCTGGGTAACAACTCTGTTCTGGTGCAACTGAGCAGAGACCGGAGGCGCTGGTTTTGGAATTGAGACCATGGGTTCATTAGTTGCCAGAGTTGTGCTTTCAGTAGACGTCAAAGCCTGGATCGCCGGTTGAGTTTGAGTTCCAATCGTAGAGGGATCTGATTCTTGGATGATAGCACCATTGGTTAACGGATCGGACCAGAGTGTGGCGGAATCTTGTTGCTCAGTCGAAGCATATTGCATCAGAGCTGACGAGACGGGAGTAGGCAATGTCCCTAGGGGACATGAATAACCACTTAATTTATCATTGATTAGATTATCACTGCTAGTATCGGTGCTGTTCGCAACGATCGATTCGTCACTATTTTGATCAGTTGCGGTTGACACCATATGCTGGAATTGCACCGCAACATTATTCCAGTAACTGACAGCCTCGTGTATCTCATTTTGAGACATTTTTGGCACAATATTCAAGGCCTCATTGAGCTGGAATTATAGACCATAAATCACAATATCATATGATGCAAGTGAAGTGGCCTTGATTAGTAAGACTTTCAATAGACGAATTCTTAGCTAAGAGAAGTTGAGATACCTACTTTGCCCTTGTATAAACCAATGTCATCCATTTCTAGAAATGACTATTGATTGCGTAAGCTATTGCAAGCCTGAGGGTGCAATAATTTTTTAATGGTGAAATCTTGAAAGATTTTATTGTTACAGTTTGAAAGAATGAGATGGAATATTTAAGGAGGTAGATAAGTAGTGACAGAGTAGAATGCGTATAACGGCAATGTGATTCGACGATATATTAGTTGCTACTGTCTACAATTGGCTAGTTGTTAAATAACAATGTATGTTTCTGTTAACAATTTTAGTTATAATATGAGTTAGAATTGGAATACAATATATCATACATGAATTATGATCTATTGCTAATAAGTGGCACTTGAGGATTGATCAACAATAAACGGCGGTGGTATACTAAACCGATAAGTCCCGAATGTGGGCAGGCAATTGTTGGGGATGAAAGTTGCTGGTGCACGCGTGCTGCCTCGCACTGCCTGTCTTTCCCACCGGCCAGCTCTGTGTATGCGCGCGTTTGCTTTCACTTGTCACCAAATTATTTCCCCTAGATCCCTCTGAATTGGCCCTCTCGACTGAGACACCTGTTAGTTTGTCTATAGTATTCTGGTCCAAGTTGGGGTGGGCAAATTGGTGGGAGATGGTCTCAGCGACAATAGTGGCAAGATTCTTGATTGGCCGAGAAAACTACAGCTTGAATTGTCTCTTCGCTCTTGATAAGTTATTTTTTAAATGTCAATTCGGTGATCTAATCATAAAAAACTAAATCTAAAATTCTGCCCACTTTGATTGACGAGGAGAGATTTTATTGTTCGTCTGTTATGACTGGAATTCCGGCTTTACGGGCAGTCACCTGGTGGTGTTGCTAATTGGAATGCTTGTTGCGCTTCGTGCTTCTGAGCCTATGTATCTGTGTCTGTGTATGATTGTTAGCCACAGACCACCGTTGGAAGTTCTGCTCCATGAGTGAAGCTGTCTAAAGGGTAACTAGGTGTAGGTGTTCCTACTTCTTGCTGGTCTCACTAACTGATTTTAATCACAATCTTCGAATGATAGAGTGCGCAGCCTGTCCAACTGGATGATCGGTATTATTTAGTCGCCAGGCGATGAAAGAACGGAGTTATAAAATATGGAGCACACGCTCGTGTTTTGACTAACGACGAATACTGCGGGTGTGTTGGAATTGACAAGCCAGATGGATAGCTAGTTGGCACCCCGAGGCTGCGCATTGCAAGCGGCGCGCATCCACATAGTACATACGTTAACCTCTACTTCGAATGGCACCGCCAGATTCTGTTTGGTTTTCCATCGTGTTACATGTGACACTGGTTTCCCACTACGAAGCCTCCTCTGACTGTCTATGGGAGCCAGTGAGTGACCGTATCCTCTAATGTGAGCAGCTCTACATGTGAACTTGCGGATTTCACGACCGAGCACAGAGCCACCGAGCGACTGGCCGGCCACTTTAGGCACCTAGACTGTTCCAGCCTTTTGACCTGTTTAGGCTTTGGATCACGAGGCCAATTTTGGAGCATAATCATGGGCGATTAGCGGAGATCAGCTTAGAGCCAGGCAATCTAATTAAGCTGATAATGGTGCAGGCTCCAATTGAACCATGTGAGCGGATGATCTCGTTGTTTTGGGCGCTAGCAATCGATTGGATAACCTTTGGAAAAGAGTTTAAATATTTCACTTTAAACCCATTCAATCAACTGACCCAAAGAAGATGGTGCTGCTGCTGCTCCAAAAGAGAAAGGTGGACACAAAAAAGAGAGATTCCACTTTGATTGCTGGCTCTCGATCTGGAACACAGTCATTATCGCACGAATCAAATTTCAAACCACATTCAACGAGCCCATTCTCAACATTTAGCCATCACTGTCCCGTAACTTAACAAAACATGCATGATAAAACAACGTGGATACAGCTATTCAAAATGGTGATTCCTCTCGGGCTACACTGCTGCTTAATTGCGTTCAATTGTCAGGCGGCCAGCTAGTTATATGATGTGTCCTTTTGCCCATGTGCTGTCTGGCTGTCAGTGCAATACTCTCCTTTGTCTTTCATGTCTGGCGGTGGTTGTTGGGCTATGAAACAAAACTTTATGCCAGACCTTTTATCAAGTTGCTCTGGTTCGTTGTCACCATTGTGCTCGTGTTGTTGGGAGCAGACAGAACAAAGCATCATGGAGTTTCGTAATCTTACTCTATCCTCCCTTCTTTCCCACACAAAACTCCAAGTGCTTCGTAATTTGCAACTCAAATAAAAAACTCCCTTATTCTAAATATTGATATTTGATCTCCAGTTTGGAATCATGATCAAGATCAGCAGATGGATCCATCCTTCCCACAAATGCTCACTACACATCCAACTCAAACTGGAACCAGCTGACCTTTCCAGCAGTTTCGACTTGATTTCCATCGAAGACGCTCAACTTCTTTAGCCTATTTTGATCAGGCGGAGACATCAACCAATAGCTGAGAATGTCACATCTTCAGCACGGAGCTTGTCTCTTATCAAATATCTGAGCCAAACGGGCGAGTGAAGGGAGAGCAAATCTTGGACGTGCCACCACTTGGATGGCTAGTTAATTGAAATTCTCCTCTGCATTGACTGCCAGTTGGAGGTTTCTTAGGTAATAAACAACATGATCCTGCCAACAGGCAAATCTTTTGCCACGATCTAGCCTTTTGGCGAGAGTTTTCATTGTTCTGACAAGTGGTACTTGATTTGAATGGGCAAAACTATATCAACTCAACGACAAGCGACAACTAACAGGCCCGATTGTTTCCTGTATCCACGAGGATAACTCTCTCTCTCTCTCCCATTCACTCGCTCTCTCGATGACATGCAGAAGTGTATTCCTTGTTGCCCGACGAAGATGCCCAAGTCCGCACAATACGAGTAAACATGAGTTAATTGGCAATTTGTCCAATTTCCTCTTGGCAGCACTCGTCTAGGACACTAACTAGGCAGGCGTCGGTTAGCTAAATATCACGCAAGCTGCATGAGTGGATTCCAGTTTGTCGTGGAAAAATCGCAGCACTACGAGACTTCTTTGAGCATTCGGATAGTTCCATCAAATTTGAATGAGCCCATATGGCACTTATTGGTCCTTGGCTGCCGTAGCTTTCTCGGCCAACACATCTCGAGTTGAGGCAGTGCATCTATTCATTCATTTGGCCAAGTTCCACTGTAAAGTACTCGAGATTTCAACATGCACAACAACAAAATGGAGCCCGGATCAATTTGCTCTCATTCAATCGCAGCAGCCACTTACGTAGGAACAAATCGTGAGCCTTAATCGTGATGTGGTTAGCTCCCATGTTGAGGCGGATAACTATGAAACAATATCTATCCTGCAAATCTAAATCTGCTCATCTATCGAATGATCTACCAAACGATTCCTTGGTACATGAATCGTATGAATGCTCGCAAAGATTTACACTTTAGCCTGAGTCTGTAGATAGATAACTGCTTTCTATCTTTCTACTGCTCACCCATTAAAGAATCAGAACAGAGAGCTGTTCGCTCGAGTAGAAAGTAGCTAGGCGCCATTCAATTAGCAACTTCTGATTGAATGCAACTTCGACACCCACTCAAATTAAGCTGTTTGCTTGTCCAGTCACTCGGCTTGCCAGACTCATTAGGGGGGCCCTCTGGGGCCGTTGATGACCTCCACCGGTTACGTGCTTAATGGTTGCTATAAGTAGACAGTGTGGAATTAGAAGAGCATTTTATACCTTAATTGCACACAATCTGTCTGGCGCTCCATTGATTTAATGGTTTAGCGGTAATCTCAGAGTTCAGACAGCGTAATGGTTTGATCTCTTGCCCGTACGTTCTGGTTGCATGATTGAAAAATTCTAAAACAAGCCAGGTGACCAACCGCCGGATGCACTCGCTGAGATCAATAAGATCAACTAGCTGCTGTTGGAAAAATCTGTCGGTTGAAAAAATCAATCCGAGGCTGGAGACATTGGCTCCCTTAAACATCCGGATGCGCGAGCCTATTTCCGATGGGAAAACGGCATAGCTTCCCATGGGCAGCGATCGGGAGCGAAGCTATGGAGAGAAAACGCGCGCGTTGCTGTGTTTTGCTTTGCCGCCACATCTCGGGCTATCATGATAACCATGCACGCATTTGCATTCGCCAGGTTCCTCGAGAACTCGAGCGCTTGTCCGAATCTCGTGCTAGTGCCCAAACACCGAAAATTTATTCTCACAAATCAAACCTCTTTCACGTTTCATCAAATTACTAAAAACTATCAATTAACTTTATATCCGATACGATTCTCATTATTATCACCTTCATACCTTTAGAACCCGATGCATGAGAGCTTCAAATGTCCTTGTCTCATGTGCTCAGCCTCTATTGATGAACTACTTTTTTCCTTCAATATTTACAGACACAAAATTCAACCCTCTAGTATCTCCCTCATCCAGTAGTGTTACACATTAGTCACATTAATTGGTCTGCTCGATAAGCCAACGACTCTTGAGTAAATTATTCATTATCGAATTACCTATTCTTCATCCTCGGCTTTGGAACACGTGGCGCTCAGTATTGTTATATGAGTTGATATCACTATATCTTGTACAGGGAACCCAGACAAGTAGTTACATTTTTTAATTACATTCATTAAATGAAGTTCTTCAAGCCCTCTTGGGTTGGCCATGATGGAAACCCTATATTTTCCATTGATATCCATCCAGATGGCACCAGATTTGCTACTGGTGGCCAAGGCCCTGAGAAGTGCGGAAGAGTTATCATCTGGAATATGGCGCCTATACTCACGCCAAAGGATGAAGACAAAAGTGATGTTCCAAAAAAATTATGCCAGATGGATAATCATTTAGCTTGTACCAATTGTGTTCGATGGTCCAATAATGGAAAATATCTCGCCTCGGCTGGTGATGATAAGAACCTAATGATATGGCAGTTGGCAGGACGAGCAAATCATCTAGCAGTTCATGCTCATCATCAGCAGGTTCAGAGTGGTGTTTTTGAATCGGCTAACATAGAACAATGGAGGTGTATTGCTACATTGAATGGTCATAATGGTGATATATTAGATTTATCTTGGTCTGCAATGGATCAACGTTTGGCATCTTGTAGTGTGGATAACATGATAATTGTCTGGGACGCTAATAACTTTCCACAGATTGTCACCAAAATCACCGGCCACACTGGCTTAGTTAAAGGGGTCTCTTGGGATCCAGTAGGAAAATACCTTGCTTCGCAATCTGATGATAAAACTCTCAGAATTTGGAGAACTAGCGATTGGAGGGAAGAAGCTGTCGTCAAAGAACCGTTCAAAGGTTGCGGTGGCACGACGCATGTTCTTAGATTGAATTGGTCACCGGACGGTCAAACGTTAGTTTCAGCACATGCCATGAATAATAGTGGTTCTGTAGCTCAATTAGTCGAACGTGAAGGATGGAAAACACACCGAGACTTAGTTGGGCACCGTAAGGCAGTTACATGTGTGAGATTCAATCCCAATTTATTATATCAAACAAAAGCTAGAAAAAATCTCGACAAATCTAAGACTTCAAGCAAGAATCATGATTCCGACAATAATACCGGCGCTGCTAATAACGGAACAATCAGTGACAAAGATGTCAATACAAGTGCCAGTAACTCACAAAATGGAACACTATCTAAGAGTGATAACACCAAGAATAGTCATAATAACTCGGCAGTGAATAGCAAAACGATCAAATATTGCTGTATAGCGGTCGGCTCGCGCGACAGATCCATATCAGTTTGGTTGACTAGTCAGCCGCGGCCGCTTATTGTAGCTCACGATCTCTTCGAGAGTTCTGTATTAGATATCAGCTGGTCTTCGGATGGTTATCGATTATTGGCTTGCTCACAGGATGGTACCGTTGCAGCTATGATATTTACTCCTAGCGAATTAGGACATAAATTGACCTCTGAAGAGAGGCAAACGCATTTACAGAAATTATACGGCAAGTCTATCACCTCTGCACCTTCTACCACCAAGACGATCATTGTTGAGGACCCCGAACTGATCAAAGCACAACTAGATCAATCTTTAAGGCATCGTGAGATGCTAGATCAGCAACATAGTAGCCATTCCAGCATGTCTCAAAACGGTTTTAATGGTTGTGAAAGCAACAATTCCATGAGCGGAATGTCTAAAGGGCCTACAGATCGGCAAATTGAGACCCTTCTGCCCGGAGGTAAAAGACGAATCACGCCCTTATATATCCAGCCATCATTACCTTTCAACTCAACATCGAGCATAACGTTCAGTTCATCGAAAGAATCTAAGACTAAAATCATGATTGAAACAACGACCTCAACTCCAGCCGCCACTCCAACCCCTTCTTACGGACCAGCTACGCCAGTGAAAAGCTCTCAAAATCATGCCAGTACACCAGTCGCAGTATCAGGATCTGTTTCGAACCCCACACCGAATCCTGTGAATCAACCTTCAACGTCAACTATCCAAACATCTATAATAACTGCAAAGCGAGAACAGATAATCCCCAGGGTTGTCCAGGCAACATTGGAGCCTGCCCGCATCGACAAGGCAACTGTGTTTAGAATAAGGAGCTCCGACAATAGGGAATCAATATTAGAGGCTGAAAATGACACCAACTCAGAAAAGTTGAATGAGTTGCGCCTCATGGATGAAGCAAATAACAAAGTTTGGGATGCACTATTATCTAGCAAGATCAATTCTGTGATTGCAACAGAGACATTAGCTGCTGCCTCTTGTCTTGACAACTCTCTGCACCTATTTGAATTGAATTCTGGTAGGAGATTGGTACCACCTCTTATACTTGATTCTCCGGTGGCGCACATTGCTGCGGAGAAAGATCATATTTTAGTGATCACCTCTAACGCCAACATGTGGCTTTGGGATCTCAACAAAAACAAAGTTTTAGTAAAAGGTGAGTCTGTTTCATCTATATTATCCAGGCCCGAGGGCACTAAGCAAGGAAAAGCAGGTTCAAGTCAAACAAGTGGAAACAAATCTCATACGAAGACAGGTGGTGATAAATCCTCAAATAATAAGGGTGATGATAATCAAACTTATAATCAAGCCAGTAATAGCAAGAATCAAGCCTCAAATACCTCTGGTGATACAGAAATACTCAGTTGTAGTTTGACAGCTCACAATCAGCCATTATTGTTGTTATCCTCGGGAAAGGCGTTTGTTTTCGACTATAATCTACATTGTTGGTTGTTAATTAGTGATGCGAATGACTCAATAACTCGTTGGTCGAGTTGTAAGCCATCAGTGTCTGCCATGAAACGATTTCTCCATCAGAAGAAAATTGATTCATCAGATGAACTACAAAGTATGAGAAAGAACCTACCGCTAGCATCGTTGCAATCACAACATTCATTCGATACAAAACGCTTCGCCAATCTTATCAACAAAAATGGATCTGAGAGTTTACAAGTGAAAGCTACAAGAAGTTATCTAGACCAGCAAATAGCTTCGGCCCTTGCAATCAGATCTGCTCATGAATACCATTATTGGTTGATCCAATCAGTCCAGCACTACGTTGATACTGGCGCAGAGTCTCGTTTGAGAGATCTATGTTCGCGCTTAATATCAGTGTCAGGCTCAAACATGAATAGAAAGAGAGATATTAATGAAAGTTCCCATCGAGACGTTGATTCGTCATCAGCGAGCAACTCAAATGACATTAGCGAGACTGAGACCAATGATCAGATTATTGGCCTGAGCAAATTGAACCTCTTGGGGGAGGTGCTCTCAATACTTTCCAGAGATTTAAGATATCAGCGTATTTATTCCGAGTATAAACAACTGCTCGACTTCGACTCATCAAATTCACTAGTAGACATGATCGTAGATAAGACATGATCATAATAGAATGAGTCGCTCCGAGTATTTTATATGTATAATGACGTGCCACAAATCATCCCGACCGATCTATGAATAGACCAGATATTGAATTAGCAATCACTTTCTCTCTCTCTGTCTCTTTTCCTTTGATCTAATCACACTTGACTTGATTGTTATTCAATCGCGCCGCGCCCACCATTTTGTCTCTTAACCCAAAGGGTTGGTACCCAGTCTTACCCTCAGTATTGGTCTAAGTACGAGGCCTGGTGGTGCTGATTCCTTTTTCAGGAGTGGCATTTATCACAGAATGCAGTGAAAGCGTCGCATAGAGACATGCTCTCTCGAGGCGCGATCTATCACAATCTTGCAGAAATTCAATCGACAAACAATGTGTGGGGTCTAATGATCCTGAGATATTTCTGAGTCGGTGAGTTAGTAATCTATCAAGCAATGAATGAGCAACTGGTGGAAGTTTGAGGAATATTCTCTGCCAGGGACACCTTTTATCTATGACTTTGCTATGAGGAGAGAAGGATCAGGCGAGGAGGAGGATATGTCACACCAAGGTTTGCACAGCCATTATTAATAGTTGTGTTTGTTGAGATTGTTCTCGTCTTTTTGCTATTGATCTTGAGAAAGATTGGCCCTTATTGCACCCACTGGGCGTCTTCCTTGATCCAGAATTATCTAGCGCCAAAGATGAAACTTTATCTGTTTCACTGCTTTGATTGTGAGTGGAATTATTTCTTAACTAGATTCGTTGTTGGTGTTGTGGAGAGAGACTTCACTGGAATTCCATTAAGAGCTCCATTAAGGCCATCTCGTATCTTTCAATCCATTGTGTTGGATTGTTAGATCATGTCTTGGATCAGGAGCACCTCAGCGCGAGATCTTCACGCAACATTGGGCTGTTGTTTAGGCGCGGCGCAAGTGGGTGGAAATGGGCGGGAATGATCAGGAGTCACACAGCCCTGCAAGCGATCCATAATACATTGCAGAATAGAGGAAAGCTCAATGGCGGCATCCATTGTTTGTCGCATTTGATGGAGGAAGTGAGAAGGAGAGATGAAAATTTAGGCTAAAGTGGCGTCAAATATGGACCGGCACCTCTCCCTGTCTGTTCTTTATGTTGTAATTCTTTACAATATTTCACCACATAAACAGCAATGGATACGACAAATGAATTGAGTTGGTATTTGCTTTGTTACTATTGTGTTCGCCGTGGCTTTAGTAGGTTGCTGTATATGTTCTCAAGTTGTTTTGACAACGCAGCAAGAGAAAGAGAACACCGAAAAGATGATCAGCTAAGGATTTGAGAGCAGACTATTGGTGGGCCGTCATTAGCGATCATTGATCCTTATTTGTTGTTGCCGTCGTTGTCGCTTGATCGCTTGGTTATTTGTTGCCGGTCTGACTTCATTTGGGAGCATTATTTCCTTTTCCACTTCCAGTTCCATTCCGATCTGTGTCCCCTCTTGATTTCTCTCACTCTCCCTGGGCCTTTCCTTGGCCCCTGGACAGCAGTGGATGAGCAATGCACGTTCAAGATAAACCAGTACGCTGTTGTCTCCTTCTATGAGAACGGGAGCGCCGACGACCAGATACAAGACGATAGAAAGCCATAGCGACACAGTGGGTGCACGCAGGCGCACAATTTGCACCATATAATTGATTTGTCAAACAACAAATAACTTCCAGCAACAACCGTCGGCTGGCACTGAGATTTTGCCAGATTTTTTCTCTAAACAATCCTACAAGACAACTGCCAGCAGTGCGAGCTTCTTATCGACGGGCGAGGCAGAGTTTTATCTTGGGGCTGTTGTTGTTGTTGTTGTTTTGCTAGCTGGTGGTGCAGTCTCGTAGGCACAACTTGGGGCAGATTCAAGGAGGACTAGTGAAGGCGAGCTGGAGGAGATAGCAATTAGTGTCGCGCGATATATTTGGTTAGCCCATTGGGTGGGCGATGGTTTGTTCCTCTTTTGCTCTTGATCTTGCTGACGAGTCTCGATGGCAGAAACCACATCGAGATTGGAGGAGAGCCTCGGTGGCCGCAAAGATACCTTTGGGCGCGCCAGTGGAGCGAGCTGAGAGCTCGCCAGCACACAATGGAGCAGAGCGCAGACAAGATGCACCAAAGTCTCACCCACTTTCTCATATATAACCATGACATTTGAAAGATATCGATGGACGTGAGCACATGCATCGTGGACAACTCACAGTCACATTCAATTTTAGTTTTTCATTGCATCCTTCGGCACTTTATTCTTCACTATTTTATCATTCACTGAGGCAGGCAGCCGAACGATAACGAGTAGTATCAAAGAGAGTGACAAAAGTAAGCGCATTGGGGCGTGAATTGATAGTGAAAAAAGTTGTTGTAAGCGAAAGTTGACAAGTACAACTGGTGTGGCGAGGCGAAATCGGCCAAAGAAGATAGGCGCCAGAGCTTAGGGGCGAGAGGCGAGGCGTGGATGTTGTTTTGGTCTTTAGGCGCGCAGACTTGGCCGCTGGAGAAAATTTAACAGTGTTAGAGGAAAAGAAGGAAGAGAGAGAGAGGGAGAGATAGGGACAAACAAACTGTGAGCGAGATTGGTTTATGTGATGTGATGAAAAGAGATCACATGCGAGTCACTGTTATTGTTTTGCCACTTTTTCATCCAAATTTATCTTGTCCTCGTGCTTCAATTTATCCGCCTTCTCGTGAGCACCGCCGATGGTCTACTAGAGGAGACCGTTCGAACAGTTAGACCGACAGAGAAAGAGACAGTCAGACAGTCAGGCAGTCAGATAGACAGACAGACAAACAGACAAATAGACAAACAGACAGACAGACAGACAGACAGACGGACGGACAGAGAGAAAACAGACACAGCTATAGCGCACGACACAGATTTTCACAAGCAACTTTTCTCCTCCGCTTTTTTGTCCACTCACACAAGCCGGCGCATTCGTGTATCTCGCTGTGTCTTGGCAACACTTTGAGCACAAGAAAACTTTTCTAGCCGCTCCTTTAAACTGTCCTCTATCACCAGACGACCACACTCGTTTGTTAGGGTTGTGTCAAATTCTATACATTTGATTAGTATTCGAATAGCCGAAGCAGAAGCACAATTAGCACCAGTGTCAAAGAGCCAACAAGTAACAGTCATCAAGAGGTGATACATTACATAGAAACATTCATAGATTGTCGCATCCTTAGAGAATATATAGACAGATAGATATATAGACAGTTGAAGTTAAAGTTAACTAAGAAGAAAAAACAAAAATTAGAAAATGTCAGCCGCGTCGATGAGCTCGTCAAGAAGGTTGCTCAACAGGCGAGCGGTGGAGTATTTGTTGGACAATTTGTCAAGCAAAGATCACATCAGCAGGGCAGCCTTAAGGCGGAATTTCTCTAAAACCAGCTCGGCATCCAACAATCTCAGTATTAGCAATAATGTTAACAACCACAGCACACAGAGTGATATCGATGCAACTTGTGACGCCAAGCTAAAAGGAATAGCGGGGGAACATCAACAGCAAGTGGGGGGAAAATTTAATGGGCCTGTTCTGAGCACAGGTGGACTGAGCAAATTCAGACCGGCGGCACAAAATGTCCGCTTCCACTCGACCGGCTCGTCGGCCAGGTCACCGACGAGGGTGGCCGAGCGGGCGGCCACTTTGAGCTCGCCAAACAGGACTGTGCGTCGAGGCGCTTCCACCCAGGCACGCCAACAGGTGGTGCTGCCGCTCGAGGAGCAACAGCAGCCGAACAGCTTCGAGCAGCGCCAAAAGGTGGCCTACCAGCAGCAGGAACAGGTGCAGGTGGACGAGGAGGGCGACTTTGTGGCGCCACTGTTGGAGCCGTCGCATCGGGCGCGCCCTGCAAAGAGGCACCCAGGCGCCTCCTTCTCGAGCGAGGAGCTTGTGGTGCTCGAGTGTCCAAGGCACGAGCGCAAGCCCAAACTGAGCGCAGACAAGCTCCTCTTTGGGCACGCCTTCACCGACCACATGTTCAGAGTCGACTGGGATCTGGACAAGGGCTGGTCGCCGCCCCTCATCTCAAAGGTGCACAATCTCGACCTGCATCCGGGCGCCAAGGTGCTCCACTACGCCATCGAGGCGTTCGAAGGGGCCAAGGCGTACCGGGGCCACGACAACAAGATCCGCTTCTTCCGCCTAGACCAGAATGTCCAGCGGCTGCTCACCTCAAGCAGGCGGCTCGTTTTGCCCGACTTCGACCCCCAGGAGCTCATCAAGTGCATCCACCGGCTGGTGCGCCTCGACCAGGATTGGATCCCCCAGGCCCAGGGCCAAAACCAGCTCACTTCGCTCTACATCAGGCCCACAATTATGGGCATAGAACCCTCGCTCGGTGTGGCAAGCTCGCGCAAGGCGCTCCTCTATGTGCTGCTCTCGCCGGTGGGGCCCTACTTCAAGACTGGCTTCAAGCCCGTCAAGCTGTTCGCCGATCCTAGTCTGGTGCGCGCCTGGCCCGGCGGCGCTGGAAGCACCAAGCTCGGCTCAAACTATGCGCCCACCATTGCCGCCCAGAGGCAGGCCGAGAAGCTTGGCCTTCAGCAGGTGCTCTGGTTGTTTGGGGACGACATGAAGCTTACCGAAGTGGGAACAATGAACATCTTTGTAGCCCTCAAACATGACTCCTCCAACAAGGTGCGTCTGATCACGCCGCCGCTCACTGATGGGCTCATTTTGCCCGGAATCACGCGCAACTCCATCCTCGAATTGGCCAGAGGATGGGACGATGTGATCACAGAGGAGCGATACGTCACCATAGCCGAGCTTAGACAGTTGCTGGCCGAGGACCGAGTGCTGGAGATGTTCGGCGCCGGAACTGCCTGCATTGTCTGTCCCATAAGCTCCATTCACATGCGAGACGGAAGTGTGCTCGAAATTCCACACCACTACGGCATCCAAGAGGGAAACAACCACGACGAGCAATCCACGCCAGTCATGACCAGCAGAATCCTCAAGGCAATCACGGACATCCAATACGGCCGAGTTGCACACCCTTGGGCCCAGGAGCTCGACTATTCCTGCTAACTGTGACTGTAACCACCAGTTGCAAACATGTTCTACTTTTCGAACCAATGCCCATACCACAATCCACGTAGCCGGGCGAATAGCTCGTCTATGGTGCAAAGATGTAGTATATATATGAGACAGTAAGATACTTAGATGGACGAACCAGCTCGAATATAGGCGCTCAAACTGTCGCTCAAGGAACGGCCAAAGGATAGAGATTCTATTCTCGAAGCAAAAATTATATCCAACCAACGCATGATCCAATGAACTTCATGCCAATTGGTTTCCAATTCTTAACAAGCCTCGGCGGAGAGAATCAGTCTGCAATTTCTGCTAGTTTGAATCATTGGTTCGCTCGACTCGATCCTAAGCGGTCGCAGAAATGTAAAAAACAAGCACACCCGAAAAGCCAAGCTCATTAAATGATTGACGATGATTGATTGTTTAAATTAGAAGAGAAGATCCTCTTTCTCGAATCTCTCACCGATCGTCAGTCGATCAGTTTGATATGCTCTGCATATCAAGCTGCCAAATACCGCCGATTTTCCTCTTCATCGACAACACTGTCTCGAAGTCAATCTGTCTCAGTCAATCTGTCTCAGTCTCTCCATTACTGCGGAATTCATTCGGATCAAGCAGCTCATAGACTTCGACCATCGGCAGTGCGTTTTTCTTATTCTGGCCATTTTTTACATGGTTGGCAAGCAAGACAGATCACTCCTTATTACTAGATCGCAGCCATCGAGCAATGCAGATATCTTAGAATAATCTGTCGTAGATTTGCGACAGCTTAAGATGAGCACCAAACAACTATCACCATTGGGATCAGTCAGTATTCCAGAGGATCGGATCATTCAAGTCTCTAGAGAGGAACCACAACCAGATCTGTATTTATCTTGAAAGTTTCGGGCCCACAGAACCACCACCAAGACGTCATGGAGGCATAGGGCCCGCGTGCTTCGACACACTTTTCCGTTGCCTTGTTCCATAAATTGCCATCCACAAGCTTCAAAGCCTGTCGAGGAAAGCTTTTCACACCTATTTCACTCCTATTTCACATCGTTCATGCACTTCAGAACGCTTTTCAGGCGTGGATTTCTAGTTACATCAACGATAACGTCACCAGTTTTACGCCAACGCAAGGCGCATGATTTTTTCACCCCCTTCGAATCTATTCCTGTCCTTGTCTAACTTCTGGGCCCCGCATCGTCCCGTGAGGTTGTGTTAGACTCCAGTGGGCTGGTAGGTGTTTGGGTGGCGGGTCCTCTGTCAGCATTTCAAGGCCTGGAGCGAAAAATTTCCAGCCCACTAGGCGAGGCAACTGCAGAGCGAGTGGACTAGTTGCTCACGCTGAACTTTACAACTGTTTGGCTCACGAGACGCCTGCTTTTGGGCCCAGCCTGAGCGGGTTTATTAATAGATCCCTGGTGGTTGTCATGTGTGCCGTGTGGTTGCTCGAATTTTTAGCCGATCCAGTTTCCTATATATGACCTGTGGCCTGGCTGGCTGGCCTCATCAGACCGCTTGGCGAGAGCTCAAGTAACACGTTTGATAGGAACACGAAACGTCGTCTGGACTGAACCACACGGACCCCTAGGGCGATTATCTCAAGTTTTGAGACTTTTGCTCAATAAGACACTAATCATGAACAAGATCTTGGCCTTTTGCTCAATTCTGGTGGCCTTTGTGGCCTCGACCGTTGGCGGCGAGAGGATCAGGAACCTGGAGGGCCATGCCATCGAGATGCGCCCCCTAACTGGTCACCTGATGGACAGACCCTTTGCCAATTTGTACAGATCGTACGCGGAGGCTTTCATCAGGAGCAAGGATCCAACTCTTGCAGCTGACGACCATAGATCGTGGGCCCCATCAGCTGACGAGTGTATCAACTTTTTGAGGGTGTACAAGACCTCGGACAGAAACATCGAGAACATCGAAGATTTGGTCATCCTGGACGCATGTTTGGGCTACTTGTACCACGAGCAATCGCAGGAATTCCACGAGGTTGACAAGGAGCGAAGCAAACTGGCCGAAAACGATCTGGACAGCATGATAGCTGACGAGGACCTGAAGATGATGTACTCGGGCACCCAAATTGCGACCCTTCCGGAGCCGGCCAAAGAGTGTGTGGCCAACCTGTTGATTTCTTCCATCATGATGCGCAAACAATTCCCAGAGGTTAGGTGCAACAACAACTGGATCCAATTGTTCCTCCAATTTGCCGATTGTCACAAGGAAATTCCGCAAAACTTGAGAGGAGCGGACTCCTACATTGACGTGGTGTACAAAAACATCAGGGAGGAGACTCACAGATGTTTCGATCTTGAAATCAGGACCTTGAACGAGGCCGTTCGTAGCGACTTCGAGAGATCATACGCTTCGCGAGCGGGAATTGCTGTGGGCTCATTGTTCAGCTCAAGATTGAAGCAACAAAGCGAGAGGATGTGGACTTCAACCATGACCAATCTGATGGGAATCATTCAGGGCACAAAGAGGGCGGTTAACCTGCGTGAGGTGCACAACATTTTGCGTGGATTCTACAAGGACGACCCTGTCTTCACCCGCCGATTGCTTACAAACATGGGCTTGTATGCAGACTCAAAGGTGAAACCCAAATCCAAGGACCTCAAGACCAAGGATCCAACCGGCAGAATGCGCTACAGACAGGTTGTCGACGATCTCTGCAACCCATTCAGATCGTCTGACCGAAGCTCAGTGGACTATTCAAAATCCTTGGTCAGACTCGTCCAGCTCTTGGAGCACCCAGACGTGTTCGATTTGTCATTTGGTGTATTCATGAGGAACATTCTCGAGAGGGCCAGAGAAACATCGCCATTGTACCTTTGTGTCTCGGCTTGCAATGTGCTCAGCTTCACTGAGGGAGAGATCCAAATCCCGCACCATAACGGACACCCCTCATACAAGGTGACCATGATGAGGGACTTGACAAACTTGGTCCGCTGGCCAGACGCAGGCTACTACTAAGATGGCCACCCCCTAGCAATCAATTAAAATGAGACCATAGTTTCCAGATCGAATCTGATTAATTAACATCGTAGCCAATGCTATTCGAAACAGAGTTCTACCTCGAATTAGAATTGTACTCTAGGGTAGAAGTCGAAACTTTTTCTTGAACTGTCACTTCATTCTGAAAATGTCTGTCTAAGGGATTGTAATTTTTCCATCATTTGCCTGCTGACAAAAACAGGGCAGCAAAACTCCTGCCCGCTTTTGCGACCGAAATCTAATTAACCCTAAGGAATCTTTGTTGAATGTAAATCTTGGCTTGTCCAAAAGGGAAACATAATTCTTCTTCGTACGAAAATGCTGGCCCGTCGAGAAGCGGACCTGCATTTGACGGGCCGAGAGAGAAAGTTGACAGGAGAAGAAAACAAAATCTACCGCAAGGTCGACCTCCTTCGCCACCACTTTGCAACTCTCTAACCTGAGAGTTCAGAGTTTGAATCAAATCGTTTAATTGAAAAAGCCATAATCCCCAAGTTTGAACAACGAGTCAAGAGAGTCTTTTCACGCTTAGCTTTCCTGATGGAGAGCTCGTCTCCCTTCAAACTGCATGGTCGCGAACGAAAGAGTTATAGAAAAACTGCTTCATAGCCCTAATCTTGTGTTTGGCGCCCTCTTTCTCGAGGAGACGAAACTTTGATCATGGTATTCGGGTGAAAGGCAATCAGAAAACTTTCGAGTGCCCGTTATCTTTGGATGCTCGATGCAATTTGAGCTTGGGCGGTTCGAGAGACTTCACTCTCTTGCCCAGAGGTCTGGTAGCGCGAAAAAAACCGGAGGATGATCTTTGGCCTCTGTAGAGTTTGCGCTGCGATGTTGGTCAATCAAAGTGGAACCGATTGGCTTAACGATAACGATGATAACCCATCTTTAGAAGAATCTTTAGAGCTGCAAGCGAGTTTGTTTTGCAATTTCCAATTTCCATTCCCGTGAAAGAGTTCGACTACTTGAGAAAGCTTGCCAATTTTCGCCCAATGAAGCGCGTAGGCCGAGCTGCAAATGGTGGCATTTTTCTCTCTCCAACTCTTTCTTTCTCTCTCTCTCCCTCTGCTTGTCTCTGTCTCGACCTCTATCCAACTGGCTCCTCCTCACCACCACCAAAAGCAGCTAGAGTTCCCGTTCGTTTGGGCTCCCAGCTGGCAAAAAGGCACCATTTGACTCCCTCTCACTCCTTCTTCTCGCTCGCCCCCCTTCTCCCTGTGTGTCCCATTTCTCAGCCGGACTCAAGGTTTCCAATTCGGTCTGCCTCTCATCCAATCCCATACAGAAGCGCCAGCACACGCCAGCGACAGTTTAAACTTTAAAACCAAAAGCCAATCATTTCGCCAGCCAATCTCTATCCTTATTCCTTCTTTCTCTCTCTCTCTCTCTCCCTCTTCCCTTTCTCTGCCGCCTTTCTCCTCTCCAATGTACAATTATGTAACTCAGAGACAGCCAGACAGACACTGGAAAACACGACTCAACAGAGGCGGAGGACTGCATTGTGCGCTTTCCATCTGCATGCATGAGCCTGCCGATCGCATAGAGTTTGTTCATGTGATTGCTCGCCCATTCAGCCCGCTCGGCGGCCACTTGCTCGACCAATGGTAGACCAAATGGCACCAGAAGAGTGGAGGTAAAAATTGGCCAAAACTAGAGGTGGAAGAATGGATGGAAAGAGGGAGAAAAGGGAGAAAGGAGATAGAGAAAGATAGAGTTGCGTCTTAGGAAGCCTGATGTCTACTGGATGAAAATTGTTACGAGCCAAAGAGGAAACTCGCGCCCACTCAAAGAGAACTCTTGCGGCTTCTCTTTGAATTTGCCTACAGAGAAAGACAATGCGAAGCCACCTCGTCTTTCCGCCCCGCTGTCTGTCTGTTTGTCTGTCTTTGAATGGCTGGCCAGGTGAGCTCTCTGGCTGTTTGGAATTGTGCAATAAATAGCACACTATAGACACGAGGATCGCGTGACTTTCCGTTCGGAATCTGCCCTGATTGTCGTTAGACCTCGAAAACCGATCGCCTTCCACTGCCACTGGACTTCGCTGGATCGTAAATCTCAAGAAACAATTGGACCTGCCGTTCGAGCGAGTCGTAATAGTTCACGATCATCCAAGTTCTCAAGCTCAAGTGGGACTAAAATTTACCTAAGGAGAGGCCTATGTTACTCAACTTAAACCGATATTCTGCAGGCCAGAGGCGAGACCTCGAACTGCCGGATGCAATATGCAGTGGAAGACAGAAAAATTTCGCAAAAAATTTGCTTTAGCGGTCTGCCTCCTCTGCAAGCGCCTTCCAATGGGCTTTTCCATTTTCGGACATTTTTGGGGGTTTCAATTAGCAGGCGACTTTTGCGATGGAGGCAGAAATGTGGAACATGAATGAGTGACCAAAATGCGGGTTTTCAGGCAGCAAAATTCCGCTCAAAAAGGGCCAAAAAATGAACTCACAAACCTCACGCATTGCACTCGAGTGGATAAGTCCGCCTCCCTTGTTAGTATGCAAAAGTGGATGCTAGTCCTTCGCGCGATCGACGAGTATCGATTATAAATCATAATGCCCATCGAGCTCAACTTGCCGAACAAGCCCACATCTTTTCAAGGCCGCCTGTTGCCGCCTTTCCCGCTTCCTCTTCTTCGCCTTTTTCCTCCTCCTCCTCCTCCTCAGGCTCCCTCTCAGCGCGACGAAGCTCATCAGAGATTCGTGCCAGTTCCATTTGCACCTGGACACAAGTTTGGGAGTTGGAAGGAGACCAGAAAACCCAAGCAGGAACTAGCTCGAGCGAAAAGGCGATCTTCTTTGGGCTGCAATGGAGATTTGCAGAAGAAAAGGTGCACAAAAGTAGCGATTTGGAGTGGCCGGAGAATTTGGAAAACCAAATTAGGCGGTGGAAAAAACTTGGAGGGAATGAAAAACCGAGCTCCTCCAATGGCTGAGGAGTGGCACTCCTTTTCAGAGAGCAGGAACTGCTCTCGAGCTTCTCTCCATCGCCCGAGGTATTTCCTGCCAGCTCTGAGGCGAGCGGAAATTTTCTCAAAGCCTCGTCTAGACAACGAGTCTGAGCAACATCTAAACACGCTTTTTCCAGTTTCTCTCTCCACTTCGTCTGGCCAAAGAATGAGCTCAAGTTCAAGAGATACACACAAAGAGAGATAAACAGATACCGTCTGGGTTATGGATTAAAGTGAGCTCATTGCGAGCTTGGCACTTGGCAAAAGTTTACTCTTGCCGAGATTGAAGGGAGCATTTTTTCCCGCTTCCTGTCGGGCCAGATTTCCCAATAGTTACTGCTCGCTGAACTGCTCCTGCAAGTGGACTGTTTCTCATTCTTTTTTTCCCCCTCTTGCTTGAGCATGAGATGCTAAATTAATACTAAATTAGTTGAAATGCGAGAAGATATCTCCGAGCGAGCAAAGGATACCTCAGCTCGTCCCACTTGGAGCCTCAATTTACACTCGCGAGCTGTGGGCGCGTCTGAGGCTCGAGTGGAACAGTTCCACTGGTGGAACACAATGCGCCATGAGGCTAGATGTCTGCCACTTCAGCGCAAGCTTGTTACTAATGTTCCCTAAGTGGATATTGAGCTTGGAGAAAGAGGGCCAAACAAGTTGTTGTTCGACGAGAGTGAAAGGGTTCCAGTGCCTCTTCACTTTGGAATGTAACCTTTGGCATCGATAAGAGTGCATAAAATGAGTTTGGCTTCCAGTGAAAGACAAACAGAGTTAGAGGCTCTCGGAATGTGTTGAGAATTGAGCAGAGCGTCTTCTCCTGGAAGTCGACTTCTCGTCGTGGACCTGTTGTTGTTGTTGTTGTTGTTTTTTCCACTGACGCTTGTGCGCGTTTCGTTAGTTTAGAGTCTGGAGATCTCTCACTACTCGCGCTACTAGTGTGTCTCTGGCGTTTATTATTAGCCTTTTCTTGTCAAATGGAAGACAGGAGAGGGAGAAAGGAAGGAATTGAACAAGTTTGGCCGAAAACATGAGACAAAAAAGCGCATGTCAAGCTGCAGTGGGAAAGGGGCAGGGCGAGAAGTTGCATCTTGCGAGAGAGCCAGCTTCTAATGCACACAAGGCGCATTAGGAGCTGGCAGCCAACCTGTGCGAGTGAGTGCAGGTGAGTGCGCGTGCCATGCGCACATTGGCCACCCTCAGGGCGCCAGAGCAGAGCTGGCGGCAAATCTCGCCTGGCCAAGCAGAAGCAGAAGCAGAAGCGAGAGAGAGAGAGAGAGAGCAGAAACAACAGCAACTACAAGAACCAGACTAGGAAAACCATTGGGCTGAGAGAGCCCACACACAATCAGTGCCAGAGAACGGAGGCAGTGCATCCTGAGGATGATGTGCAACAAGTCTTTCGTGTTATTGGGCACACGAAAGAAAGGGATCCAGCATTAGTTGCAGCAGCGTGTTAGACTATCAAGCTTGTGTGGGGTGACGAAAAGCTGGGGGAAAGGAGTGAACGGTGACGATGATTAGGGCCGGGCCATTATTTGAATACTGGCGAGGATTCAAGACTGCAAACCAAGTGACGAGACGATCCAGTGGCGCGATGAAAATCGGGCGCAATTCTGTTGCTTGCAAAAGCGATGAAAAAGTTGCCCCCGAATAGACACGGACTTGCGCTCGAAGGCTGACAATTGCGCCTCACAGAACATTGGTCAGATTGGGCCACAGAGAATTGCATTTGCTAATTGGCCGAGCAGTCAATTAGCTAATTATCAATTAGGCGAGGCGAAGAGTGCGCGACTGATTGTCTCGAGTCGGTCGAGAGAGTTGCTCGAGAGTTGCTCGAAAACGGCGAGGGAAGCTCTGCGACCAGTGCCAAGTGGTTGTGTGTGATATGAGCGCAGTTGAGGGCGAGTTTGTGTGCCTGCGACACTCTTGAATAGCCAGCCAGCGAGAACTAGAAGGGCCAACATGGTGCAGCTCAAGTCGTTCAAGTACACCCAAGAAGAGGCGCCCGAAGAGCCGCCAAACGGAAGCGACGCCCCACCGGAAGCCAGTCGAAGCGGCCCCCAAGAGGCCGAGCCTAAGGGCGAGTCTGTGGGCCGAGTGTCCAGCTCGAGCTCGTCGCGTTCGAGTTCGAGCTCCAATTCGAGCTCGATGGGCACCATTGTGGGCGGCGGAATCTTGACCAGCGTGTCGACGAGCAGCGAGAAGATGGACGAGGAGTCGGCGGGTGGCCAAGAGGGGCGCCAGTCGCAGACAACGCTGGCCAGCGGCGAGGAGTGTCAGTCTGCGGTGCACGAGCTGAGCGATGACGAGGAAGAGGAGGAGGCGGAAGTGCCTGTGGTTGTGGTGGACAAGCAACAAGTGAGCAAGAGCGGCGCCACTCTGGAACAGGGCAAGCTGGAGGATATAGCTAAGGAGCGGGCGGCCGCAATGAAGGCGAGCGGCCGCCAGCAGCAGACGAGCGCTCAGGAGGCTTCGCTGACGAGGATTCTCATAGAAAAAGGCTCGGCGACAAATTTGGGCCCAAGTGAGCAGTCTGCAAGCAATCAGCAGCAACCAATCACAATCCAATTGCAACATCAACAACAGCAGCAAGCGTCGCCCCACTTGCAGCGGCTCAAATTCTTGCCCCGCTCTCACACGAGCCCCTCGGCGCTCAGCCAGCTGGCCAACTCGCCGGCAAGCATCATGCGAGGCGGCGCCATAGGCCAGCTAACGACAGACAGTGGCAGCCAGCTGTCCATTGGGACGCAGCGCAACTCAAGCAACCACTTCGAGATCAGGTGGCAAAATGTGCGCCTGTTTGCCAAACAGAACCAACGTCTGCCCAAGATCAGCCTCGGACCTCTCTGGTATGGCTTGTGGTCGCGCAGGGGCCACAAGCACGACAGCTGGAGCACCGGCGAGACGCCGGAAGAGGCGCCGGAAGGGGGCAAGATATTCCACTTCCACTCGCCGCCAGTGCAGCGGCACAACATTCCGCCCACCATAAGCGAGCAAAAGGAGCTCGCCCCGAGCCAGACCACACCGAGACTGGCCCGTCCAGGCTCTGTGCAGGCCAAACAGAGTCCAGCCAGCAGGCCCTTCCAGAAGAGCGACGACAGTGTGCCGGTGGTGGAGAGTTTGGCGGAAGCAGCAGAGGCGATGGGCGACAATGCGACTGGAGAGAAGTGCATTCTGAACAACATCAGCGGCCAGGTGTTCTCGGGACAGATAACGGCCATTTTGGGCCCCAGCGGCGTGGGCAAGACCACCCTGCTGAACTCGCTCACCGGCCGCAACACTCTCGACGGAACCGGAAGGGTGGCGCTCATTGGGGCCCAGTCGCGCAAACGGATGTCCGTTGTGACGGTGCCGCAGAACGACATTTTGCCGGGAAAGCTGACCACTTTGGAGGATCTTATTTTCACCTCGAGACTGAAGAATCCCCAAGGCAAGGTGGACCACATGAGGAACATTGATCGCGTGGTGAAGCATTTGCAAATGGAAAAGTTTCTACACACCAAGATAGACAGATTGTCGGGCGGCGAACAGAGACGCCTGTCGATTGCCAGAGAATTGCTCGCAAGTCCAGACATATTGATCCTGGACGAGCCCACTTCTGGGCTGGACGCGAACACTTGCAAGAAGATCATCATGGCACTGAAGGACATTGTGGAACACAGTGACCACATTCTCGACAAGCCGATGTCCATCATTGTAACCATACACCAGCCTCAGCAGGAGGTCTACAATCTGTTCCACAGAGTCTATGTGATGGCAGTGGGCGGCCGAGTGATCTACGAGGGGCCGCCCCAATTGCTGTTGCCCACCCTGATTGAGGAGAGCTCGTTGAGCAAGGTGACCCAAATTGAGGAGCTCAACGAGAATCCGGCAATTGTTGCCATCGAGGTTGCTTCGGGCGAGTTCGGACCAGAGATTATCGAACAATTGGCCACACATCACGAGGACCAGGTGTATGAGGAGTTCTCGGGCATGGGCTATCTCAACAGTTATGGGCAACAATTTGACAACAACGACTTCTACAATAACCAATCGCACACCTACTCACCAAGTCAGACCCCCCGATCACTTAGGGGCTCGAGAAAGTCGCCACTGGTTGACAATTTGCATAGAAAAAGGCTCAACAGTTTTGGCAACGATTCCATTGGTCGTCCAACGCCCATTATGGCAAAACGCCAGTTCAGCATCAACCAAATGGATCGCATCTCAAATGTAACCAGTGCCTCCTATGCGAGCTCCTATGATAACGAGCTACCAGAGGTCACCTCCAAGCTCAAGGTCGACAAACGACTCAGAAGGTCGGTGGTGATGAAGTCAAACCTGTTCAGTCATACTTGGACTCTTATGCAAAGATGCTGGCTGTTAAACTTGCGCGATTTGTTCCTGATGGCCATCAGGATACTTGGTTATGTGCTTGTTGCCGCCGGAACAGTGCAAATCTTTTCCTCGGCACTCGATCCAAATGAGCACTTGTGTCCCAAGTTTGAGACCGAAGTTGAAGATATTGTGGATTTCATTGGAAGCACAAAGGAGCGTCTCACTGGTTTGGGTCCAATGCTGAGACAATCAAATTCAACTCATTTGTTTTTCTTCCACATACTGCTCTGTATTACAATGGTTACTTCTGCACTTACTGGACTCGTGTTCCCCCTACAAATGAGAATGTTCATTAGGGAATACAAAAATGGCTGGTACTCACCAAGCTCATTCATATTGAGCCAAACACTAGCCGAATTACCAGTTGATATTATAGGCCCTCTCATTACAATGCTCATAACTTATCCCCTTTGTAATCAACCGGCTTCAGTGTATTATTGGCGCGAGATTGCCTACTCTCTGGTGGTCGTATTGTGCTCAATAATCTGCAAATCTCAAGCCCAGATTGTTGGAGCTTTCCTGATGGACTCGATAGAGAACTCTGTCTTCATATCATGCGTTTGTGTGACAGGTCCCGCATTGCTATCAGGAATACCACTTCGTATACACGAGATGATATTGCCCCTACAGATCATCTCATATGGCTCATTCTTGCGCTATGGTTTCGAGAGTCTCATGATACTCAGGTACGGCTATGGGATGTGTCCCTGTGATCCAGAATTAGTTAATGGCTACCCTACGACCACATCAGAACGAGCAGTGCCGCCGCAGCTAAACACATTTGCCAAAGGAATCATTGATCTAGACACTTCTGTCAATCAGTCTGCAGTTTCTGATAATGTTCCAACAGGAGTAACTGTAGCTCCAATCGATAGTTCGCATGACAATATCATATTGAAGTACATTCAGCTTGTCACCGAGGCAAGCAATCTTATGGTACACAATGCGGACGAATTGGGCGATTGCAATAAGTATCGTTCGTTGCACTTGTTGTCTGTGGGCATACCAAATGATATTTTTCCCAAATGGATCGGTATCATGGTATTTATGTTCGTAGTTTCTAGAATATTAACTTATTTTGTTGTGAAAACTGTGATAAAGTTACGCCGTAGATAGATTGATACAAAGGTTCATAGGTGTCTCAACCGGCGCATCTTCGAAAATCTCTCAATAAAATGTCCGATTTGCTCACAACATGAATCATGTTATCTCTACTAAAACAGCTGTGTATGGATTGATTAGGTGGGACATGGCAAGTTCATTTAGATGATCGACATATCTTGGCCAAGAAATCTCTGTGACTAGGTTTGGTTTGTAAACAAAAAAGATGAGTAGTCCCTGTGGGTTTCTGATATTTATCTCTACATCTTCAGATCCAAGATATCTATAAAGCTTAGAAACTTAGCCTGGGATGGATAGACTAGACTGAGGAGTGGGTATACAAGACCCCGAGAAGAAACGGTTCGCCTGTTTTGGAGCCCAAACTTCAAGACGGCGAGCCAGACTAGCACGTGCGAGGGGGTTTTGCTCTTCTTTTATGCGTCGTTCGCCAAACTTTCACAAAAACATTTAGACCCACAGCTGGCCAGGATATACCATAATTAAATTGTAACCAAAGCAAGACCATTCCAAGAATATTCTTACCATGTTTTGCCCCAGCGCTATTGCCATAATCAATGCCTCAAATCAGCCCCTATTGATTCGGACACACTTGGATGATATAGACAAAGATGAAGCAACAAAGCTTATTTACTTATTACATGCCAGTCTGGATATTGTCGAGGAAAAAATCGAACAACCTTCATCCCGTGATAACTTCCTAGGACTTCTATATCATTCTGAACAATGCCGAATTTATGGCCTAATGTCGACAACCAAAGTCAAGATTCTCCTCATGATTGGACAGAGGTATAGCTACGAAACGCCAAGGGAGAACGATATCCGATTGATGTTGAAGAACATCCATAGGGCCTACATAGATGCAACTGCGATGAATCCATTCTACAAGATGAACGAGCCTATAAAATCCAAGTCCCTCAACAAGTACCTCGATACAATATTCCAAACCGACAACACGTCACGAACGCCACAAAACACTATGGATCAGCTAACGTCTGAGGGTACACCAGCTGTCCAGACAGTCTAATGTAGTAACTGACGCATACATCATGGTCTAGTACATAGTCTGGCGCTTTATTTGTTCTTAGGATGATGAAGAGAGAAAGTGGGCGACGTTGTGAGGGTAATATAATATCTTGTCGCCAAGAGTATGAGTATTCACTTATACAAGTGACCTTATTTCTAGGGATGAACTTGCTTGGCTAGACTTGCAAAATGGCCGATTCGCATAATCAAGAATTGAAAGTCTCAGAAAGAGGCATTTTGCCTTGCAGAAGTCCGCATGAATGGATGTTAATCGTTTAGACTTGCAAGTCTTAAGGGCTGCGCAGTCGAGCCATAGCAGTGCTACCGCCTCCCGAAAGCGGGAAAGCGCCTTTCATAGCCGTCTGTCATAGTATTGGATGCTGATTAGGACTACCGTACGTGAATGTAGATGGTTGAGATTATGAGCGACAAAGAAAACCATTATCATGTGACACAGTGTGTATGTGTAATCTCGTCTACTTCTACAGATCACGATCAGCGGTTAGCACTTGAGGTTTTCGTGTAGTGTGCGCCGACAAAGGTATCTGAAAGAATTGCTCCATCTGTTGTTATTGTTGAGATTATTATTAATATATAGTTTCCCTAGCGTGTATGTCAGATTATCCACGGAGAGAGCCCTAGAAGCAGATGGCCTTTAATCTCCCCATTAAGTCCCTCTAGTCTAAATAAAACGGCCAAGAATCTGCAGCTAGCCAGCCTGCTGCACCTCAGCCGAACCTGATTCACCTTGATAAGAAGTTCTTTGACTAAATCGTGGTTATTATTATTACGTTCGAACTTTCCATTGCCAATCCTTCTCTGGCTCTTGCCTAAACTTGTCGTCCAAAACTTGGGAAACTTTTTTTGAAAAGTTACTCTCGAAGCATGATGGCCTTCTGGTCAACTCTCTTTCTTTGGTCCCTCGTTTCAGTCGACTCCATGTCCTCGGTGAATTGGAATCTGGATGTCAGATAACTTCAGTAGTTATGGCGAGAGAAGCAGCAGAATGATGGAGACAAGAGTGAGAGTCCAGAGTGCAATTAGGTGTATGACAATTGTCGCATTGCTGACGTTCAGATCAATACTGGACCCCGACAAGCAACTGGTAAGATGCCTCCCTCATCAGGCAGAGCCGCAAACATTTTCCGAGCAAATTGTCATCGGTCGTCCAGCGCCCGATAATCTGTTATCGGGCGAGAAGGAAATTTCGGAAATTCAAGTGTACCTAAGGAACGACTCATCAACCTACAGCTTCGTGGCCCTTCCGCCCAAACAGCCAGAGAAGAGGGCCCAAAAGAGAACACCTTTGCCCAGGTGGGACTATCCGCCGATTGGAGAGCACTCGATTGGGTCTTTGTCCGATGAGAGAGCATTGGAGAGTGGCGATGATTCAAGATCTCACGAGAGTTTGTATGTGTCTGGAAATTTGGGCAAACAATGGAATTTGGGAAAACCTTCGTCCACATCAGACGACTTGCAGGAACCCTTGATTGAAGGTAAGTTTCGAGGCTAAGAAATAACCATTGTTAGACATGAAGAGCAAACGAACTAAACTGAAAACTATACGAAGAAAGCAGATCAGCTGGAGGGGCTGAAACGTGGCCAGCAACTTGAGAGTCTAATTGAAGATGTCTAATAACAGTCTCAATTATTCCAATAATAAAATTTCCAAAATGTAAACAGAGCTCAGCTGCGACAACTCGACCATGCGGGCCGTCCTGGTCTTGCCGAAGCACTTTGTCATCGAGCCAGAGTTCAACGATTTGCCTGCCCGAGTCAATGGAGACAAAAGAAGAGTGGCCGAGCAGTGCAGACTGACGGCCGTAAAGTCGAGACTGTATCCCACCTTTGAGCTGTTGGCCACCAATTTCGGCCTCTGTGGCGTCACCAGCAAACTGGTGGACCAGCGGGAAGGACCAAGCGAGTCTAGCCAAGAATTTTTGGAGAATTCTCATCGAGGCGGCAAGAGTTTGGACTACGATTTGGACTACGAGACGGAAGCAGAGGCGAGGGAGGAGGGAGGAAGGCGGCTGGTGCACCTGTTGAACATTAGGTTCCCAGTGGTGAAATGGTTGCGCACCAACGAGGACACTTACGCCACTCTGGTGTGCTCGCCGGGCGGCCAAGTGGCGGCCTCCAGAGAGGCGGCGAGGCCCGAGATTAGGGACTACGATCGGGAGACCACCCTCGAGGAGGCAGTTTCGGGCGAGAGTTTCCGGCGACCGAGCGGCGTCGGCTGGCCGGCGAGTGAGACTGAGCTCGAGGGGGACAGTGTGAGAGGGGGCGAGAAGGTTACGGGAGGGGCAGCTTCGGAGGAGGAGAAAGGGTTTTCGGGGGAGAAGATCGAGAACTTGGAGTCGGCGCCCATCGACGATGTGGTGGAATCTGAGCTTGCTGCTAGCGGAGGCTGCCAGCTGGGCGGCAGAAGGAGGGGCAAACATGTGACTGTGATCGGCAGTGGGAGGCAGCGGGAACAGAGGCGGGAGAACAACAAGGACACGAAGGAGAACAACAACAACAACAACAAGGAGAAGACCACAGGCTCGCCTGCGACTAATTGCGAGCAGACTGCAGAAGAGGAGCGTCAAGTTGGCGCAAAAGTGAGACCAGCTTTGGGCTGGCCGACTGAGTCACCAAATGGGACAAAATCATTGCCGAGCTCCACTTTGAACATTCCGATATTTGTCCCTCCAAGCAACCACACAAACGGGCCACTCGCGAGCCTGAAACGGGCCGCCAGCTCCTCCTCGTCCTCGTCCTCGTCAACTGCGACTGTTCAGACTGGGCCAGTTGCAGTTGCAGTTGCAGTGGCAGGAAAAGCAACCACCACAAGCTCGAAAAGCACCACTTTAACAACAAGGGCGAGTCTTGCCACCGAGGGCGCCCATGACGAATTGTGGCAGTATGGCGCGCCGCAGGGGAGCCGCCCGCAGACGAGGGGCGGCGCCAGCACACTTGTGACGCAGGCCAGAGCCACGCAACCAGAGACTGTGTCTGCCGCCTCGCTCGAGACCAAAACGGCCAGACCGAAAGCGGCGGCCACCAACGCAACGAGGGAAACAACGAAAACAACAACGAAAACAACAACATGGGCAAATGCATTCAGAACTGCAACGAGAAAACAAGACACCGCCAAAGGAGCCAGCTCGTCCTCGTCCTCAACCTTATCCTCATCCTCATCCTCATCTTCATACTCGCGCTCATCTTCCAACGTAGCGCCCCTGCCGCTGCAAAGGCGCCACAACAATCTGGGCCTGTTCATGCTGGCGCTGCTCATTTCGCTCCTGCTCATTGTCCTCATGGTCTTGGTGGTTGTCGTCGATGGAAACTGAACGAGTGAGCTTGATGGGCTCACTTTCCACCGCCAAGTGTAATTATTATTATTATTATTACTATTACTTTGCATTCAAACTAATACTACATTCAAGCAAAGTAATACTAATACTAAGGCAAACGATTCGGTCTGAGAATGTTGCTCTTGTTTTTCTCGCTGATGATGATCGTCTGTGTGAGATTAAACACTCAAATCAGCCAACTCTTCGCTCACTCATTCATCGATTTAACGCTGCAAAACTCTCCCACTGGAGCAAGTATCTGGCCGCCTTTTCTGCTCTCGCTTTCTCGCGCATGTTTTTTCTCTCCAGCTAAACTTGAAGTCACAAGAAGCTCACAAACAGGGAGGAAATTCTCGCCCGCCGAGCTCTGCCCGACGGAGCAGAAACCGCCGGCGAGCTCGCTCCATGCACCCTTAGAGTGGGCGCCTCCTCCGAGCTCTTCGGAGCCAGTCCCACACACATGCACCATTTGGCGCAAGATCACGGCCAAGACTTGGCCGAAAGACTTTTGGGCCGCCTCTGGAAGGGTGGCGCTCGCTCGGGGCGCCAGTCTGGCCGAGTTGGCGAGACAGAGCTGGCCAAAGAGTGACTATGTGTGGCGCAAACAACGTCGGAAGCGGCAAAGAGGGCGCCGAGCGAGCGGCGGCCAACTGGTGCACTGTGCTCGTCTGCCTGGGACTGTGTGCGGCGCGTTGCGCTTTGCTCTGCAGCGAACACAGTCAAGTGCATGCAGTCTGCAGCACAGCGCGCAATGTGCTGCAGACTCTGTACTACAGACTGCATGCACTGGAGCATAGGCCAGCGGTGCAGCCCGGCGGCAATTAGCCAAAGTCGAGCACAAATTGCCAAGTCGAGGCAGCGGCGGAACACATTTAAACCCTTCGGCTCACGGCTCGCCAGCAGCATGGGCACGGCCGTGAGCACACAGCGAGAGCAGCAACAGCGCCAACAGCGCCACACACAACAGCAGCAGCAGCAGCAACAAGCTCACTCACCGCCAGACGCAACTCGGCCACCTGTAATCGAATCCACAGGCCGACCCATTGCAGACTGCCGCTGCTGGCCCGCCGCCGCCGCCCAGAGCCCGCCAGCAAGTCGGTCGCGGCCGCCCCAAAGCTCCCGAGCAACAAGTGAGCGGCTCGACCTAAGCCCCGGCCGAGCGCGGCCAGTCGTGGCCAAGTGCTCGAGATGCTCGACAGAGACCCACAGGCGCGAGGGAGCAGCAGGGCGAGCCCCGTGCCAAGATCATGCAGCTCGTTGATTACCATAATGGCTGGCCGGACTGTAGTCGTCGAGACTCTTGCCTCCGAAGTGGGCGAGTCTGGCCAACGCCCGTCCCAGACAGTCTGGCGCCGGCCAACGGCGCCTTCAGTCAGCCTGGCGCGCCCCATCGGGCTCCTTTGGTGGTGTGTGGGCCACGCGGCTCGAGTGGCCTTGGCTGTTCGGCTTTTGCGGCTTCTGGTCTCGGCGGAGAAGCGCCGGTGGAGGTTTGGGTGCCGCAAAATCTCCATTGGAAAACACAGCAGCACTCGCAGCGCGATGCGTGTGCACCAAGCGCCGAGTGTGCGAGACTCTCGTAGATGCAGGCCCGTGCACCAGATTTGCTCAGCAGGTGCAGTGGCATCTTTCTGCGGCCCCTCGCAGACAGTCTGCAGTGCTGCGGTGCACTTGCCGCGCGCACCGTCGGAAAGTTCTGCACCTTAGGGTGGATGCAGCGTGCACCATGCATCACGCATTGGGCACCGCAAACGAGCACCACAACGACAAGCTCGCGACTGACGGCCTGCTCATCCAATTAAATAATTATTATAATCGAGCAATGTGCGCCCAATCGGGCGCCATAAACTCGTCCCCGAGTGGAGGGAGAATTTCATTTGACGGGCGGCGAGTTTTATGCGAAAAAGGCTCTCTCTCTCTTTGGGCCTTCTTGGCGCTTGGCGCGCAAACAGAAACAGAAACACAAGCTCGCCAAGTGAATCGGGCGAGCCTTTCGGGGGAGAAAACGACGCCGGTGCTAAGCTCAGCCGGAATGCTGCCCGTTGGCGCGCTGGAGACACTCCAGTTTGCACAGTTTGTATCGCCGTTTGCCGGAGCTCTGTTTTGTTGTTGTTCCGGACAACTCTGGGCCGACGAGAGCGCGTCGCTCTCACCAAGCCGGCTGGCTGGCCGCAGTAGTGCCGCGGCCGGCCTGCAATCCAGCTTGGGCCGAAATCGGCACGCTTCCGAGCCAATTTGTCACAAATAAATAATCGAAACGCCACAACAACGTGGCGCGCGGCAAGCTCTGAGTCAGCGGTGAGGCTGCCGGCCTGACTTGGGCCGGCAAGCTCGCCGGGACAGTATTAAATGGCTTCCCCGTGGCGCCAGCTCAGCTCCGGTTGACGAGCACAGGAGCACAGACAGTCTGCGGCGGACTCGCCACGCTTCCAGCGCAACGCAGTGAGAGGCGCGCCTTCCGCGCGGCCTGCAGGCTGCACACTGCACTGCCACGCGCCGAACTGCGGCCGCCATGCACACGCTACCTGCGCCCACTTTCCGCCAAAAGTAAGATGATAAATTTCCCTCCGGTGCTACGCAAAAATGTAATCGTATTTTCGACGGCCACTGCCCACAACACAGCGCCCGTAACACTGCGTTGAGCCCACAGTACTGCACTGCGCCCAGCGCGCCGCCGCCACCGAGCGCCCCTCGCCGGCCTCAGACACTGGGGGGCCTTCCGGCCTGCGCAGTGGGGCCGCTCAGAAGCACAACAAAGGCCCCCAGTGGGCTGCTACGTGATCCGGCTCTGTCGCCCGGCGCGCCGGCGGAGCTCCCAGTGGAGTGGCGACCGGCTGGAGCCTTCCAGCGGTGTCTAGCTGGGGTGAAACTGTCTCGCTCCGTCTCATTCGCCGGCACACGCGACACCCGCCGGGCTCCTCTCAATTTCCTGGCTCATTTTACGACTCGCTTAATCTGCTCCCCCTTTACCTTTTGCCTGGTCCCTTTTCGCTCGCCGATTGCCAATCAGGCACCACAGAACGGCCCCGACGGGGCCGTTCTGTGGCGTCTGAAATGGAATCGGGCACGAAATTGGCGGAAACGTAGCAGTTTGAACAAGATCGGCCACTTTTTTCCAAGTGAAAAGCTCTCAGCCAACTCACAAGCGTCCAGCTGGCGCCAGAAAGGGGGAGGCCTCTTGCAGCCCTGGCGCAGTGGTGCAACGGTGCGCTGCAATGAGTCCCTGCGGGCAGACGCACAAAGGTGCCCAGGAGGCGCACAGAAGATGCATAGGAGGAGCGCACTGTGTGCGCTGCACAGTGCACAGTGTGCAGGTGCACTGTGCAGGTGCGCGTGTGGCGCTTGCAGCGCGCGCAGTTCGCCCGCGCAGTTTCGGTTCCTGCAGGATCCATGCGCTCATATTGCTTATAGACAGTCTGCCGGCTAATTCATCCAGATCGAACGAGGCCAAATGAAATAATAATAAACCATTTTAATCTCTCAATGCTAAGCTGCGAGGTTGAGGCTCGAATGACGCCCTGCTCATGCATGCAGTTTGCCCGAGGAGGCCAAAGTGGCCGCCGAAGTGAGAAGAAGCGGCAAGAGACTCTCGCCGGCTAATCGGTTGCATATCTGTCTCGGCCGATCTTGGCCAGTCCGCGCAAGTGATCATCAATTCGCTAATCCTCCGGATTTTTCCACCCACCGAGGAGCCTCCATTGCTCGAGCGAGGCCCCATTTAGCATCGTCCGAGCCAGGTGAGCGGCGGCCGATCAAATGGGCGGCGGCCCTAAGCTCGGGCCGCAGTTGATGCTCAGTTTGGCTTATCTTATCTGGCCAACTGGTGCCCAACTGGCACTCGGCGCGCCCCCCAAGCTGGCCCGCTGGGGACGAGACGAGCTCGCGCGTAAAAATGTGCAAATCTTCCCCGCATGCTAATCAATTAATGTCCCACTCGGACGCGCCGCCTAATCGTCCTAATGACCCGCCGGTGGGCTCCACATCCGCGCCAGTCTCCAAGATAACGTTATTTCAAGTGGCCCCAGTCGCTAGCTCAAAGCGAAACCCAAACTTGAGCCCCACTTTCGGCGACACTAAGGACACGCCTCCTTGCGCAACTCGCACACTTGTGTCTGTCGTCGAGTGGCGGAAAAGGGCGCCAAGCGAGGCAGAAGGAGCCTCTGCCTCGCTCGGCGGCGCTCGAAAGTGGTCGCCGTCGTCCAGGTGCCGAGCGAGCGGGGGGCGCCTGGAGGGTCCTCTGCAGGCCCCGCGACGGGCTGGCTGCAGAGGGGGGCCGATCTGTCAGCACTCCCCCGCCGTTCAGCTCGCCGTACGTGATCCCAGAGCAGCCCCAAGCACGTCGAGGGCCCCGCCAAAGTCTGCAAACCGCCACACTCGAGCGCACACCACAGATCACACGCCACACTGGCACCACAACCCCGATGGCGCAGGACTAATTTGGGCCTGTCAAGTCCGCCCGCGCTCTCGTGGCCGCCGGCGAGCGGTCGCGGGCGGCGCGCCCCCTCGGTTAGCGAGGGGGCGGGTCGAATTCGGTGACTGCTGGCCGCGTTCCCGCGCGACGGCGCGTACAGTTCGCCGCCCCGCCCCCGAGCCTCGTCGGTTGCCCTGCGACGGACACGCCCCCGTCCGCACATTCGCCCAGTGACGTTCGCCCCACCGGTTGGCCCGCAGGAGAATGCCAGTGCGCATGCCCAGTGGTGACTGTTGCCAAAAGCCCATCCAGTTGCGGGCGTTCGCCGCCCGCTGCTGCTGCTGCTGCTGCTGACGTTGCGCATCTGTGAGCCTGCGCGCGAATTCTGCCTCCCAGTCCCACGCCAGCTCCAGCACAGTCCCGGGCCTGAAGCTGGACTCCAGTCCATCGGCTGGCCCGAAATGCGCCAGCTCACTCCATTCTTCCACCGCTCTCGCAAACAGCTCCCTCTTGGCCAGCTCCCTGCGGGCCGGTCCAATTCGAGTAGTCCCGCTAAAATGGCTCCATCAGCCAGGATGGCCACAGCAAGGCCTAAAGTGCATTCTCATTCGTTGCCTCCTCTGCACAGCACTGTCAGCTCCAACTGCTACCTCCTTGGTTGCGTGTATATTTTGATCGTTGTGAATTCTTTTTCTGTGCCGCCCGCCCTTTCGGCCAGTCAGCCTCCCCCAAAGGCAGGCGCCTGGCCTGTTCTCGCCCTCATTGTGAGCTGGCTGTGGGCATTGAATTTTGCAAAGCAGGATACACGCACACACCGACACATCTACACACATGCAACTGCCTGCCTGCCGGCTGGCCAACTCAGCTCAGCTCAGTTCAGTTCAGCTCGGGGCAGCTCAGCTCAGCTCGGTTGGTGCTTCCAGTGCGCCTGAGTGGGCCCGAGCTGTTTCCCGAACATCGTTCGGACGGGCCACGTCTGAACTGCCTCTTGCCTGCGCTCCAGTTTGTCCCGCTTACCAACAACTGGCTGGCCCAAATGTCTCGTAGCTGACCGAACGACTGGCGCCAGTTGTCTGCAATAATGTGCAGCTTTTATTCTGGCACATAAATGTAGCCTGCCTTTTCCCTTCTCCTATCCAGTCTCTCTTTCTCGTCTGTGTGCTGCTGCTGCCCCATAGCAATGCCTTTGCTCTCACTGTGAGCTGCAAGCGGACCGTCGCCAATTCTACTGCTGGCGCTGCTGTGGCTCCTGCTGTTGCTAACTCCCTAATGGCCTGAACCACAGAAAGAACTCACACAGTTTGCCCGCTTCTTGTGCGCGGTGTTTCTGTCTCTCTATGTCTCTTGTGTGTCTGCTTATCTGCGCCCCCCATTTGTGCCCGCTTTTGAACTCTGTGCCTACCATAGAAAGAGAGAGGGAAACAGACACACACATACACACACACACAGAGACGGAGAGATAGACACAGACACAGAGAAAGAGAGGGGCGCAGAGAGAAAGAAGCGCACCAGCAGTGTGGTATTTCAGCGCACTCGGTGGCCAATATTTTTCAGGCGGAATATTCGCTCTGCGCTCAAGAGCCCCTTCTACTGCACTACACTAACGCAGTAATTTCTGCAATTTCGTCCACAAACACATACTATTTTCTCACAAAAACACAGTCCGCTGAGTGTGTTTCTGTAGGCACAAAAGAGTGCTTGTGTATGTGTAAGTTTGTATGTGCTAAAATATATTGCGATTTTGATGGTGAAAGAAAAGGAGAAGATTACAAGGAATTATCAAGAAGAATGAGAGAAGGCCATAGAAATATATATATACATACAATCACAGCAAGAATTCTACTAAATAAGATGACGGAAATATAAGAAATTCTTATTCTGAAGGTTTATAAGTATAACAAGATGACTATGAAGAAGAAATAGTTAGATTTCATTTCTATATACGACAAGTATACTCCAAGATTTTCTTCACACTATCCCTCTTGTGTCTCTCTCAAAATAAATTTCTCCTTTCATGAGGCGTCAAGTCAATGATTATCGTGACCATCATCATGGTGGTCGCGATAATCATCACCATCACCACCATCATGGTGGTGGCCCAAGCTCAGCAACATCTCAAACTTTGCATCACCACCACCACCATCATAATCATCACAGACAAAATAATTCACATTTTCACCATCCAATTCAACATAGATCATCTTCGTCATCGCAATTGCAACATTTACGCTCTAAGAATACTAATCCATTATGTAATCGGCATAGAAGCCGAACATCGTCTCTGTCCATGGGTTTGGATGGCCCTCCCCCTCAAGCATCACTACAAGCTCATAATATACCACCGCCGCCTTCGCAAAGCTCATCACTTAGTGAAAGAATCAATGATCTTGGAATGATTGCTAGTGCAAAATCACATACCTCTTCATCTAGAGATAGATTGTCATCCCCTCTACTCAATTCATCAGGCTCACTCACATGTATAAACCCTCCATCGTCGGATAGACATAGGAGATCTTATTTATCTAGTTCCTCTGCTAACAATGGCGGAGGCTCTAGTAGTGGTGGTGTAGCAGGATTGGGTAGCGGCGGTAGTGGTAATTCTTCTAACAATGTTGGAGTTGGTAGTGTTAACAACTCAAGTCCCAGTTTGCATACTGGAGGCTTAGGTCCTATGAGAGAATCATCCAGATCTAATGCTACTAATCAGTCAGCTGGTGGTGCCATGTCGGCATCACAGTGTTACTCATCTAGTGCTGTTATGAGTCGACTGGAGAGGAAAAAACGACTGTTAGCTTGCGTTGATAGACAAGATAGAGCAAATAATTCCATTAGTGATCCCCAAGGTATTACAAATAATAATAGTAGTGGTCAAGGTTGTGGAAACTCGAGCACAAATTTCAATTCATCATCATCTACATCCTCAACACCAACATCGAAAGATGCCTTCACCAACCAGCTTCTCACTGGCGGTAGTTCATCATCCTCACATTTATCTCATAATGGTGTTAGCAATAACAGTGAGATCCATAACTCGGCGAACATAAAAGTACAGCAACAGCAGCAGCAACACCACCATCACTTACCACATAGTTCACCCAATCGACATCATCACCATCATCTATCATCATCATCCACTTCACAGGTATCCCATCACTATCACTCCGCCAGTGGGCACCACAACAGCTACCATCAGTCCACACATGGAAGCTCGACTTCAGCCTTGAAATCATCATCCTCTTCGTCAGCATCTGTGATGCAGTCAGTTACCCCCTCTCCGACAACTAAATTACCAAACGTTTTTGGGATGTCTTCGCCTTCAGCAGCCGCTCCAAATAATGCCGAAAATAACAAATCATATATCAGTACTAATGATCTCAGAAGGATTACCTCTTTGTCAGCTAACAAGACAAACAGCAGTAATGATTCAAACACTGGTGGAGTTGGTGGCGGCGGCCTGATAAGCGCATCAAGTTGTAGCAATTCAAGGGAACTAATGCAAGCATCAACAAATCTATCAACATCATCAACAGCCACAGGAATATCATATTCAATGCATAGATCAAGCTTGAGTAGTGGTAGTTGCAATAATAATAGCTTGACAAATATTCAAACCAATCCCAGCACACCTACGACCACGCCACTATCCTCTGGTTCATTGGGGCCTAGTGATAAACCAAAGAAAACCTCCTCCTCCTATTTACTACCCAATAGCATATACAACAAGGCAGGACCCGGGCAAAAATCATCCAGTTTGTCAACCACTCATGCTCACTTAATGAGCAAAAGTGATGATTCCAAGATGATCGATATAGGATCTCAAGCTATAAATTCTAGTGTTCAAGATCCAAGATTGATGAAAGCTCAGGATCGAATTGATTCTGTTTTAACAACAATAACTAATAATGAAGATTTGACCATCTCGACGAAACTTCATTCTATATGTGATAACCAATTAAGCAGTGTTGACTCTATCAAAGTTACATCATCTGAATTATTAAGGAAAAATAGATTGAAAAATCCAACCACTAGTCTGGCTGATTCAACAACACATAAAATCGATGACCATAGTTCAAGCGAAGTATCATCGTCTAGTGATGCCGATTTAACAAGAGCAGTTTTACAAGCGAGTGCTAAAAATATTAATACTAACACTAAACAACAAACCATAACAGCTGCAACAGCACTACTGACAGTCTCTAAAAAATCTGTGATGAATCTACCTCTACCAAAATTTGCTTGCCTAATTAATACAAGCGAGAAAACAATCCTACGAAGACAAACACCTGACCGCGAATTGACCACAGTTAGTTCGTCAAACAAATTATTGTTGAACAAAACACCGTTAATTTCGCTATCATCTACGAGACACCACATATCTCCATCTTCACTGGCTAGCTTTTCGACGAATCAGAATTCATCGACTAGTACAGTAACACCAATGGTTGACTACAGCAAATTCAATATCAGAAAGAAGTCCCAGACTATCAACGAGAGATTAGATAATGAGAACTCGATGAGCGCCCAGCCATCTGCTAGCGTTAGCTCGGATGAGGAGAAGACGTCACCAATAAGAATTGAGATGGATATGAACAGTTCGGTAGGGTTAGAAAATTCAGAGGAAACTTCTTGTATGGAGAAAGCTCTAGAGATTGAGACCACTTTACCAATTATTGAGAAGAAATCCTCAGTATCTGCAGCTTCCACCACATCAGCACTCAAAGCAAATCTCACCACCACTTCAAAGAGCACATCCCTATCCGCTTCATCCTCCTCATCTTCGTCCTCCTCATCATCATCATCTTCCTCCTCGTCATCGTCATCTCTATCGTCGGTGTCTATGTCGTGGGCCTCGGAGCTGGCCGGTAAAGCTGCTGTTGAAGCGGTGGAGGCCCCTCCGGTCAAACCGGACAACAAGATAGCAGAAAAGAAGTCCTCAAATATTGCAAAGCGTCGTATTAGTGGTGATGCGAATGTTGTAGAAACAAAATCTCGTCCCCAAAGTCCCACTCCTCACGCGAAACCGAAACAAGCTTCATCTGATACCAAATCATCCAAAGATCCTGCAGCTGCTGTTCGTCCTAAAGTCAGTCAAACTTCTGTCAAGCAGAAACAAGCTTCTTCTAGTCCACCCGTTCCCAAACATCCGTTGAGTCCAACTAGACAAAAGAATACATTGAGTCCCACGAGGCGAAAATCAGCTTCTAGTCCAGTTGCACAAACACGATCCTCCAGCCCCGTTGTCGCATCGGCCCAAGCATCAAGCCCAGCTAGACCGAAGCAAGTCCCTAGTCCAACCAGAGCTAAGCAGGCAACTAGCCCAATAAGGTCCAAGCACAACTCAAGTCCAACCAGGCACAAGCAAACCTCGAGCCCAGTTTCCAAAGCGCCCTCAAGTCCATCTAGGCAGAAACAAGTGTCCACCCCAACGCCTCAGAAACAAACATCCCCGCATCCCGCTAAACGGAAGAAGGTTAAATCAAGTCCCACAAGACAAAGGAAGATTCTAGAGGGGGGATCGAAGAAATTGAAAGGTGTCATGAAGAAGGGGTTGGCTGGACGGGTGAAGACGAAGACGAGCAGCAAGGCAAGAGATAAGAGCAAGCAGAAGAAATCAAGTTTGTTCACATACGATGAAGAGCCAATCTATCTATCGATGTATGATAAGGTTAAGGCGAGATCTAATGCCAATCAGATCAATCCTGTGCAAGCAACGACAAGTTTAGTCTCGACACCACCGATTCCAAAGGAAGAGACCAAGAAAGAGAGCAACAAGCAACAACGTAGACAACGACGTCAAGCTAAACCGTCTGCATCTAGACGACGCAAGGATCGTTCTGGCTCATCATCTAGTTCGGAGTCAAGTTCGACCTCTGATAGTGATGATGAATCGCCCACCATCCAAAGAGCTCGTGATAAAGAGAGTAGCGCCACTGAAAGCATTGGCAAGAAGTCTCCCCCAAAATCACCACCAAAATCGACTACAACAACCAGGGTAATCACAGCAGCTAAGAAGCCACTGAGGAAAAAGAACACCCGCAAGATATCTATCAAGGAGTTTGAGATACATAGGGACGAAGTACCCCCGCCCCGTTCCTCATCAAGCTCGTCCTCCTCGTCAGTGTCATCATCGTCTTCCTCCTCCTCTTCGTCAGCCTCATCATCTTCCTCGTCATCGTCATCGGAGGAAGAAGATGAGGATGCTGAGCTAACCGCAATCGTTGCGGAGACTGCAGATAGAATTGGCGATGAGATAGACATCAATGAGGCTGGTAACTCACCACAATTGTCTCCGCCCCCATCACCAATCATGATGGAAGAGGACTTCTTGTTGAACCAGAAGGAGACAAATCCAGTGTGTGTAGAAACCAACCTGGTTCCTCAGCCTCCAGAAACGTGGAACAACCTGGTTAGTCAGCCATTGCACATCAACTTGTCGCACGTTGCCTCACATAGCGCAACAAATACCCCAAGCCCGCACAGAGCGGCGCCTCCAGAGTCAATCCTTTCCTCACCTAGTGTCTGTGCGAAGAGTGCATTGCCCACCCCGGAGTGCAGTCCAGGGGCCAAACCTGTGCCTAATCTCGCACCAGAGACATCAACCATCGATTCTCATTGTGAAACTGAGCAGGCCATATCCACCCTATTGATGGAAATGGACACGGACTCTGTTTCAGAGGAACAGCAGCAGAAGTTGGAACAACAAAAAATTCAAGAGCATATTTTACAACAAGAGCAATTGCAACAAGAACAGTTGCACCAAGAAAGGCTCCTGAAGGAGAAACTTCAGCAAGAACAACTCCAGAAGGAGCAGCTTGAGAAGGAGAAACTCCAACAAGAGCAGCTAGAGAAAGAGAGATTGCATCAAGAACAGCTCCAGCAAGAGAGGCTCCATCAAGAGAAACTCCAACAGCAGAAGCTGCAACAAGAAAGGCTGGAACAGGAGAGGCTCAGGGAGGAACAACTGAAGCTAGAGAAGTTAGAGAAGGAGAAACTGCGAAAAGAGCAGCAGCAAAGGGAGGAACTACAGAAAGAGCTTCTGAAGAAAGAGCAAATGCAAAAAGAACTCCTCCAGAAGGAACAACAGCAAGAAGAACCGATGCAAGAGGAGCCTCTGCATCAGGTGCCACTCAAGCAAGAACAACTGCCCGACAACGCGGACCAAGGTAACCTCACTCGAGAGTTATCGGTCGAGATTGGACCCGAACAAAGGGTTCATCTGGAGCCGCACTTTGACTCTAAGGTTGAGGCCCCACACTCTGGTCCCGTACTCACTCCTAAAGAGGAGCGCGGCTTGGTCAGTGAAGTGGAACCTGGAAAGCACTCATTGCCGGAGGATGCTCCACCGGTAGAAACCAAACGGGCTAGGCGCGAGAGGAAGCGGTCAAACATTCATGCCAATCAGCAGGAGGGTTCTAGGAGCACATGTGCACCTTGTGACCAACCAGCAAAACTCTCTCCCTATGACATTTTTGAGTTCAGGGACTCTGATGAAGATGAGCTTGATACAAAGAAAGGGTCCGATACTTCGAACCAGCAAATCGTCAACAATAACGAACCCACCGAAGAGACAACCAACTCAACCAACACCACCAGTCCCAAGAACCCGACTCAAAATATTCCTTGCCGACTCTCTACACCTCCAGTTTCGACAAATCTTTTACAAACAGCAACAAGCGTGCCTTGTGCGCCACCACCACCATTTGTCTCACCAATGATGTCACTCAATTCTATACAATCTGCCGAATCAGCGCCCAAAGCCTCTCCTAGACTCTCGGCATCACCGGCCCATTCATCTAATGAGAACAGAGATCCAGCCCAAGTTACGCTTCCCCGTCCTAAGATCTCTCCCGCAATCGCTCCCAGTTCGGCCGACACTATCAGTATAACAGCTAGTGATATCAAACCGAATGTCGAGCACATCAGGACTGCACATACTTTGGAGACCGCAAACACTGAGGTCAACATTGTGGACGATCAAGAGAATCCTGATACGGGCGAGCAACAAAAAGGTCGTGAATATGTAACCGAGTTGAATCAAGATGGAAAACTTTCACTCACCATCAGAAAGGCTTCCAATCAATCGAGAGACACAAACATGGAATTTAAATCCGTGGTTAGAGTTCCTACTGATCTATCCTTTAACCCCAGCGACTCTCATGACAGTGGCTCTATGTCACAGAACTCCATGCACAACCTAGCCACCTGTGACCAACAATCTGTTGACCAGAGCAAATCGTCTCACTCCTCGACCTCATCCACGTCTACAGCTACCGTCAAGCCGACCAGGCGATCGGCTAGACTGATGCAGACCAAGGAAAAGAGGGATCCTTCATCTAGCGATGAGCAAGCTCCTCCTAGAGAGTCGGTGTTGGTAAAAGATCCCACCATGCCACCGACTAAGTTGCAAAACATTACACAGATAGTCCTGAAAGACAAGGTCTCACAAGAAGTCGATCCCTCGCCAGTCGTCTCTGGTGACTTGAAAGAAAACACACTCAGACCAGTTGAGGGCCCATCAGTGAAAGGGGTAACTCCAACACCGCAGCCTGTGGAACAACAACAACAGGTTGGTGGAGAGCCCACGGTCAAGACCAGGCGTTACACTCGCGGCAAGAAAGTCAGCGTGAAGCAACAGCAGCAACAACAACAGCCGCAGCCTCAACCCCAAGCTCAACCAGCAAATGCCAACTATCAAACCTCATCATCTGCTATGCCCACAGTGCAGCAACAGGCTCAAGCGCCCTCCCAGCCACAAGATCCCAAACCTAAGATTCCGGCGCCCCATGTTGAGAACCATCAGCCACAACCCTCGGCTCCAATTCAGACCCCCGCAAGTGAAACACCAAGAAGGCCCAAGCGACTTACCCGTTTGGCCGCCAAAACTTATGGCGGCAATATACCACCACCGACAGAACATCAACCTGAACCTCCCAAGCCAACTCAACCAGCCCTTGAGCAAAGCTCGGCCACAAACGTTCCACCTTTGGGCCCAGTCAATGCAGCTCCCATCTCAGCAGCACCAGTGCAACAACCAGTTGCCCCGGTCAACCCGATAGCTCAGCCCATCGCTCAGGCACCGGCGCAGCCTCAACAGCACCCAACAACAACAGCCCCACTGGTTCAGATACCAGTTCCTGCATCGGTGATTCACCCCACTCCCACTCCTCATCCGCAGCCAATGCTGAACCCATCGAGAGCAAGTTCTGCTAAGGAAAACGTGGAGACAGTTAACACTACGGACAATGTCATCAATGAGGACCCAACCACAGTTCCACAGATGGCACCAGCTCCGGCCAGAATTTCCACCCCAATGAACAACGTGGATCCTGTTGTTCAATCGGATGTTAACAAGGTTACACCATTTTGTATGCCCAGTTATTTGCCACCCAGGAAACGGCTCGGTTGGTTTTGGTCTCAGAAACAATTATTAGAGCAGAGATATTTGGTTGTTTGGACTTCTCGATTCACCCTAAAGGATTCATTTGCCGCAGTTCAGATGCATTTTATTTCAGGTAACAACAAGATGCCCAGTTGGTCTTATCGTGCCATGTTGGATGAAACGGGTATGCCACTTCCGATACATATCAATCAGAGGATGCGATTAGATCCAGACCAGCTGGAAGGTGTTCAGAGTAAGATGTCGAACGATGAGGATCACTGTGTTCTGTTGGCCGTGCCAGTGGGCCGTGATCAATCGGAGTATCTGAAACAATCGACATCATTGAAGGTTGGATTCATAGACTATTTAATGAGCAAACAAGCTGCGGGTATTGTTCACGTTTGTCAACCGGGCGAATCTCAAGCTTCCTATATTATACACATATTTCCCTCATGCACCTTTGTTGACGATCACATATTGCGCAGAGAGCCAGATTTGTTGAATGTTACACAAAACATTGATAACCTCATAGTGGTGATAACAACAGCTTGAGCTGAGCTGCCCGTCAGCAATGATTTGCAACCGTCAGCAATGATTTGAGCCTATTTTCTGTGTGGACATGCATCAGAGTAATGGTTAGAGGCCGTCTATAGTTATGAGAGATGGGTGCACAATGAACTAAGAAGGCAGTTTCAGTCACACAATACTACTTCTACCATTGGAGAGGAGAACAGAAGAAGAAGGAGACAAAAGTAGTAAGCAGAAAGAGAGAGAGAGAGAAGATTAATGATCAATGAGATAGTTGATATCTTATGATGCTCGCTTGTATACAAGAACTCAGAACCAACATTTATAATCGGGGAATCAATAATAAATGATTGCTAACATGTGTCCACTGTGGGTCAGCCCGGCGGCGCAGCCACTCATCTGAGGTGGAAAAAACCATCTGAGGTGAGGAAGAGGCGGCGGCGGGGCTGGCGCGTGAGGACAACACACAATTCGATATAGAGACAGTCTTTGAAGGAAAAGGAATCAATATAATTGGGAGTTAATAATTTAATTATTATTCGCCATGGCCAAAGTTTCTCTCCATCTGATCTGATGAACAGACTCATTCAGTTTGATCTTGTTGTTGGTCCGAGTTGGCGTTTGAGCTTCCATTTTGAGTGGGCTTGTTATTGGTGTTTTGCAACGAGCTGATTCTTTCCGGCTCGAATTGCAGCGGATTGTAGGTGTCAAATAGTTGGTGTGCGCTTGATGAATAACCATCACTGTTGTTGTTGTTGTTGTTGTTGATAAGACTCACGCTTGCGCTTCTCGAGTCCGTCTGGCTGGCGGCCAATTGGCTTGGATTGTTGTAGGACAAGTCGTTGGTGCCGGAGAAGCGTTGCTGTTGCAATTGGGCTCGCTGAGCGTTGGCCGCACTCCTGAGCCTAGTCTGCAGCCTGTTGTTGCTGTTCACCAGGGAGCTAGGCTGTCTCTGCTTGGTGACCACCTGCACGCCGCCGGAAGCGGAAGAGGCCGGCCTGGAGGCGGCCAACTGTTGCTGTTGCTGCTGGGCCGACTTCCTGCCGCCGCCGTTGAGTGGACGCCTGGAGGGTCTGGCGGTGGTCGAGGTGGTGGTGGTGGTGGTGGTGCTCGTGGTGGTTGTGGTCGAGGGAGTTGTGGGCACTTCCTCCGTCTGGCTGGCGAGGTCCTGCTTCTCCTGCTGCACCAATTGCTGTTGCTGCTGCTGCTGCTGCTGCTGCTCGTCCACAATGGTCTGTTGTTGTTGCGCCGAGTTCTCCTGTTTGGCAGCCTGTTGTTGTTCTTGTTGTTGCTGCTGCTGAGGCTCCTCTTCCTGCTTCTGCTGCTGCTGGCTCTCTGCATCCACCGACTGGCTCTGCTGGCCCACAGACTGTCCCACAGACTGGCCCAAGTCGGCGCTCTGCTCCTGCTGCTGCTGCTGCTGCTGGCCCAGACTGGCGCCCTCCTGCACTGTCTGCTGCTGCTCCTGCTGCTGGACTGCACTCTGGCTCTGGTCCTCCTTCTGCTGCACCAAGTCCGATTCCAACAGCGAGCTCGTGCTCTGCTTGAAGGGCTCGGCCGGTCTCGCTTGCTCTTGGGCGCCAAGCGAGCCGCCCGCCTCCTCCTCCTGGCTCACCAGCTGGGTGGGCCTCTTGGCGGCCTGAGGTCTCTGCTGCACTTGTTGCTGCACTTGCTGCTGAGCTGGCTGCTGCAAAGGCCCCACCGGCTCGAAGGAGCCCTGCTGCTCGTCCGTCTGCTGCTGCTGCTGGGCGGGCGCCTCCTCTTTGGTCTGCTGCAATTGGGGCTGCTCCTTCACCACACGGTCTTCGCGCGTCTGCTCCTCAGGCGCCGGAGTCTGCTGCTTGGCCGGCTGGCTCTGCTCGTCGGAGGAGCTCAGCTGAGCTTGCTGCTGCTGCACTTGCGTCTGTTGCTCGTCGCGGGCCCCCTGCTGCTGCTGCTGCTGGCCGCCCTTCTGCTCCTCCTGGCCACTCGGCTGCTCCTGGTCGGCGGCCACTTGCTGCTGCATCTGCTCCTTCACCTCGTCCAGCTGGATGGTGATCTCCTGAGCAGGCAACTGCTGCTGCCGCTGAGATTGTTGAGACAACTGCTGAGACAGTTGCTGGGGCTGCTCGGCCGCCGGAAGGGGCGCTCTGGCGCCCGACTTGGCCCCCAAGACTGTCTGCTGCAACTTGCGGGTGGTTCTCACTTCCGGCACGCTGGCGGCCGTGCTTCTGGGCGCCTGCTCAGTGACGGGCTGCTCGTCCCTCAGCTGTTGCTGCTGCTGCTGCTGTTGCTGTTGCTGTTGCTTCTGTTGCAATCTCTGCTCCTGGAACTTCTGGATGGGCGACCTGAACGTTTTGTCGGCCAGCTGCAGCTTGACCTTGCGGGCGGTCTTGGTGCGTTCGCGTTGCACTGGCCGCTGAGTGGTGCTGGTTGTGCTGGTTGTGGTTGTTGTGCTCGTGCTTGAGCTGCTCACAGTTACGCGAGACAGTCCCTTGGCCGACTGGACGGGCCTCTGCTCGGCCAGCTCGTCCTCCTTCAGCTGCTCCACTTGGAGTTGGGCCTCCTGGTTTGCAGACTGTCCCACTTGCTGCTGCACCACTTGCGCCGGCTGCTCCTCGCGCTGCTGCTCCACCGCCGGCTCGTGGCTCTGCTCGAAGGCCGCCTCCTGCTGCTGGCCGAGCTTGTCCTCCGACTTGAGTTGTTGTTGTTGTTGTTGTTGTTGTTGCTTTTGGCGCGACGAAAACTTGCTCAACGTTTGGCGCCACTTTCCCAGCCGGCCGCCGTGGCCGCTTGATGAAGACGACGAGGAGGCGCCCTTAGTGCCGGCTTGTGGCTGCTGTGTCTGTTGTATTGGCTGAATGGGCTGAATTGGCTGCACTTGCTGCACTGACTGTATCTGCTGCTGCTCGATTGGCTGCTGCTCGAGCTGCGGCTGCCCAATTGGCTTGATGTCCTGGCTGGGCGTCAAAAAGTCTATATTGGCGCCAAACTGCTCCTGCTCCTGAACGATAACTGTCTGCTTGTTTTGTTGGAAACTGGGCCTCCCCTGAGGCTGTCTTTTGTCCTCGAAACCGTCGTCCTGGTCGCGGAACTGCTGCCTTTGTTGCTGCAACTGTTGTTGCTGAATTTGCTGCTGTTGTTGTTGAATTTGCTGCTGCTGCTGCTGCTCATCCTCGAACGATTGAATGGGTGCTTGCTGCTGCTTGTTGCTCATTGTTTGGAAGCCATTTGGGCGCAGCTCGCCGGCCTGTTTGGCGCCCACTTGGGGATACAGTTGCTGCACTTGTTGGATTTGCTGCTGTTGCTGTACTTGTTGAATTTGTTGTTGCACTATGGGCGTCCATCCGTTGGAAGTCTTCCTGGCGCGACCCTTGTTGCTGGCCGGGCGCAAAAGCTGCACTTGTTGTTGCGGGGGAGCGTCCTCGTCTGGCAATTGCTGCTGCTGCTGCTGGACGATCGGCGTGAACTCGTCCTCCTTCGAGCCGGAAGAGCCAAGCTGCTGCTGCTGCTGGACAATGGGCACTTCCTGCTGCTGGACCAGTGGAGCTTGTGGCGCCACTGGTTCCTCGGGGGCCACTTGTTGTTGTTCGATGGGGTGCTGCTGCTGCTGCTGTTGTTGTTGGTGGAGGCGGATGGGCGAGAATGCAGTGGGCCGCTCGTTGTTGTGCGCGCTGCCCGCCGCGTACCCTAAGGTCTGGACACTACTGCGAGCCGCTTGGACTGGCGCCGGCCGGGCTTGCTGCTGCGACTCGTGCTCGAAGCTTTTCAGGGGCACCGGCTCGTCGTCGTAGGCGCCCGATTGTTGTTGCTGCTGCACTTGCTGCACTTGTTGCACTTGTTGCTGCACAATGGGCACTTGCTGCTGCTGCTCCACACGTTGCTGCTCCACGCGCTGTGCCTCCACACGCTGCTGCTCTACGCGCTGCTGCTCCACGGGGACGCTAAGCTCTGGCTGCTGCTCCACTTTGGCCGCCTCCTGTTCCTGTCTGATGGGTTCCTGTTGGATTGTTTGCTCAATATTCTGCTGCTGAATCTGCTGAATTGGCTGCTGCTGAATAGGTTGGATTGGCTGCTGTTGAATAGGCTGAATTGGCTGCTGCTGCACTGGCTCCTGGCCGAGCTCGAGCGCGGCCGTGCTCACGTGCTGCTGCTCGATGGGCGCCGCCGGCGAGGTGGCCCTGGCCTGCTGGTAGTCAGCGGGCGACACGCGCACTTCCTGCTGGCCCTTCTCTTGCTGGAAAGCTTGCGCCTGCTGCTGCTTGGGCTCGCGCAACGTCTGGGCGGGCGACTTGAGCTGCTCGCCGGCCGGCCGCTGCTCCTCCTTAGCTCCCGCAGGCGCCCTGTTTGGGCTCAGGAACTGGTACTGGTGCTGCACATTGGGGCGCGTGAACTCGTAGCCCAACTGAGCCGGCTGCTGTCTCTGTTCCTCATGTTTCTGTTCATGTTTCGTCTGTTTGGAGGCCTCGTTTTGGGCGCCACCACTGGCCAAGCTGCTCGTGTACTGGTGGTGGAAAATGTCGCCCAGCTGCTTCTGTTGCTGCTGCGAGTTCACGTCCAGCGGAAGGAACTCGGCGTTCTCCAGGTCGCTGCTTATGGTGGCAAAGATACTCTTCAGCTGGCGCTCCAGTTCCTGCTCGTTCAGCTGACCTCCAATTCCGCCCCCGCCCAGTCCAAAGTCCTTCAGACTGCGCATCTGGCCGCTCGTGTCGATAATCTGCAACGAGGACAGGAAGTCGCGGTCCACCGGCCCACTTTTGGCCGCCTCCAAACCCTTAGTGGCGGTATACTGTTGCTGCTGCTGCTGAATTGGTTGCTGCTGAATCGGCTGCTGCTGCTGGCCTCTGGGGGCCTGCAGACTGTGTGCGGCGGCGCCTCTGCCGCCGGCCGGCTGGGCTGCGTGCGCGGGCCCATAGGACGCGGGCCTGGCCTGCACTGCGCGCTGCTGCTGCTGCGACAGGTAGTTGTTGGCCAGCTGGTGGCCGCCTTGCTGGTGGGCGCCTTGCTGCTGCTGCTGCAGGAAGTGTCTGGCGGCCAGTGGTTGGGCGGCCAAGTGGCGCTGGTTGGGGTAAAAGTTGTTTGGCGTTGCTTGCAGGAGCTGCTGTGAGTGCTGTTGTTGTTGTTGTGAGTGCTGCTGCTGCTGCGGGTGCTGCAGACTGGCCAGCGGACTGTTGTCGGGCGTTATGGCAAAGTAGTGCGGCTGGATGGAGGCCATTTGGGCGCCAGGAAGTAGGGCGCCAAAGTGTTGCGAGAGGGATCTGGAGAGGGCGAGTGGACCTGAGGAGGCTGAGGGTCGGCTGGCTGCTGCCTGTGCGTAGAGTTGTTGTGCTTGTGTGTGGCTCTGTGGCGCTTGTTGTTGCTGGAAGGAGAACGCGCGCACTGTTTGGCCGGCCACTGCAAACACGAGCAGCGCGAGCCAGAGACTGCCTCTGGCTGCCGATGGGTCGCTTCTTTTGAGGATCATTTTGTCTTTTGATAATTTGGGCCCCCCGTTGGAGCTTCTTCTTCAGTCTTCTCTTCCCAGTTAGACACTAGCCTCGCTTCTCCTCTGTGCTCTGGAGTGGCCTTTTCTCGCAAGATTGCTGGCTCTTCTGCAGCTAGTCCTGTTCGGCTGCAGTCCCGTTCAGTTGGGCTAAATGTGGCTCAATCTGGCGGCTTCTCTAAGGGCCAATTGGAGCTTTCCAGCCAGCTAGCTTGGCACTTGTTTTAGATTGCACACTAGGGTCAAAACTGGCACCTAATTTCTCTTTTCCAGCTTTGCTTTGTTGGCCGCCGAGATGTCAGGGCTTCTGCTTGCGTTGGAGTGTCACTATTTGGCTCTGTTATTTTTGTTTCCGCTTCTGTTTCTGCTTTTGCTTTTGCCTCTTCTTGAACTAGTCTCTAGTGAAAGTGTGTGTAGAAAGAAGTGTGTAGAAAATCTTGCCGGATCTTGGTGGTTGATCTCTCTCCTCCAATAGTGTGCTCTATTGGGAGTCTCTGTGTCTTGAGTGTCTGTTTCTTTATTTACTTCTCTCTCTCTCTCTCTGTCTGTCTGTAATGTGCCTCTCCTGATGGGTCGCTGCTCTAGGTCGCTGGTGTGATCAGGCTGATCATCATCATCAACTGATCATTTGATCATCTGATCCCGGCCGCTTGTGCATCACTGGCCGTATTGTTTGCCTTTGCAAAGCTTGACGCCTTAGAGTGTGTCTTGGAAGCTTAGAGTGTCTGAGAACCTTAGAGAGCGAAACGGACGATTAGCATTTGGCATCGAACATTTCCAAAAGTAAAAGCAAGACTCTCATTCAATCAAACGGCCTCCGCTGCTCGTCTCTCGAGTGGCTGAATTCTTGGCTGGCTGGCGAGTAAAACTTTGCGCACAGTCACATCATACTGTGTCTCTCGCCAATTAGATCTGCAAACTAGCGCCTGATGCGGCCTTTCTGTGCAGAAGCGGCGAGTCTTGAGAGAGCAACTAGCTGCGCGCAGCCGAGGGGGCAGAGCTCGCCTGTTGGCCAGTGGAGAGAGGCGAGAAAGCAAGGAAGAAGCAGAGGAGGAAAGCGAGGGATAAGGAGCGGGCGAAAGTGAAACAGAGCCAGCGGAGGCGCCACTGCAATCTCGGGCGGCAAACTGTTGCATTAGCAGGCCAGCGCATGACTCTGCTCGGCCGCTGCTCAGCTCCAGAGCACACACTCTCTTGCCCACCTGGACCGGCGAGCGGCGGGCCATCTTCGCTGCGGCCTCGCTCGGCTCTCGGCGCTTAGCTCTCGGCGCTTAGCTCTGGCCACTCAGCTCGGCTTGGTGGCCGCTGCTCAGTGGCCGGCGAGCCAAAGAGCCACAACTCGCCGCCCAGGTGAAAGTGAACCTGTGCGACTGGCCTGCGCTGAGCAGTGGCGCGCGCACTCAGCGCACGCACTGGGCCGCACGCAGTTGCAAGTGTGCGCCGCGCAAAAGGGGGCGGCGCCACTCGCAAGTCCGGCCACATTTCGCCCGCTCTTGCTCGCTTTCCAGCCGCCCAAAAGTGACCAAAAGCGACCAAAAGTGACCAAAAGTGACCAGTGGCAGTGGCTGGTGGCGAGTGGCCAATTGGGCGGCCGTCTGATCGTCTGCGGCCCAAGTGGCTCCACTCAGACTGCTTCTGGCGCAATTCAGGACTGTCTCCAACGCTGAATCGGTGCACTTCAGAGCGGCACTTTGGCCGAGTTTGCGGCTCGCAATTGGCCAGCAGAAACAAAAATAAGTCCACCAACTTGCCGTCCACAATCTGCGGCCTCTCATTGTCTGTCTGTCAGGCGGTTGGTGAGTCAGTCTGGCGCTCAGTTGGCGCTCAGTTGGCGCTCAGTTGGCGCTCAGTTGGCGCTCAGTTGGCGCTCAGTTGGCCGCAAATTGGCACACCGCCCAAGTGGAGGCGCCAACTTTGGCCGCAGACTGTGGCTCGTCCTCGTCGGCCAAAATGGGCCAAAAGTGCGCTATTTGTTTTCTCTTTGGCCCAGCGCCACACTCCACCACTGCTAAGTGTCCGCCGGCCACGGCGGCCAGTCTCTCGTGGAGGCGCCACGCTTTCCGGCCAGCGCTTGGCGCTCAAGGCGAGCTCACTTGTTGCGCCAATGTTTCAAAAGGCGGCCGCCCAGAGTCCAGCGGAAGACTGGCTCTGGTGGCGCAAAGTTGCACTCGTTCTAAGTGCAGTGGCCGGCGAGAGAGCAGCAAAATGGAGAATGGAGAATGGAGAAAGGAAGATGGAAAATGGAATCCAGATTGTGTTCGGCGCGCGAGACAGTGTCTGGTGGGTGGAAATTGCGGCCAAATGCGCGCAAGTGGCCAGCAAACTTCGTGCTCTCTGCGCCCAAGCGCACAGAGCACAGAAACTGCACTCGCCATTCGCCCAAACAAAAGCGTGCCCAAACGAGCGCCACCCGGAACTCTCGGCCACTGGCCAGCTGCCCTAAGGTCTCTCGCCGGGCAGCCCGCTCGCTCGGCTCCCTTCTGGCCGCTTCTCGAGCACCGACAACTGACCATCGGCGGCCAATCGAGCCGAATGGAGCTCATGGAGGCGGCGAGAGTGCGCCAATTGGTGGAGCAAAGAAGCGAGAAGCTTCTCTGGAGGATCTATTGCAAAGTTTGGCCGCAGAATCGGCCAGTGCTCAATAGTGGAGCTCTCGTTTTGCTGATCCGGTGGGAAAAGAGCTTAATTAGCTTAGGAGAACGAGAATTCGCCGCCGCTCCTTAGCTCTAGGCCTTAGCTCTAGGCCTTAGCTCTGGACCTTAGCTCTAGACCTTAGCTCGAACGGGCCGCAGAAGATCCCTTGGACGCGCGCAATGTCTGACCGCTTTGGTCATTCACATTTCTTCTTCTGGGCCGCAATTTGCTTCCTTTGCTTCACGCTTTGTTTCTCTGAGTCTGTGTGTGTGTCTGCTTGTGTGTCTTAAGAGAAAAGAAGGCAGAGAAAGTCGCAGCCGAGTTCAATCCACCAATTGGGACTGTCTGCGGCATGGACGAGCAGTGGTCTTCAGAAAAATCATCTACAATTTGCCCTCCTCTCTGCTCGCCTTTCTCTCCTCAGAATCACTTCACTTTCGGCTCACTTCTCCATATTCCACGCCAGAGCTAAGCCGCCACAGCTAATTACTATTCAGAAGACACACAAATTCTCACTCACTCGCTCGCTCGTCTGTCTGTGTGTTTGTCTATTCCAAGTTTGTGTGTCTACTTTGGCGTCTGAGCACGCCACTGGCTCGACTCTGAGCTCCCAGTGCAGATCAGCGCCAAGTAGGTGAATCCTCCTGAAGTCTCGAGACCCTTTTGGCCAGACCGTTCGGGCGAGAATCAGTCAGCGCTCGAACTTCGAAGCGGCGACGCTCGAGGAGAAAGTTGCACAGATGTACGACTTTCTTCTCGATGTGAAAAGAAGAGCACCACACACTGTCTCCAGTTGCGCCGGCAACTTGCTGTCCACTTTCCTTCTTTTGAGATTTGAGACACAAATGGAAGCGGCCTTTTTGGAATTTCTTAAACCACTCAGCGAGCGTTACTTTTTGCACAGTTTGCACAGTTTGCAAAGCGCCTCGAGTTTGGAGTTTAAGTTTCAGCCAAACTGATCTTTTCTGCGATAAACTAGATCCTTTTGGCGTGCCAAAAGGCGTCCAGAAGAGTGTTGTCTTTGTCTCGCTTGAAGAAGTTGGAGCGCGTCCATTTGCACGCTCGCAGCCAACACGAGTGGCCAGCTCATCTGGCAAGCTCGACGACGCTCAGACAGCCCGTGGACAGTCTCACGCAGCTTGAGCATGAGCTCGAGCTGCCCGGCGAGACGCTTGAGCCTGAGGGCATTGCTTGGGGAGCTGTCTAGGCGTTTAGATGAGAAGAAAGAGGAGAAATTAAGGGAGAAAATAGGGGAGAAATTAGAGACTAGGAGTGCTGGAGATCGTTTAGTGTAAACGAGAGGCATTTGGAGGCAGAGGTGCCAATCAATTGGTTGCTGATTGATGAGAGTCGTGTGAGAATGCTGTGCAGTTGCGGGCAGTTGCAGACAATTGGCCAAAAATTAACAGCTTCCGTTTGGGAGGTTTTCCAAGCGACTCAAAGAATCTTCTTTGAGTTTGTTGGAAATTTTTGTTTGGGCGAAAATTTCGCAAATTTTTCCAAGAGAAATGGACCATTTTGAAGTCTAGAATAGTTCTAAACGGACGAGTAATTGCCCACTTTTTGCAAAAGATTGCAGGAAGACTTCCTGCAATCAGAGCTCCCAAACTTTTGGCCACACTTTTTCGAGCGAATTTCGGCCAAATTTTGGCCAAACTTTGGGCCGCCGAGATCAAATTATCGCCCAGTTGAGGCGTTCAACTTTGCGGCCGGAAACTCATGCTGACTCGTCGTCTTGGTGACCGAAATCGTGACCACAACGCTGAGCTTGTGAGCCAGTTTCTCGTCAAGTCTGGCCGCTTGCAATTGGAGCTTAGGGCCGCAGCTGGTTTTCGAAAAAACCGGCGCTGCATGCAAATTGACTTCGGGCCACAATTTGACGTCCGAAGGTGTAAATTGAGAAGCAGACGGGCGGCTTTTGCGGCCAAGAGCGCGAGTGGCGTGCAGGCGAGAAGTGGCCACTTGTTGCGCCTCTTTGGCGCCCGCGTCAAGCGCATTTGGGCGCGCAAAGAGGCGCAAGCTCGCCCAGCAAGGCAGCTGGCTTGCCGCTTGGAGGGCGAGCGAGCTTGCGGCAACAATTAGAAAATAGAGCTGAGGGCAATTATTGCATTAGACTTCAGGTTAATCACCGGCAAGAATGCGCTGCTTCTGGCCAAGGGAAATCTGCTCGAGGCGTTTCAGCGCTCAGCATGGACAGTCTGCGGCGGCTAGCCAGACTTTTCCCTCAAGTCTGTGCTGTTCGTGCCGTCAACTGTCTTCTCACAAAAAGACACTGACTCTCTCTGGACAGATCCTCGTCTGTTTAAAGAGACGAGAATCTGTGTAAAAGAGACGAGAATCTGTCCAAAAGAGACGAGGATCTTTCCAAAAGAGGAGAACTGAGAAGCAACTGTCTGGCCTAGTTTTGGGCCAATTTCGGCGCTCAACCAGAGGTCTGCTCATTGAGTTCGCCTCCCATTGAGCTGGCCGTGTGGAAGCCGCGCCCCAATTTCCACTTCTCGGCTAATTAGGGCGCCGAGTTTCGTCCACGGCAGACAGTCCAAGAGAGAGACTTGCGCCTCCTCCGCCGCAGACAGTCACCATAGGACACGAGCTGGGCGGCGCGCTGGCTCGAATAAAGAGGCACGCGATCGGCCTATTCGCAAACTGGGCGCCCACTCGCTGTCTCCCGGCTTCCTTCCGCTTCCCACGCCCACATTTAATTGCTGACACCGGTTTTAGTGGCGCCATTTCCGGCTGGAAGTTCTCCTCTCGAGAAGAAGCAGACAGGAGAAGGAGGAGACACAGAGATGGAGGAAGACACTCGAGCGAGAGGCCGATTCTGATGGCTCGAAGGGCCACACGCAGACACTCGAAGAGGAGCGTACACAAATAGAGATAAGGGCATCATAAATTTGCATTCAAGATCTGTGCCAACATTGGACTGTAAGTGATTTGTTTGCCAGCCGGGGCCGACCTATGGACTGTCTCTAGCCGGCTGGCTGGCTGGCCGATGATGTTTAGACCCATGGTCTTGCCATTTGGCGGAGGATTAGCCGAAGAAGAGGTTGCATTTTTGCCCATTCGAAGGCTCAGCCAAAGAGGAGGAGAAGAAGCGGCAAAAGAGCAGCGCCAGAGCTCAGGACGAGAGGCTGGCCGACGAGAACTGGAGAGCCTGGAGCTCATTATGCGCCACCAGTTTCCGGTGGTTGGAATTCATAATCATTCTCGTGCTATAGGCCTTTCGGTTTGGCCTAAGGATAAGGTTTGGTACAAGAAGGACAAGAAGAAGAAGAAGAAGAGTCTCGATTGATTGGCCTCTCTGCTAGAGGCTGCTAGTGGGCTTAAGTGGAGCTTAAGGAGGGGGAGGCAAACAAAGAAACAAGTGGCTCCAGTTGGCCAGACGAGAGGGACGAGTGGCTTGAGGGTGGCGGCTGCGACAGTATAGCGCACGAGCGGCCATTGTTGTGGCGCGTTGTTTTTATTTCACTTTTTATTCAAGCGGGCCGTGCGGGAGACTGTCTGCACTGCAGCAATATGCACGCGCTCACCAAAGCGCCGCTCGCCCTCCAAGCCAATCGATTCCGGCCGGCCAACTCGAGATCGATTGGAAAGGCGCCGCCAAGACGAGCTTGGGCCTGGCTTGTTGTGGCGATTTTCTGGCCTTCTTGAGCGCCAAGTGAGCGGAAAATGTGCACACACTCTCAGCCGCTTGGATCCAATGGAACGGGGCTGACCACCACTGGCGCCATTGGTCATCCATCGTCTCCAACGGGAAGCCGCTTCTGCCTCACACTCGCAATTTCTCCTTCTCGGGCCTTCTCGGCGAACACAGGCGCGAATGTAGATGTAAATCAGCCGTCTGATGGCAAGCGAGAAAAGCTGGAGACACCGAGCGAGCGAGCGAGAGTAAGAGAGTCGCTTTCTGGTGACTGACTGTAGCCGGCAGGAACGAGGGCCACTTGTTGTTGTTTACGAGCCGAAACGAGCCTAATGTCAGCCCTTGGGATGGAGGAGGCGAAATAAAACACAGCGCGCTGCCTGGGGCTTCACTCTTTGCTGCCAGAGAGCGAAGAGTGAAGATGCCAAGATGAATGCATTAACGCGCCGATGCGCCATTCAAAAGACCGTCGTCCGTTTGTCAGCCCTCAGCTTACCTTGTGTGCGGTGCTCTATGGGTTCCGCTTTGGCAAGCTAGCTGGCTGCTTGCTGGCTAGCTAGCCAGCCGACACTTTGGGCAAGCGTGCGGCATTCCATTGGCGCTCCATTGGACACTTGGTTGCAAGAAGAGTGGGTCCTGCTAGAAGGCAAACAGATGAGAGTGCGAGACGAAAAGTTGGCCGCAATTGATATTGTTGGGCGGCCAAGTGAACGGCGGCGGCAGCAATGTTGGCCAATATGAGCTGGTGGCCAAGGTGGTGGCACTTGGACGTTGGCTTTATTGCATTGGCCAGCCAGCAGAGAGCAGCCGTGGAGTCATTGTTTGGCCGCGCTTTGGCTTTGGTGCGCCATTGCTTAGCTCTGGGCTCGTTTGTTCGCCTTTGGCCAGCGAGCGAGCATCGCCAAGCGAGCAGACTTCTGCCATCCAAAAGGCGAGAGTTTCCGTCCTGCTAAACTAGAGACAGACAGTCTCTAGCTCAGGCGAGACTCTCGGCCTGAAAGCGAAACATTTTCGGGCCGAAAAAGGCGCTGGGGCGCGAGGCAACGTTTGTGGCGCCCGCACGCCAGCGCCAACGCCACGCAGCCGCCATTAGAGCTCATTTGGTTTCGTGAGCTCGCTGATTAGAAAATTTGCGTGTCTGAGCAAGTGGAAGAGCGAGAAGAAGAGAGAGAGAGAGAGAGAGAGAGAGAGAGAGAGAGAAGGAGAAGTTCATCACTGTCATCCCGAGCCCTTGAGAGTGGCGGCGAGCGAGCGCGAGCAAGATTGGCCAGATTGGCGGCCGGCCGCGAGCTTAGCCTCCGCTTGGAGCGCGTCCTGTCCAAAGGCCACAGACTGCCAGTGGAAGTGGAAGTGAAAGTGAGCGCGCGGATCGCTCTCGAGCCGCCTCGACGGCTCATCAGTGCAATCAGTTGGCCGCCAACAATGTGGCGCCCGCCACTCAAACGGCCGCCGACTCGTTCCCAGTGGGCCGAGGCCGCGCGCTTAGCTCTGGCCTGGCCGAAGACTGGCCCACATGACGCCAGTGGACGCCAGTTGATGCCAGTTGATGATCAAGGTGAGCGCGATCAGCTCCAGACGCAAGCAAAGCCGCCTCTCCAAGCTCGAGATGCAACTGGTGTCTTGGGGGCGTCTCGACGGCAGCGAGCTTAGGAATGGCTCTCCAAGCTTGGAATGCAGAGCGCCGCATAACAGTCCAGCGCGTCCGCTCCAGACGACGCTGCAGAGGCGCTGTCGTGGCGCTCTGGCCAAGTCCCGTTTGTCCTCGTGCCAAATTCCACAAGACGATTGAGGGAGACCACTTGCTTGCTCGTAAATGCAGACTGTAGTTGCACTAGACTGTAGTCCAACTGGATCTCGGCCCGTTCCAGAGCTCGCATCAGACGAGTAGCCTCTTGGATTGCACAGAGCAGAGCAGCCACCGAGCGACGCCACACACAAGGTCAGCCCGCACTCATGTTGATATTTGGCGCCCAGCTTGTGTCCAGCTCCAAGGGGAACATGCACACCAAGCTAGCTGGCCAGTGAACTTGATGCTGGTCGACAATTTGGGCCGCCACAGACAGTGTGTTGCGTCATTGTTGTTGTTGTTTGCGGGCCAGCTTTGGACTAACTTGTGGCCAGAGCAAATGGAAACTCGAGTAGTCAGAGGCGCCACTCGCCTGTGGTCTGCCGGCCGACTGTTGACTGTTGACGGTCCATGGCGAAGTTGGCAAGTTTCTCACTAAATTTTGGGCAGCCAACTTTCTTCTTTCGCCCCCCTCTTTCTCTTGCCGCTTTGTGGCTGTCTAACTGAGTTGGTCTCGGCGGCAGCGAGCAGATGAGAGCTTGGCGGCTGCCCGTTTGTGGCGGCCGATTTTATTTGGCCATTTCATTTGGGGCTCAGAGTGGCCAAAACACTAGTTGCCAGCCGCATGGGTCGCCGCTTAGCTTGGCCGGAGAGCTTCTTGTGGAGAGATGATTTTTTTATTGCCCTTCGGATTCTTGAACTTTGCAACATGTGCTCGTTTTCCGTATCAGCAAGCAGGGTGGACAGTCTGTTCTGGAGTATAATCGTTGGAAAAACAAACCAACTTGGGCGGCAAGAGTTCAACGGCGAGCCGAATTCAGAGCGCCAACGAGTCGGCCAGTGATTAGAAAGTCGGCCGAGCAAATGGAAACGGAATGGAAATGGAAAAATGGAGATTAGAATTTGTGTTTGGAATTCGGATTTTCGATTGCGGATTGTGAATTGCAGATTGTGGACAGTGTGTAACTAGCTAGACTGAATAAATGTCGAATGCAGTTGAATTGCGAGCAGCCGAAAGGGACCATTTGTCGTCCGTTGCGGCTTCTCGCCGTCCATTGCTGAACGCCGGAAGGTCCAAAAGAGAGGCGGCCAGCTACAGACTAGCACTGGCTACGTGTTCAAACTGTAAAAATGTGCGCCCAACGTCAAGTCCATTGTTTTAATTGAGTTTATCCCACTCTCCAGCTCGCTCGCAGTGTCGACCGGCAAGACGAAAGGGCTAAGGAAAAAGGTGAGGGCAACAAGGATTAATGGTTCCGGCCGGGCGGCGGAAAGCGTCTTGGCGAGCTTGGGTCGTCTTGGGGTGGCGGAAAGGGAGCCTGCGAACAATGTTCGATTGGACCAGAAGAGGCGGAGAGAAATCGGGGCAGATGTTTGCTGGTGGCGCTCCGCTCGAGGTGGTGGCCCCGCCGCTCCACTTCTGGCAGCTTGTCTCCCCCGGCCGATTGTTCACACACATCCACACACGCCAGCAGTCTGGGCAGCGGCGCCACTGCTTGCGAGTTCGTCTAGCTTGTCTAGCTCGACTCTTGGCTTCCAGGCGTCCTGTTTGGTCGCCAGTTTGTTGCCCGCCAGCCGCATTTAGATGACGATTGAATTATAGTCTCCGGAGGGGCTGCCATGGCAAGGGAGTAAGCGAGCGAGCAAGCGAGCCACCCCAATGGCAGCCCATCTCTCGAGGCTGGCAGCCTAATGAATTAATCCACTTCCTGGCACAGGGCGACACAATCGTTGCATCACACACAATGTGCCTTTGTCGGAAGTGAGAAATTGCGGCCAGTTTGCATGTCGATTTGGAAGTTCTCATTTCTTATTCCATGCGCAACGCTTCCAAGAACGAGTCCAAACTTCGGCTCGAGAACGAGTCGGGGAGACAGACTGAGAGAAATGGGCACTTTCTTCCTCTTTGTATACTTTTTTGCACTTGTTCTTGCGCAACAACAAACCCAGCAGACATCACTTACACGAGTCCACCTCTTGAGACACCTTCTCCCTGCGATGTTTCCTCCCCATTTTGACAACCTATTTCCAGCACAACCACCTGTTGAGCTTGCCTCTGCAGCACGTCGCCTGCCATTTGGCCAATTTGTTGAACAGCCGGCAACACTTAGTGAAAGTTGGACTCTGCTTAGTGAAAGTTGGACTCTGCTCAGCGGCCACCTCTTGGCCAGTCGGCCTCCTCGGTGGCTGACCGAAAAGCAGTAGCTCACGGCCCAGAGACTAGGTAGTGAGCCTAAGTGAGAGGAAACTATGCTCCATGGTTGTCTGGCGGCTGGTCGTCGTTGCACTGCGGCAATCCTGGCCCGCTAGACACACGGGCTCAGCTCTCTCTTTCTGGGACGGTCTCGACGGCGCTTCCAGTTTTTGTCTCATCAGCTTTCCGCTCTCGCATCACCTGCAAAGCCGAGCAGCAAGCGAGCGAGGGGGGATGGAAAAAGTATCATGTGCAGCCGCAAATAAGCTGAATAATAAATTTTCCCTCGAGGAAGAGGCAGCGGCCAGAGGAGTGGGCTGCCATTTTAAGATGGGCCGCCGCAAAGGCGGTTATAAAGTGCTCGAGTTTGTTTCGGAATCTGAGCGGAGCTTGTTCCGAAGCTTTTCTCCGATAGGAAACAGGGCAAGGAGAACAAGAGAACGGGCCACAACACTTCGTGATCGCCAGCCCTCCTTGTCAGTGGTCACGTTTGCTTAGTCTGAGATTTATGCAATAAATAAATAGTAGACCATGAGGAAGAAGAAGAAGAACAGGATTACGGTGATGATGAAGAAGAAGAAGAACTAAAAGAGCATGATGATGATGATGATGATGATGATGATGATGATGTGAGGAAATTATATCTTGCTAATAGTTGCCGATCGACTTGGTTGAATGGCGATACCAAAAATAAATAAGCTCACAGAGAGTTCTTTTGAAATAGGCTTTCTTATGAAATAAGAAGGCTACTTCCACTACTCTCACTTTTACTTCCACTTTTGCCTTGGCTTCAGCTTTCACTTTCACTTCTACTCGCGTCTCTTCACAGCCCAATTCATAGAGAGCACAACAACTTACCTAACGGCTGCCCTCCTCTCTTCACGCTCCCTCGAAACTGACAAACTTTCTCCCAGCAAGTTCCCCTCTGCCCCCGTGCTATATGGCCACTTATCTTCCTCACAGACTTGGATAAACCAATCCAACCTCCAGACCATCATCTAACTCATCCATCCTTCTCTCTCTGATCTCTCGCCTTCTCTCTCACCGCCTCGCCCACACTCAATCGAGCCCGATCAGCGCTGAAACCCTTGGTCCGGGGCGAGAATCGGACCATGGAAATGATACTCAATCGAGAGGTTGGAAAAACCATCAGTTAGCTCAGAGAGAGAGAAGTAATAAGATGTAATAAGGGAGGAAATCCCCTCATTTTAGAGCAATCTCTAGTCCAACAAGCTCTTTCATAAGCCTGTTCGACTCATAGTTGCATAATGAGAGCCTCGCAATCGAGCTTTCTCGCTGACCTATTACTCTTTTTCGTCTACAATTTCGCCCATTATGACTCAATAAACTCGTTCGCGGCGAACAGGAAAAGCCATTGGCATTTGGCGAGATAATTGAAAATAAATTACTTCTCTTAGAGGTGCTCTTTCGGCTTGAAAAGCCAACCATTTTGCAACAAAGTTGGACATCTTCCCCCAACGGCGTCAGAGTTGCAATAAAATAAACAGGCGCACAGAACGAGGCAAAAGTTGCACGAGCATTTCCGAAACGGCTTGCCCATCGCACAGCTAAAGAGTTGTTCAGACGAGTATTATTGACTTATGCTAATAATGTCCAATTTATAAACAAAATAACAATAAATTTCACAACCTCCATTTCAAAATATCTGCCTCTACCTTTGCCATTGGAACAGGTAAAAATTTCCCAGAATATTGATTTCGAACGAGCACCCCCTAATGGTGGTCACCTTTGACCGAGGAGCTGGGTCGACAATTGGTTATAGAAAACACTCATTGAAACTACCCTCCGAGCATTAACACTCGGCCAGGAAACCACTACTTTAGCGCTTACTACTACTGGCACTCGTGCTCATTGAATATTCAACCAATTTGGCCAGAGCTAAATGTTTTGCACACAACTATACACTTTTTGGCACTGCTAAATCCTTCTCTTGCAATTGTAATTCAAACACTCCGCCGCTAGGGCGTCCGAAAGATAATCGGTGGATCCAACACGACTATTAGATTGCTCGGCTACTCGAGAGCTCTGCCTCCACCTTCTTTAAAAATTGTTGTTACCTGTGGAACTGCTCACTCAAGAGCAAATAATGCACACAAGCCATTGAAATAGTTGCTCGCCAGATATTACTTGCACCAGCTTCGCCCACTGCGTGTGGCAACAAACATTGAGATGACCATTGTGTGTTGCTGCACCAAACTTTGTAAGTGGGCAACCTCCTGATCATTTATAACCAAACTACATAACTCGCCGGCCAGTTTGGAGCTTCCTCAATTCGCTCCGACCATTGACTCTATCACTCTGCCTGGTCCATTTCATGAGGGCAATTGTATCTCTGAGAAAATTGTTGTAGTTGTCGGCTCATTATTTGAGGGCGCGCCTCCGGCTTCCAACATCCTTTTTGCCTCTCGCAAACAATCCCGACGATTAACTATGCCACTCAACGCCAACAGGGCAGACAAATGTTTCTCATTCATATCTGGATATTTGCGAGTCAAGTTTTGAACCTCGAGCGAGAGCAAGTCTGGATCTCTTAAGCGCAGGAACTCCCTAATATCCTCCAAGGGTTGAAATGGACGCTGTCTGTTGTTTGGGTCCTGTGGTATGCGCTCTTCGAGTCTCTTCACTTCCTTGATGAATTTCTCACAAAACAGCTGTCTATTGCCCAAGTTGCCCGTTTTCGTCAATAACGCTTGTGTGTATTCGCATGCCAAACGATAAGAGAGCTTATTATATAAGAGTCTCCTATTGGCATCCCTCAGGTGCTTATAATCTTCAGAATAGTCGTCCAGAGTCAGACAGATGTTCTCGATACAGCTAACTTTACCATCAATCCATGGCTGTGAACCAATTTGATTGATCTCTTTGCCTATGTCGAGAAATAACTCCTTAAGTAGTTTGTCCAGTGCCTCATCGCGTAGAGCTCTGAATGCATTGACCGCCGATGCTCGGCTTTTCTCCATCTTCGAGAATAGCTGCTCAATTCTAGAACAATTATTTGTTATTGCAACCATATATGGCGTGAAATACTTGAATCGACCCCGATCGCTGAAGTGAATCTTACAATATTTCTCTATTGTATCCTTATACTGTTGTGCAAATATCACTAGCTGGTCCATACTCAGAGCCAAGATGCGATCCTCCAACGCCTGATTAACAGTCTCGGCAACGCGCAAATGTTGGTCTATCATTTGATATATGAATACTGGTGTTGTGGTATGGTAGTGCCCATCGTTATCCATTTCAGGAGGCTCGGAGCTGGACCAATCCCTTTGCTCCCTGTTGATTGTGTTACTCATCCATTCTCGATAGTTTTTCTCAATTGTGGCAAAGTATCTATCCTGAAGTTGTTGCTTATTCGTTTCTGGTAAGAGTGGGTCCTCATGGAGATCAATGGATAGTTGTCGGTGTATTGCTGGATACGATTGAACCCAGTTAAGTAAGTGGACATATTCATTGCCATCCAAATGATGAGAGAGGTCTAGTAGATGAGATCGTAAACATTTGTGGTATAGTTTAAGCATTAGATTTTGTATATCATATGTGGGCGGAAAACACTGTGTGAAGGCTACTTTGACAACACGAAGATCCTCTAGCAACATCTGACGTGTAATTTCGAGATGACGAACAAGCCAGTGCTTGTTTTCAGCACGTGTTTCCAATTGGTTTCCCGTAATTCTCTCAGCAACAGCCTCCTCCAGTATTTCTATAACACGTTTCCTCCATTGTCTCGGCCTACCTGGAGGCATGAAGCCAGTCGCATCATGCTTTTTGGATACCAGTTCATCTTCCCTTTCTTCACGTTCAGTGATTCGCAAGGCACTAACAATAGTTTGGGGATCACGGCGAACGCATGAGAACGCCCTACGGACAATGATCCAAATTTGCCTGCCCATCTCGTCGTATAATTTGTCTATATCTGAAAAGTAGTGTTTCAAGGTGATCTTATCGTTGGGACTGCAATTTGGATTCTTGTGCAATTCGAATAGTAGAGCATAGCGTGATTTTTCGAGCTCGCGTAGTTGCTGATGTCCATATAGAAGTTTTCCCTCGGCTATAAATTGACGGGTTGTGCTGATATTCTGAGGCACATCGAAGATATGTTTGAAATTCTCCTTCGTTATCAACAGTTGACTATGCCTAGAGTTCTCCTCTCGAATAGCTCTTAGATTGAAGGCCAACGTCGAAATATCTCGACTTGATTTTTCAATATCATCAAGACTAGATTTCACCTCCCTGAGTTCTTTGGTTGCCGATTCCATCTCTGAGATGGAATTCTGTGCCAAACTCAATTGTTCAAGGTAGGTCTTCTTGAGCTTAAATAACAATTCGTCCATCTTGACCCTGTTCAATGGTACCTCTTGGTTGTGACAAGATAGATTAGAAGTTGGACATGATTGACGATAAGTTCAGGGCGGAATGCGGCACAAAATGCATCAGCTGACTGTCAGCTGCTGCGCTCGCCCTCGCTTCTCGTTGCTAGGCTGCGGTGGTTTCCAGTGGTGGTCATCAGCAGCAGCGCGCTCAAGACTTGTCGGGCGGGAACTCTTGCTAGCTTTCCATCCAGGTGATGATGATGAGAACCTCTTTATTGGCAAGACTATCACTGAGATAACTTTTCTCTACGTCCGTGCAGATCCAGATATAGATTTGTCTCATCCGCCCTGGTCTTTCCGATGCATCCTATTGGTCTTTTTCAAAGCAGGCCTTTTCCTTTGGACGCTTTGGGCATCGAGAACATCAAGATGGAAACACGTACGATGGCCTCTACTTCTTATTACAGCAATCCTTGAGAGCAAGCTCTCTAGGATCTCTATCTAGACCCATCGAGCAAAAGCATGGGTGGAAATATTGATCATCCGGCTGGATCATCGAGGGAATCAACAATGAGCCTGTCTCTCGTTTTTCAAACTCGGAACCTTCAAGTGACATTCATGAATCACTCCGCCATCAAATCTCATATAATATGTAATTCAGCTGTCTTCTTTCATGGGAGGATAATCTAAATCAACTGAACGCCATGTCTGCCCAAGGGAATAGCATGCAGAGGGCGGGAAGTGCAATCAGCAGTCGCAGCAATACGAGCGACGGTTTCATTGAAAGGCAACTGAACGAGTTGGCCCAACATGGAGTGGAGGCAATAAATAGTCGTTCACAGGATTTGACGAGTTTCCCTGACGATGAGGGAAGGGAGGAAGAGAATGTCTCGGTCATGGTTAGATGCAGGCCGCCAATAGTCTCGGATAACTTGCATGGGGTGGACGACAACTCAGTGGTGCTTACGGATGAGGAGGCCCAGTGTGTAAAAGTGATCACTGACAACCACAACAACACTGGACAGGAACGAGAGCAACAACAAGTCTATCGAGAATTCTACTTCGATAGAGTATTCTCGCCTGATTGTAATGACGAAAAGGTCTACATGACATCAGGAAGAAGATTAGTACAATCGGCCTTCTGCGGATATAATTGCACAATATTTCTTTACGGTCAAACTGGAACCGGCAAAACGCATACGCATTCCAACATGACCAGCAATGCATTCTCGCATCTATTCTCGCTCATCCGCTCCAGCGGTCAGGAGACACGAGTCCTCATCAGAGCCTCTTACTACGAGCTCTACAACGAGATGATACGCGACCTGCTCTCGAAAAATCCCACCAAGGCGCTCGAGTTGAAGGAGTCCAAAACGCGAGGCACCTACATCAAGGATTTGTCCTGTTTTCTGGTGGGCAACCAAAGGGAGTTGGAAAATTTGAAGAAACTCGGCGACAAGAGGCGCTCAACAGCGTCAACGCAAATGAACGAGCATTCTAGTCGTTCACACTCGATTTTCTCCATAACAATTGAAACAGTTTCCTCCATGTCGCAAGGAAACGATGCTTCAGTGACGAGAAGGCATCAAGGCGGTGAAGCAAGAACGGGATCTGAGGAAAGTGTTGGTAAATCGAGCTCAAAAGCGAGAGGGGCAAAGGATGACAAGGATACTGCTGTTCGTTTGGGGCGTCTCCACCTAATTGATCTTGCTGGCAGTGAGCGACAGACAAAAAGTGGAAGCAGTGGAGCCCGCCTGAAAGAAGCCTCGAGGATAAATCTATCACTCACCTGCTTGTCTCTGGTTATCAACGCTTTAACCGATAAGAATAGTTCGCACATCCCCTACCGTAATAGCAAACTCACCCGGCTTCTCTCAAGCTCGTTGGGGGGCAATTCGAAAACCCTGTTGATTGCTTGCATAGCACCGGAGAAGTCAAATCTAGAGGAGACTCTGAGCACTCTGAGATTTGCCAGTCGAACTAAGTTGATCAAAAACAAGGCAAGCATCAACGAGGATCCCAAGGATGCCTTGTTGAGAAAATATAGGCAACAAATCAATGAACTGAGACAAAGACTACGCGAGGAACAAGGCCATGAGCGTGGTTCAATTGTTGATTCGGATTTGCTAGCACCTGGCCAGGAAAACAGCAATCAGCAAACAGGGGCATTGACTGAGGAAGAGTTGGCCAAACAACGCCAACTGGAGTTGCTGAGGGAAAAGATAATGGTTGGGGGTGAGAATCTTTTGGAGAAGATGGAATTGCACGAAAAATTGCTCGAGGCAAGTCGGCAGGAACTCGAGGAGAAGAGACAACACGAGCGCAAACTGAGAGCCCAATTGGAGGAGAAGAATGCTCGTCTTGAACTAGTGAGACAGTCTAAAGATACACTTGAAACTCAGAAACAGCGTCTAGAGTCGAGCTTCGAGCGAGCTGTTATGCTGTATAAGAGGAGCAAACTGGAGCAAAGGGATCTCACCGTTGAACATGACCAGCTGAAAGATAGTCTACTTCAGGACATAAGAGCAACTAGCAAGGAGATCAAGTTTGTTGATTGCATCATTGAGGATTTTATTCCACGTAAGTGTTCCATTCAAGTTCAAAATCCATTCTTCCTGGTTGATTTTGATGCATTTTCAACTAAACTCATCATAGAATCATACATTGGGATTCATATGTCACAACTAACCATCACTTTTCCACGATATCAGCCGATTATTTGGACCTCATCAATGCCCATGCTCACTACGATGACGAGACTGACGAGTGGGTGATCAAGCACATCTCCTTGACAGGGAACAACGTTACCTCAACGTCAAGACTCACCAACAACGAAGTGACATTCGCCAAACAAACAAGCACCACAAGTTCCGGCTGCGCCGATAGCTCATCTACAAGTTCTTGTGAGGAGGGCGATGATGAAACTCGAGCAAATCGGACAAAAGAGTTGACATGCGCCGACAGATGTTCTGAATCGAATAAGAAGGAACAGAAGAACCTTGATGGTGCGTCAACACAAAACAGGCCAGATCCATTCATAAGATTGGCATGAAACCGATCCCGCCGGCTGTACCGCAGTTCCAGCTGAAACATTGACGGTTTCGTCAGATAGTTTTCAACATTTCTCAGATTGAGCGCTTTCTGATGGAGAGGTCGAGGGCTCAGTGCAAGATTCGAGACAGAGTGTGATGAATGTGATTCTCAATGGAGTGCATAAAGAAACGACTGGTAATAATGGAAGTTGCGAATTTCGCCGAGTAGCTGACAATAGATTCACGGCTTGTAAACACGTTGGGCAAGACAACTGAAGTTCCTTGTCCGTTCGAAGAAGGTGCGTAGATGAAAGATGAGTCCAGATTATATGAAAGAAATGGACAAATTGAAAGTGTCTCCACTCCAAGGTGACACGTAAATACTAGCCGAGCGCGTAACTCTCGCGTGATAGGATCCAATCACAGGCTATACCACCGCCTTGTTCACATTCATTGTCCATGTCGTTTTTCTTGAGCTCTTGTTGAGCTTCTTTTGAAATTGTGAGCCTTCGCCGACGACGAAAACAGACGGGTGACACAATAGTGGTCGAGGAGTTCATATTCTCCAATCAGAGGCAAAACCCAACAATTCCACCCGAGTGGTCCCTCTTTAGTCGTCGTTTGCGCGGCACACAAACGACTTCAAATTAACGATGCGAGCCTCACTGATAGTCTTTCTTGCAACTCTGTTTCCTTATCTCAAATCAGTTTGGCCTTTACGTGTCGCAAATCATCAACGTGAGTGTGGCTTATATCGGTACGAGAAGTTGGCCGCAGAGAAAATCGATGAGGCTC